>RCMZ01000465.1_pt1 | contig 21532 bp, 15 predicted proteins | sample 2041141 | NCBI WGS metagenome assembly RCMZ01 (sample SAMN09708263, study PRJNA481090) | Wastewater metagenome, whole genome shotgun sequencing project. | biome: sewage; isolation source: Davis station wastewater (DW) | place: Antarctica: Davis Station | collected 2010-03-01
CGAAGCAGTGGATGTGGTGTTGGTTGGGGCCGGCATCATGAGCGCAACGCTCGCCGTGCTGCTCAAAGAGCTGGATCCGGCGATTAAGCTGGAAGTCGTTGAGTTGATGGATGCAGGTGCTATCGAAAGTTCCAACCCCTGGAACAACGCAGGCACCGGCCATGCCGGGTTGTGTGAGCTGAACTACACCCAGCAAGCCGCCGATGGTTCGGTCGATATCAAGAAGGCCGTCAGCATCAACGCCATGTTCGAGGTGTCCAAGCAGTTCTGGGCCCACCTGATCGAAAAAGGCACCTTCGGCTCCGCGCAGAGCTTCATCAATCCCGTGCCGCACCTGAGCTTTGTGCGTGGCGAGAAAGACATCGGCTTTCTGCAAACCCGTTTTGCCCAGCTGAGCAAGCATCACTGCTTCGCCGGCATGCAGTACTCCGAAGACAAGGCCACCCTGGCCGACTGGATGCCGCTGATGATGCCCGGCCGTGAGGCTGATGAGCGCGTCGCGGCGACCCGTGCCGTCGGCGGCAGTGACGTAAACTTCGGCGCCCTGACCAACCAGCTGCTGCGCTTCCTGGCCGAGCAGGATCACACCGACGTTCAGTACAACCAGCGTGTGGTGGGTCTGGAGCGTAGCGACGCCGGCTGGTGTGTCAGCATCAAGGACATGCTCAGCGGCGAGACCCGCACGGTCACCTCGCGTTTCGTCTTCCTCGGCGCAGGCGGCGCGGCCTTGCCGCTGCTGCAGATGTCCGGCATTCCGGAAGGCAAGGGCTTCGGCGGCTTCCCGGTCAGCGGTCAGTGGCTGCGCTGCGACAATCCTGAAGTGGTCAGCCAGCATCAGGCCAAGGTCTACAGCCAGGCCGATGTTGGCGCACCGCCGATGTCCGTGCCGCACCTCGACACCCGCGTAGTGGAAGGCAAGAAGTCCCTGTTGTTCGGGCCTTACGCCGGCTTCACCACCAAGTTCCTCAAGCACGGTTCGTTCCTCGACCTGCCGCTGTCGATTCGCCCGAGCAACATCCTGCCGATGCTGGCCGTGGCACGGGACAACTTCGACCTGACCAAGTATTTGGTTGGCGAGGTTATGCAGTCCCAGGAACAGCGCCTGGAAGCCCTGCGCAAGTTTTACCCGGAAGCCAAGGCCGAAGACTGGCGCCTGGAAACAGCCGGCCAGCGCGTGCAGATCATCAAGAAGGACGCCAAGTCCGGCGGTATCCTGCAGTTCGGTACCGAGCTGGTGTCTTCCGCTGATGGTTCCCTGGCTGCTTTGTTGGGTGCTTCGCCAGGTGCCTCGGTGACGGTCTCGATCATGCTCGATCTGATCGAGCGCTGCTTCCCCGAGCAAGTCCGCTCGGAGCAGTGGCAGAGCCGCTTGCAGGCGATCTTCAAGGCCACCGGCAAGGTGCTGGAAACCGACGCCGAGCTGTATCGCAGCGTGCAGGCCCGCTCCAACGAGTTGTTGGGGCTGGCTAGCGACGTCTGATCGCTTAGTGCATGAGCAAAAACCGCCCTCCGGGGCGGTTTTTTTATTCCCGCCGTTTTCCCATGGCGCTGGGCGGAACCCCTGGGTTTTGCGCGGGTCACAGCACTGCGCGGCTGTAAGCCTGCAACCGCCATGGTTATACTGCCGGCCATCGCGTGCCCACCCTTGGAGATGATGAACATGCTGCATCGCTTGTTACTCGGTTTGCTGGCCATGGCCAGTTTGACCCTTGCCGGTTGTGTCCACAGCCCGCAACAGCTCAGCCCGCAACCCGTTCTCAATACCCAGCTGGCGGCCGTTGGTCGTGGCCAGCCGGTGGTGGTGCGGGTGGTGGATGGTCGTCCGTCGCCGGTGCTCGGCACCCGTGGTGGCATGTACCCGGAAACCAGCACCATTACGGTCGCCGGCGCGCAATTGCTGCCACAGCTGCAGACTCAGGCAGAAGCGGCCGTGCGCCTGTTGGGCTTCACCCCGACGGCGAATGCCTACAACGCACCGCAATTGACCCTGACCCTCAGCGAACTCAAGTACCAGTCGCCCAAGGAAGGCCTGTATGTCACCGAAGCCACCATCAGCGCCACCTTCCGGGTCGATGCGCAAAATGGCGGGCGCCGTTACAACGGCCGCTATGGGGCGTCCATGGATCAGCGCTTTGGCATGGCACCCAACCAGCAAACCAACACCAAGCTGGTGACCGAGGTGTTGAGTGATGCCCTGAGCCGGGTGTTCAAGGACCCGACTATTGGCCAAGTGCTCGGTCAGTAACGCTCGAACATAAAAAAGCCCCGGCCAAGGTCGGGGCTTTTTTATGCGGGAAATTCAGGCTGCGGCCATATACAGCTCGGGAATGCTGAAACCGGTGTGCGGGTCGATATCCGGTAGGTCGTAGTGCTCGTGGCCGCCCATGGCGCAGTACACCAGCCAATGATGATCCTGAACATTGATGGACAGTTCATCGACCACTGTTTCCACATCATCGAGCGAGTCAATCAGGTAGTCGCGGTCTTGCGGTTGCGCATGCAGCATGTAGTGGTTCCTCCATGAGTGATGAGTAGCCGTCTCGATATACGACTCAAGCTATCGCGACGAGTTTTCAACTCTAGGTCATGAAGTTGACAGTATTCAGACGGATTGGTGATAGGGCGGCAACTCGTCGGAAACAAGCGTCATAAGCGCAGGCCTTAGGTAGACTCCGCCGCCGTATTGACCCGCCCGTTCCCTGGGCTGGGCACTAGACTGTGGTGTAGGGGCAACGCCCGCTGGGCGTGGCCACTGAGGCGGAGATCAAGCATGTCGTTGCAGGCGCTTTACGCGGTAATTACCGCCCACCCAGGGCGTTGTCTGAATCTGCTGGCGCTGTTTTTTGCCTGTGCGGGCGCCTGGCTGCTGCTGGCCACCCGTCAGCGTGAGTTGCGCGCCGAGGCGCAGGTGCATGGCCCGAGCGCTGGCCATGGCGAAGCCGTGCTGGGCACCGAGCCGACCCTGCGCCTGAATCGATTCTTCTATCAGTTTGGTTTTGCTTGCCTGGCCATTGCCCTGCTGTTGTCCTGGGACAGCACCCGGCTGTAAACCTCCAGGCTTGAAAAAACAACGGCGACCCTAGGGTCGCCGTTGTCGTGTCTGCGGGCCTACTTACAGCGCCAGGCCGGCCTTGATGCGGTACTGGTTGCGCACCGGGTTGGCGTACTGCATCACCAGGTAAGGCTGCTGCTCGGGCGGGCAGGCGTTCAGGCGTTTCTGCCATTCGGCCTCGGCCTTGGCCAGTTCGGCCGGGGCAAACAGCTCGGCGGCGGTCGGCACCTGCAACTGCTGATCGCGTTCCTGCCACATGGCGTAGGCCAGGTAATGCACGGGGAACAGGCGATAGCCAGCGAGGATCTGCCGGTCCATCTCCGCCGCCAATTGCTTGGTGTCGGCAAAGTCCTGACTGATGTGCTCGGCAAAGTTGATATGCACGCGGCCTTTGTAGCCGGTGATGCCCTGGGCAATGCTGAGGTCGTCTTCGCCCTGGCTCTTCTCGTAGCTGCCGCTGCTGGCGCGGATATACAGCTCGCGGGCCTTGGCCTGGTCGCAGGGGTCGTATTCGTAGCTGATCGACACCGGCGTCAGCTTGAGGCTGCGGATCACCTCGGCGAACGGCTCGTCTTTGCGGCTCATGTGGAACATCTTGAGGATCGCCGAATCGGTACGGTCATTACCGTCCTTGGCACGGCCCTCGGCCTGGGCGATCCAGATCGATTGGCAATCATGGCGAATCGAGTGGTTGATATAGGCCGACAGCAACTGGAACGCCGCCAGCTTCTCCCGCCGGCCACTCAGGGAGCGGTGCACGATAAAGCTTTTGTTCAGGCGCATTAGGTCGCTGACAAAGGGTTTTTGCAGCAGGTTGTCGCCAATCGCGATGCGTGGTGTCGGGATGCCCGCGTGGTAGACCGCGTAGTTGACGAATGCCGGGTCCATGACGATGTCGCGGTGGTTGGCCAGCAGCAGGTAGGCACTGCCTTTCTGCAGGCGCTCCACGCCGCTGTAGGTCACGCCGTCGGTGGCACGCTCGATGGTGCGGTCGACATAGGGCTCGACCCGGTCCTGCAATTGCGCCACCGACTGGATGCCGCGCAACTCACGGCGCAGGCGATAGGCTATAAGAGGTCTAAGCAGCCAGCCGAAGGAATTGGCCAGGCGCGGAAAGCGAAAGTGGGTGAGGATCGATAGAAATGCGGAGTCGCCCAGCAGGCGTTCCAGCACCGCCGGGACTTCGGCGTCGGCGTAAGGTCGGATGGCATCGAATTCGCCCATCATGTTCTCTTGTTGTGGTGTCGGCAGGGGGAGAGTGTGTTCGTGAACGCTTGGGTTGACGATGATCTCGAACAAGTCTTCAGCAGTTTGATCTGCTGTTAAGGCTGCACATAGACCGCGAAGTATACCCGCAAGTCACACGGAGGCTGCGATGCTGGAATCTCAGGACTATCAGTGCCCTTATTGCGGCGAGCCAGTAGAGACGCTGCTGGATCTCTCGGGCGGCGATCAGCACTACATCGAGGACTGCCCGGTCTGTTGCCGGCCGATCCAGTTCGAGTTGCAGACCGATGGCGACAGCTGGGACCTGCAGGTACGTCGGGAGGATGACTGATGCAGCGCGTCTACGAACCGGTCGACTTGCTCGAAGCCGAGTTGTTGCTGGTCATGCTCGCCAGCGAAGGGGTCACGGCCCACCTCAGTGGTCGCCATCTGCTCGGCGCCATGGGCGAGTTGCCGGTCAGTGGCTTGCTCGGCCTGCAAGTGGCCGACGAGCAGGCCGAGCGCGCGCGGCTGCTGATCACTGCGTACAATGCCGCGCAACCGCTGGGTAGTGATGAACCGGCCGAGGTTGCCGGCGTTCTGCTCTGCTGAATCCTTTTGCTTGTTGAGTGTTGTCACCCCTTATGTGTGGACGCTATGCCCTGTTTCGCTGGCCGCCAGCCCTGACCGCCTTGCCCGGTTTTCCGGCCGACCAGCAGCCGCACTGGAATATCGCTCCCGGCGCTCATGTGTTGATGGTTCGTCATGAGGCCGGTCAGCGTCATGCCGCCTCGGCTCGCTGGGGGCTGACGCCGCCCTGGCTGACCGATTGGTCGCGCACCCCGGCCCAGGCGCGGGCGGAAACCCTGGCCGACCAGCCGATGTTTCGCGAAGCCTTCCGCCAGCGCCGTTGCCTGCTGCCGGCCAACGGTTTTTACGAGTGGCGTGGAGCGGTGCGTAAGCGCCCCTATTGGCTGACCCATGAGACGTCGCCGCTGTATTTCGCCGCGATTTGGGAGGCCTATCCAGTGGAGGGGCACACCTACCTGAGCGTGGCCGTGGTGACCCAGGCGGCCGCTGATCAGCGGCGGCCGCTGCTGCTGGATGAGGTTGGGCAGGAAGCCTGGTTGGCTGCAGACACCTCACCTGCCGAGCTGCAGGCGTTGTTGGCCAAGCCGCCACTGGCAATGCGTGAACGGGTGCTGGCCAACCTGGTCAATGACCCCAAGCTGGATGCGCCTGAGTGCCTGACCCCGGCTTGATGGGTTGCTGACAGCGTTACCCGGAAAAGAAAAAGGAGCCCCGTGAGGCTCCTTTTTTTGCTTTGCGCTGCGCTCGATCAGACGCGGAACTGGTTGATCAGGCGCCGTTGTTGCTCGGCCAGTTTGGTCAGCTCGGCACTGGCCTGGCTGGCTTCGTCGGCACCGCTGGCCACTTCATTGGCCACCTGGCCGATATTGGTGACGTTGCGGTTGATGTCTTCGGCCACCGCACTCTGCTCCTCGGCAGCACTGGCGATCTGGGTGTTCATGTCGTTGATCACCGACACTGCTTGGGTGATGGACTCCAGGGCTTCAGCCGCTTCGGCCGCATGTTTGACGCTGTCGTCGGTTTTCGCCTGGCTGTCTTCCATGACCTTCACCACTTCACGGGTACCGTGTTGCAGTTGCTGGATCATGGCCTGGATTTCTTCGGTGGCTTGCTGGGTTTTCTGCGCCAGGTTGCGCACCTCGTCGGCGACCACGGCAAAGCCGCGGCCCTGTTCGCCGGCACGGGCGGCCTCGATGGCCGCGTTGAGGGCCAGCAGGTTGGTTTGCTCGGCAATCCCGCGGATGGCTACCAGGATGGCGTTGATGTTCTCGCTGTCCTTGGCCAGGGTTTGCACCACGGTGACTGCACGGCCGATTTCGCTGGCCAGGGCGGCAATCGCTTGCGAGGTGCTGTGCACAATGCTCTTGCCGTTGTTGGCGGCCTGGTCGGCATGGTTGGCGGCTTCGGCGGCATGGGTGGCGTTGCGTGCTACATCCTGAGCGGTGGCGGTCATTTCATGCACGGCAGTGGCGACCAACTCGATCTCCTGCATCTGCTTCTGCATGCCCTGGTCGGTGCGGATGGCGATGTCGGCGGTGTGCTCGGAGGAGTCGCTGACCTTCTGTACCGAGGTCACCACCTGACTGATCATCACCTGCAGCTTGCTCAGGAAGGTGTTGAAACCATTGGCGATAGCCCCTAGTTCGTCGACGCGGTCCGTGCTCAGGCGGCGAGTCAGGTCGCCTTCACCCTGGGCGATGTCGTCAAGCATGGCCACCATTTGTTTTAGCGGACGGGCAATGCCGTAGCCCACGAACCACACCACCACCAGGCCGAGACCCGCGATCAGTAGGCCAACCAAGGCCATGCCGAAGGTGTCTTCACGGCTTTGTTCCTGCAGTTCGGCCTGCAGTTTCTGCAGGTCACCCATCACCGCTTGCAGCGGCAGTTGCAGCATTAGGGTCCAGCGCGTGCCGGTGTTGCTGATAGTGAAGGGCATGAATACCGTGATCAGTCCCTCGTCAGCATTGGTCTTGTACAACGGCTGCTCGCCGCTCAGTTGCTTGAGGTCGTTCAAGTCGCCGGCGCTGAGAATCTTGCTGCCCGGCTGGCCGAGGCTGTTGGCGTCTTTGGTGTTGGCCACCACGCTGCCGTTGGCGGAAAACAGCGCCAGCTCGCCAGCACCGTCATATAGCTGCTTGTCGGCCTGCTTGAGCAGGTCCTGGATAAAATCCAGAGCCAGATCGTTGCCCGCCACGCCGAGGAACTTGCCGTCGTGGATGATCGGCACGTTGAACGAGGCGGTCAGCACCATCTTGCCGTTGAACTCATACGGCGCCGGGTCGATCACGCAGTCTTTCTTGGTGCGCTTTGGGCACAGGTAGAACGAGCCCTCGGGCACGCCGGTGGGCAGGAGTTTCTCGCTTTCCATCATGGTTGCGCTCAAGGGCGCGACTATCGGGGTGCCATCGGGCTTGCGGTACCACCAGGGCATAAAGCGCCCGGTCTCGTCGTAGCCAGCGTCTGTCTGGCCCTTGTACAGGTCATCGTTGCCGTCGAAGGCGCCGGGCTCCCAGCCGATATAGAAGTCCAACAGCTTGGGGTTGTGCACCAGGGCTTGCCTGACAAGATTGGAGAGTTCTTCACGGCTGATATTCAGTTGCGCGGCGCCGCTGGCATCGGTCTGGGCCATCAGCATGTTGGTGCTGGCCAGTTCGCGGGCGGTGGTCAGGGCGTATTCCAGCTCGCGCTGGATCTTGCTGGCCTGGGTGTTGGCCAGGGCAATCAGGCGCTCGTTGATGACTTTTTCCAGCAGCGTCTGGGTCCGTTGTTGCACCAGTGCTTCGGTTCTGGAGCCGGCAAACAGTGCGTACAGCACCAGGGCCACCACTACGACCAGCACACTGGCACCGGCCAGGGCGGCCACAGAAAACTGGATGGATTTGAATTTCATGGGAACTCCAAGGTCTACGGGTTACGCCTGTCCTTGGCATATCGGCAGTCATGTAACAAAGCATTAGCCTGTTACAAGCAAAGAGTGTTGTCGGCGATCATGCAAGTGCATGGTTGCTGTGATTGGATCGTCAGCCGAGTAGCATGGGCGCCTTATTGCGCAGGAGAGTCACAGTGGGCAGGTTGTTACGTTTGACGGGTTTGAGTGTGGCGGTGTGGCTGGCCGGTTGTCAGGCGGTCAATACCACCAGTGGCGGGGCCGTGGGGGTGGAGCGCAAGCAGTACATGTTCAGCATGCTCTCGACCCAGCAGGTCAACCAGATGTACGAGCAGTCGTACCAGCAGACCCTCAGCGAGGCGTCCGGCAAGGGTCAGCTGGACAAGAACAGCAGCAATGCCAAGCGCGTCAATGCCATTGCCCAGCGGCTGATTGCCCAGGCGCCGGTGTTTCGCCCGGATTCGGCGCAGTGGGACTGGCAGGTCAACCTGATCGACAGTGAAGAGCTGAATGCCAACTGCGGCCCTGGTGGCAAGATCATCGTCTACAGCGGCCTGATCGAGCAGCTCAAGCTAAGTGACGACGAGCTGGCGGCGGTGATGGGCCATGAAATCGCCCACGCCCTGCGTGAGCATGGTCGTGAGGCGATGTCCAAGGCCTATGCCACGCAGATGGCGCAGCAGGGCGTCGGTGCCTTGCTCGGCCTAGGCCAGGAAAGCATGGCTCTGGCTGACAGCGTGGTGCAATACAGCATGACCCTGCCCAACAGCCGGGATAACGAGAACGAGGCCGATCTGATCGGTCTGGAGCTGTCGGCACGGGCGGGTTACGACCCGCAGGCGGCCATCAGCCTGTGGCAGAAGATGAGCAGCAACAGTGCCGGTGCGCCGCCGGAGTTTATGAGCACTCACCCGTCGTCCAGCAGCCGGATTGCGGCCCTGCAGGGCGCCATCCCGAAAGTCATGCCGCTGTATCAGCAGGCCAAGGCCTCGCGTTAAAACGGCGCTGTGTAGATTTTTGTAGCCCGGATGAAACCCGGGCTACGCCTATAGCGGCTTAAGTGAACCCCAAAAAAACGGCCCGTGGAGCAGACGCTGCACGGGCCGTTTTGCTTTTGTGGGTGGCTCAGTTGGCGCCAAACACCTTCTTGGCCAGGCTGGTGGCAGCCGCAGCGGGGTTGTCGCGGATCGAGGCCTCCTGCTCGGCGATGATGGTGAACAGGCCATCCAGCGCTTCTTCGGTGACATAGTTTTCGATGTTGGCGCTTTTTGCGTCGATCGCACCGAAGCTCGCGGCCTGGCCGGCAAAGCTGTTGTATTGCTGGGCCAGGCCGACCTGGCTGGTGGCCTGTTTGACGATCGGCAGGAACTTGGCGCGCAGCTGCTCGCGGCTGCTCTTGTTCAGATACGCTGTAGCTGCATCGTCCGGGCCGTTGAGGATGCTTTTGGCATCGGCTACGGTCATCTTCTTCACCGCATCCAACAGCAAGACCTGAGCCTGCGGTACGGCGATTTCGGCGGCTTTATTCATGCTCGCCTCCAGTTGTTCGACCTGAGCGCCCATGCCCATCATTTTCATCGCCGAGGCTGCTTTGCCGAGATTGCCCGGTAGGCCAATGCGCACGTCAGGGTCATTGCTGAAACCTCCAGGCTTGCCCAGTTGTTGGATCGCCACCTTGGCACCTTGGGACAAAGCATCTTTGAGGCCGCCACTGGCATCGCTCGGGCTGAGGTCGGCAAGGGATAAGGCCAAGGCATTGACCGAGAAAAACAGGCCAATGGCCAGTGTGCTGAGGCGGAGCATGGGGTGATCCTTGAGCGGTTGGGAGTGGACGAGCTTAGCGGAGCGTCACCGTCTCGCCAAACTGGCGCAGCGAGCAGCGATTGACAGGCCGACTAGACTCCCTAGTATTCTCGTCAATCCAGCTTTCACATTGACCATCAAGCTGGACTAGTCTGTCAGCTTATGGCCCGCAATGGAGCTGCAAGGGGGTGCGGATGCGCAGCAAGACGCTCAACCCAGAAACAGTGATTCTGATCGTTGACGATCAGCTCACGGATTCCCGGGCGCTGCACGAACTGGTGCGTGACCTGGGCGAGGTTCATATGGCCTCAGACGGTCCGTCAGCACTGGAGCTGGCGCGCCAGTGCAAGCCCGATGTGGTACTGCTCGATATCGAGATGTATGGCATGAATGGCTTTGCCGTGTGCAAGGCGCTGAAGTCAGACCCTAAGCTGTGCGATGCCGCCGTTATTTTCGTGACCTCGCATGGGCAAACGGACAACGAGCTGCGTGCGCTTGAGTATGGCGGTATCGACTTTATTCAAAAGCCGCTCAATGCCCCGGTGGCCAGGGCGCATATCAAAGCGCACATCACCTTGCGCGAGGAGGCGAAAAAACTCGCCAATCACGATGCGCTGACTGGCCTGCCGAATCGCAGCCTGTTGCAAGATCGTACCGAGCAGGCGTTACAGAAGGCGTATCGCAGCAGTGGTCGGGTGGCAATGCTGTTGCTCGATCTGGATAACTTTAAGGGCATCAATGACTCCGTCGGGCATTCGCTTGGCGATGACATGCTCAAGGAAGCGGCTTTACGTCTTTCGCAGGCGGCGCGGGCCTTGGATACGGTGAGCCGACAGGGCGGCGATGAGTTCATCATTCTGCTGCCCGAAGTGGGTAGTTTCGATGCCGTAGGCGAATTTGCTAACCGATTACTGGCCACTATTGGCCGGCCATTTCTTCTGCGCGGTAGTCGCTATAACTTGACTGCCAGTATCGGCATCAGCCTGTATCCGGATGACAGTGAGGACGCCGAATCACTCTATCGGCATGCTGACACGGCCATGTATCAGGCCAAACTCGATGGGCGAAACCGCTTTCGTTTTTTTTCCCAGGATATCGAACGCAGTGCCCGTGGCCGTCATCTGCTGGAACAACACATGCGCAGCGCCTTGGAGCGTGGCGTATTCGAGGTCTTCTATCAGGCCAAGGTAGATGCCAGAGAGGGTACTGTCACCGGGATGGAGGCGTTGGTGCGTTGGCGCAATCACGATGGGGGGTTAATTGCGCCGGTTGAGTTTATTCCTCTGGCGGAGGAAACGGGGCTGATCATTCCGATTGGCAAATATGTTTTGTTGCAGGCCTGCAAGGATGCCCAAAAACTCACTCAACAAGGTTTACGCATTGTTGTCAGCGTAAATATTTCGGCGGTGCAGTTTCGCGAGGAGTCCTTCTTGCCGATGGTGGCGGACATCCTGCTTGAGACGAAGTTGCCAGCGGATTTGCTGGAGTTGGAGATTACCGAAGGTGTGCTGGCCAGAGACGTGGACAACACCCGAGTGGCATTGGCAACTTTGCGACAATTGGGTGTGCGTATCGCGATCGACGACTTCGGGACAGGCTATTCGAGCCTGGCCTATCTCAAGCGTTTTCCGGTCGATGTGTTGAAAATTGATCAGAGCTTTGTCCGCGACATGCTGGTGGATAAGAGTGATGCCGCCATTATTGAGGCCATTGTCAAACTTGGACAGGCGCTGGGTCTCGAGCTGGTGGCGGAGGGGGTGGAAACCCACGAACAGGCCGATGCCTTGTTGGCGTATGGCTGTCAGATCATGCAAGGGTATCTCTATTCGCGTCCGCTGCCCTTTGCCCAGATGTGCGAGCAGTTAAGCGCTGAGAACGGCAAGGTTCGGCTTGTGGAGTAACTTTGCGCAGGGCGTTTCTTGGGACTGACAGGGCGGTAGACCGGCTATCGATGTGTGGATGGATAGTATTTAGTGCAGGGTTGGCCCGCTATGGGGCTCTATAGTCGCTTGAGGCTGTCGTTGGGGTGTTATGCAAGTTAAAAATAAAATCCAAACCACTGCGGTTAATCGATGGATCGTTATCACCCTGGGCGCAGGGCTCCTGCTGAGTGGCGTAGTGACCTGGGGCGTCATTCACCTCAATCGCCAACATGCCGAGAAGGCCGTTGCCGCTGCGGCAGAGAAAATGGCCGATGCAGTCGCGGCGCGCCTGTACCTGTACCAATACGGTTTGCGGGGGGCACGCGGTGCAATCAATGGCGTGGCAGAGGATGCCGTCAGCCGTGACGGCTTCACCCGCTATAGCCAGACGCGTGATATCGCGAGCGAGTTTCCTGGCGCTCGTGGTTTTGGCTTTATCCGGCGCGTCTCCCCTCAGGACGAGGCTGCGTTTCTGGCACAGGCCCGCCGCGACGGCTGGGCCAATTTCAATATTCGCCAGCTTGCGGCACACGCTGGCGACCGTTATGTGATCCAGTACATCGAGCCGGTGGCGCCTAATGAGGCTGCCGTCGGCTTGGATATTGCGTCGGAAATCAATCGCCGTGAAGCCGCACAGGCCGCCATGCGTTCAGGCAGCGTGCAGTTGACCGGTCCTATTACCTTGGTGCAGGCCATCGGCAAGCCGCAGCAGTCTTTTCTGATCTTGATGCCGATTTATCGTGGTGCAGTCACCCCAGCAACGGTCGAACAGCGCGAAGCTGAGATCGTGGGCTGGAGTTATGCGCCATTACTGATAGAGGAGGTGCTTCGGGGGCTGCAGCTACAGGACCAAATGAGTCGTTTCAGACTGCATGACATTACGGTGCCTGGGCAAAGTGTGCTGTTCTTCCAGAGTGATGAGCAGTCGCCGGTTAAGGCGGTCCTGGTACACCGCGCCGAGCGAGAGGTGTTTGGTCGGCGCTGGCAGATCGAGTTTGCAGCTCAGCCGCTGTTTATTGCCGGACTGCATCAGCCATCACCACAATGGGTGTTTGCGGGCGGGGGGATCCTTTCACTGTTGCTGGCAGCCTTGGTTGGGGTACTCGGCGTCAGTCGCCGGCGTCAGTTTCAGGTTATTGCTGAACAGGCAAAACTGGCCGCCATTGTCCACAGTTCGGCGGATGCCATCATTGGCGAGACCCCCAACGGTATTATCACCAGTTGGAACAAAGGCGCCGAGCAGCTTTTTGGCTATAGCGCCAAGGAGGCCGTGGGCCATCCTCTGCTTGAGTTGTTGATTCCGCCTGACCGGCGCGAGGAAGAGGCCGATGTGCTTGCGCGCGTTGGTCGTGGTGAGGTGGTGTCAAGCGTCAATACCCAGCGGCTACGCAAGGATGGGCAGTTGCTGGCGGTTTCCGTCACCAGGTCGCCAATTTGTAATGCCGTTGGCCAGGTCGTGGGCGTTTCCAAGACCGTGCGCGATATTTCTGCGCAACTGGCTGCTGAGGCACGCATTCACGAACTCAACAGCAATCTCGAAGCCCAGGTTGCCGAACGTACCCATGAGTTACGGCAGCTCAATCTGCTGTTGGGTAGCGTGCTGCGCTCCGCCTCCGAGGTGGCAATTATTGCCACTGATCTGGAGGGCACTATCCAGATATTCAATACCGGCGCAGAGCGCATGCTGGGTTATAGCGCAGATGAACTGGTCGGGCAGAGCACGCCTGCCTGCTTCCATCTCGGTGAGGAAGTGGCCGCCCGTGGTCGCGAGTTGAGTGCGGAGTATGGCCAGGAGATCGAGGGGTTCCGCGCGCTCGTGCACATGGCTGAACGGGAGGGCGCGGAAACCCGCGAGTGGACCTACGTGCGCAAGGATGGCTCGCGCTTTCCGGTCATGCTGGCGGTAACCGCCATGCGCGATGAGTTCGGGGCACTCAGTGGTTATCTGGGTATTGGTGTGGACACGAGCGCCCGCAAAGCCGCTGAAAAACAGCGAGTGGCGGCCCGTGAGCAGTTGCTGATGGCGGCGGAAGTGGCCGAGTTGGGGATCTGGTCCTGGGACTTGGCCGATAACGCCCTGCAGTGGAATGAGCGGATGTTTGAACTCTACGGGCAGCCGCTTAGTCTGCGCGACACGGGGTTGAACTATGAGCACTGGTATTCGCGCGTGCATCCCGAGGATGTTGAGGCGGCGGCCAATCTCAGCGCTGCCGTGGCAGGCTTGGGTGTGTATGACGCGGTGTTTCGCGTGGTGCGTCCCGATGGGCAAGTGCGCATCGTGCAAGCGGGTGCGCAAGTCGAGCGTGACGCCAAGGACGCAGCGCTACGGGTCACGGGCATCAATCGTGATATCACTGTGCAGCGCGAAATAGAGTCACGCCTGCAGGATGCCAAGGAGCAGGCGGATGCGGCGAGTGCATCCAAGTCGTCCTTTTTGGCCAATATGAGTCACGAGATACGCACACCGATGAATGCGGTGTTGGGCATGCTGCATCTGGTGCAGAACACCGCATTGAGTGCTCGTCAGCTGGACTACGTGAGCAAGGCGGAAACCGCGGCGAAATCGCTGCTGGGCTTGCTCAACGACATTCTCGACTACTCCAAGATTGAAGCCGGCAAGCTGCAGCTGGATATCCATGCGTTCGAGCTTGAGTCACTGCTGCGCGATCTGGCAGTGGTGCTGGGTGGCAACCTGGGGCAGAAAGATGTCGAAGTCATGTTCGATCTGGACCCGCAACTGCCAAGTGCTCTGCTTGGCGACAGCCTGCGACTGCAGCAAATACTGATCAATCTGGCCGGCAATGCCCTCAAGTTCACCCAGCAGGGTCAGGTGCTGATCAAGCTTGAGCAGGTGCAACGCGTGGGCGATACCGTGCAGCTGCGCATCGAGGTCAGCGACACCGGCATTGGCATCGGCCCCGAGCAGCTGGAGCGCATCTTTCAGGGCTTTACCCAGGCCGAGGCCTCCACCACTCGCCGTTTTGGTGGCACGGGACTTGGTCTGGTGATCTGCAAGCGTCTGGTCAGCCTGATGGACGGGGAGTTGCACGTTGCCAGCGAGCCGGGTGTTGGCAGTCGCTTCTGGTTTGCTATCACTCTGGGGGTGGCGCAGGCACTGCCCTTGCGGGCGACCTGTCCTGGCGTGGATCGGTCCATGCGACTGCTGGTGGTCGATGACAATGAGATCGCCGGTGATCTGCTGATGCGCGCCGTGCAGTCTCTGGGCTGGCAGGCTGACCTGGTTAATAACGGCCTGCAGGCGGTCGAGCGGGTGCAGCAGGCACAGTCCAACAACAGGCCCTACGACGTAATCCTGATGGATTGGCGTATGCCAGTCATGGATGGCTTGAGCGCTGCACGCCTGATCCACCAGCAAAGCGCAGGCCGACCTGCGCCCACGGTCATTATGGTTACAGCCTATGGCCGTGAAGTTCTGGCTGATGCGCAACAGGATGGTGACGCGCCTTTTGCGGGATTCCTCAGCAAACCGGTCACGCTCAAGCAGTTGGCCGATACGGTTGAACGGGTATTAACCGACGCCGTAGGACCGGTTCTAGCCGTCAGCCCCAGTGCACGCGCAGAACAACCCAAGCGCCTGGCGGGCATGCAGCTGCTGGTGGTGGAAGACAACATGCTTAACCGTCAGGTTGCCTTTGAACTGCTGCAGGGGGAGGGCGCTCACGTCACCCTGGCTGAAGGCGGTTTGGAGGGCGTGCGTCTGGCTACCGAATTTCCGGGAACCTTTGACGCGGTATTGATGGACATCCAGATGCCGGATATCGATGGCCTGGAGGCCACTCGGCGGATTCGTGCCAGTGCGCAGTGTGCGGCATTGCCGATCGTCGCCATGACCGCTAATGCCTCCTCTGTCGATCAGCAGGCCTGTTTTGCGGCCGGTATGGATGGCCATGTCGGTAAGCCCATTGATCTGGACGTGCTGGTCAATAGCCTGCTGGTCCACACGGGGCGCGAAAGTGCTCCTGTGGAAACGACGGTCAACGATCTCGACGCGATCGTGGAGTCCATAGATTCGATCAGCCGGCGCTTTGGTGGCAATCTTGACGTGATTCGCAGTGTGCTGGGCAGCTTCGCCCCGGAGCAGGAAAAGCAACTCGTGCGTCTGCAAGAGTCGCTTGAACGGGGCGATGCGGCCTCAGCGGCAGCGGTGCTGCATGCCATCAAAGGCAGCAGTGGCACCCTGGGGGCGCAGGCACTGTCGCGTTTGGCGGGCGAGCTTGAGCAGCAGTTAAAACAGGGCGATGAGGCAAGCAAGGCACAGGTTCTGCGTGACCACGTCAGCATCGAACAACTGCGTCAGTTATTGCTTGCGAGTGTGGAGCAATTGCAGGTGGTTTTTGCGCTGCCGGCGCACGGCGATGCGGGCTCCAGCCCGGCGTCCGATGACGATGTCCCTTCTGTGCAGTGGCGCGAAGCGTTGCAGGAGATCTTGCCACTGTTGAAAACTAGCAATTTACAAGCCCTTGAGCGCAGCGAAGCGCTGCTCGGGCAAGTCCCGGCGGATCAGCGTCCGCAATTCGAACGCTTTGTCGTTCTGGTGCAATCCTTGGACTTTGCGGCCTCTCTGGAGGCGGGACATGAATTGCTGAATTCGGTTTGATGGAGTTGACGATGCAAACATGGTTAGCGCACTTCAAGGTTCGCCCGAAACTGCTGGTCGTCGATGACCAGCGGATCAATATTCTGGTGTTGAATGAATTGTTTCGTAATGACTGCGAAGTGTTCATGGCCACCAACGGTGAGCAGGCTCTGCAGATCTGCCGGGCACAATTGCCGGATCTGGTGTTGCTGGATGTGCAGATGGATGGGATTGATGGGTTTGAGGTGTGCCGGCGACTCAAGGCTGATGCCGAGAGCCGCAATATCCCGGTGATTTTTATCACTGCCCAAGGGGGGGAGGCGGATGAGGTTCGTGGTCTGCAACTTGGTGCCGTGGACTTCATTGCCAAACCGATCAATCCGGTCATCGTCAGGGCGCGGGTACAGACTCACCTGACCTTGAAACTGCAGAGCGACCTCCTGCGCTCCATGGCGCTGTTTGACGGTCTTACCGGGGTGCCCAACCGGCGCAAATTCGATGAGCAGCTAGTGCGCGACTGGCGGCAAAGTCAGCGCGAGCAAACCGCCTTGTCGGTGATATTGATCGATGTCGATCACTTCAAGCGTTACAACGATCATTATGGGCACCAAGCGGGCGATGCGGCTTTGCAGGCTGTCGCCCGCGTCCTGGACGGTACGCTCAAGCGGCCACACGATCTGTTGGCCCGTTATGGTGGCGAAGAGTTCGTCGGTGTACTGCCCAATACCGGCCTATCGGAGGCCGTCGAACTCGCCGAACGTATGCAAACGGAAGTGCGTGCGCTCAATCTTGAGCATGTAGGTTCTCCCGAAGCGCAGGTGGTGACGATTTCGTTGGGGGTGGCCACGGTAGTGGCGAGGAGCGATCTGGCGCCGCAAGCGTTGGTGGAGGCCGCTGATCAGCAACTGTATGCGGCCAAGCAGGCCGGGCGTGCCAGGGTCTGTGCCGCGGCGCTGAACACTATTTAATCAATACGCTGCAGTCTGCGGGTGCTCGGCGAGCAGTACCGGTAAGGACCGTTCTGGCGGCCCTTACCGGTACTCGAGCCGTTACAACGGCTGAGTGGCATCCTCGTCACGCTCCAACGCCACCTGGCGGATGGATAGACGAATCTCCGCCGGCAACACGCGCTTGGCTGCGCCTTCCACCAGCTCGCTGAGCTGCGGATGGTGGCTGAGCTTGCCGGCTTCGTCCTGGCGCAGCACGCCCTCGTCCAGCAGGGTCTGGATAAAGTGGCGGAACAGGCTCTTGTCGAAAAACTCCGGGGCATTCAGGCCATGCAGGATCGACAGGCGCTGGGCCATGACCGTGCACAGGTCTTCCAGCTCCTCGGCGCTCAAGGCGTTCTGCCCGGCATTCAGCACCAGGGCGATGGCCATGTAGAAGCGTTGCAGGGTCTGGGCGATGGCCCGCGACAGCAGGGTCAGCAGCACGAACTGGCGTGAGCTGGGCGCCGGGCGCAGGAACATGCCGTCTTCCTCGCGCAGCAGGCCCTGTTCGACGAACGCCGCCAGCCACTGGTCGATCACTCCGTCCAGCTCGTCCAGGCTCCAGCGGATAAACAGCTCCGACTGCAGGTACGGATAGAGCGCACGGGTGTAGCGCAGGATCTGCTCGCGGCTGATCCGCGCGCTGCTCTGGAAGAAACTCGCCAGCAAGGCCGGCAGGGCGAAGATGTGCAGCACGTTGTTGCGGTAGTAGGTCATCAGGACGGCGTTGTTTTCGTCCAGATAGTGGATCTTGCCCAGGGCGTCCTTCTGCTCGGCCAGCAGGTCCATGCCCTTGGCATAGTCGATCAGCGCCTGGCCATCGCCTTCTGGCAGGGTGGTGTGCGGCGAGTAGGGCACGCTGCGCAGCAGCGCCAGGTACAGGTCCAGCACCCGCGCCAGGGCCTTGTCGTCCAGGGCCAGCTTGCTGGTGGAGAGCAGCGCCAGGGCCACCAGGTTGATCGGGTTGATCGCCGCGGCCTCGTTGAGGTGACGGGCGATGCGGCCGGCCAGCTGGTTGGTGGCGTCGTTCAACCAGGTTGGGCGGTATTGCGGCGCCAGGGCTTGGCTACGCCAGTCCGGCTGCTGCTGGTCGAGGAACTCGGCCAGTTTGATCGGCTCGCCGAAGTTGACCCAGACGCTGCCGAAGCGCTGCTTAAGTGCGCCGATAACCTTGAAGATGTCGAAGATCGACTCTTTCTTCTTGCTCGCGCCGCGCAACTCACCCAGGTAAGTGCGGCCTTCCAGCACCCGCTCGTAGCCGATATACACGGGCACGAACACCACCGGCAGGCGGTTGGAGCGCAAGAAGCTGCGCAGGGTGATGGCCAACATGCCGGTCTTCGGCTGCAGCATGCGCCCGGTGCGCGAACGTCCGCCCTCGACGAAGTACTCCACCGGGAAGCCCTTGCTGAACAGGGTGTGCAGGTATTCGTTGAACACCGCGGTGTACAGCGGGTTGCCCTTGAAGGTGCGGCGCATAAAGAAAGCGCCGCCGCGGCGCAGCAGGCTGCCAACCACCGGCATATTGAGGTTGATGCCGGCGGCGATATGCGGCGGGGTCAGGCCGTTGGTGAACAGCAGGTACGACAGCAGCAGGTAGTCGATATGGCTGCGGTGGCAGGGCACATAGATCACCTCATGGCCGTGGGCGACTTCCTGCACTCCCTCGATATGGTTGACCTTGATGCCGTCGTAGATCTTGTTCCAGAACCAGCTGAGTACCACTTCGAGGAAGCGGATGGCGGTGTAGGCGTAGTCCGAGGCGATCTCGTTGCCGTAGCGCAGGGCCTGGGCTTCGACCTTTTCCAGCGGCAGCTGGCTGCGCTCGACTTCGTCGAGAATCGCCTGGTGCACCTGCGGGCCGTGGATCAGGCCCTTGACCAGGTTGCGCCGGTGGGAAATGTCCGGGCCGATAACCGCGGCTTTCTGGTTGCGGAAATGCACCCGCAACAGGCGCTGGACCATGCGCCGGGTGCGCTCCTGGCCTTTGTCCTGGGCCACCAGCTCGCGTAGCTGAATCGGTGTGGAGAACTGCACGCGGGTCTTGCGCCCGAGAATCAGGATGCTCAGCAGCTTGCGCAGGCGCCCGGTGACTGCCCAGCTGTCGGCAAACAGCAGCTTCCACGGGCTGGATTCACTGGCCGGGGTTTGCCCCCAGAACACGCTGACCGGCACGATCTGCGCGTCCAGGCTGGCGTCGGCCGCCAGGGCGTCGAGCACGCGCACCAGGGTCGGCGAGGCGCCGCGTTTGTCCTGGCCACCGAACCAGCCGGGTTCCGGGGTCAGGTAGAAGAACGCGCTGGGCTCATCCAGCTGGCCGACGCTGACCGGCAGGATCGGCCGCGGCAGGCCGGCTTTGCGGCACTCGCTGTCGACCACCGCCAGGTCACTGACCGAGGGCAGTTGCAGCACATAGAACACCGGCCGGCTGCGATCGAGCTTGAGGGTGAAGGCGGGCTGATTGATGGTCTCCGAGCGCACCCAGAGGTACAGCAGGCGATGCAGGGCACCAAAGACAAGACGGCGAAGTGGGGAGCGGGTCATACGAATTCTGCTGCTTGTTTGAAGAAACGAGCATTTGCTCGGGGCCGCCAGTGTGAACCATCAATCGTTTTCGGGCAAAAGCATCTGCCGGCAGTGGGCGCCTTGATGGCTGTCATGGCGCCCGTCGAGTAACCCGATTGCCTGGGGCGCGGCGCAACTTCCTGACTTTATTACGGTCTTGCATAGGCGCCGGCGGACTCCTTATAGTCCGCCGGCATTTTGCCGGCCTGTCTCGCCGGCCGCGCCAGGGCTGGCGCGGCGTGGGAGGGGCGTTGATCGCGTGGATAGAGACCATGATTGAAATACACAACCTGAGTAAACGTTTTGCTCAGCACACGGCTGTCGATAACCTGTCGTTTCAGGTGCAGGCGGGCGAGGTGCTGGGTTTTCTCGGCCCCAATGGCGCCGGTAAATCCACCACCATGAAGATGCTCAGCGGTTTTCTCGCCCCCAGCAGTGGGCGGGTGAGCATTTTCGGTTGCGATATTCAGCGACAAACCCTGCAGGCCCAGCGGCAGATCGGCTACCTGCCGGAAGGTGCGCCCTGCTATGGCGACATGACGGTGCGCGGCTTCCTCGGCTTTATTGCTGAAGTGCGTGGCTATCGCGGCGCCGAGAAGCACCAGCGGGTGGCCAAGGCCGTGGCCCAGCTGGAGCTGGATAAGGTGCTGGAGCAGTCCATCGACACCCTGTCGAAAGGCTTCAAACGCCGCGTTGGCCTGGCACAAGCGATTCTGCACGATCCGCGGGTGCTGATTCTCGATGAGCCCACCGACGGCCTCGACCCGAATCAGAAGCACCAAGTGCGCGGCCTGATCCAGAGCCTGGCGGCGGACAAGATTGTGATCATCTCCACCCATATTCTTGAAGAAGTGACCGCGGTGTGCACTCGCGCCCTGGTGATTGCCCACGGCAAGCGCGTGGCGGATGAAACCCCGCTGCAACTGCAGAGCCGTTCGCGTTACCACCAGGCCGTTACCCTGGTCAGCGACGGCGCCCTCGACCAGGCCGCGTTGGCAGCCCTGCCGGGCGTTGCCGGCGTGGAAGAAAATGCCAACGAGCACAGCCTGACGGTGCTGGCGCAACCGGGGCAGGTGATCTTTGCCCAGGTTAATCAGCTGATCCATGCCCGTGGCTGGCAGGTTAAGGAGCTGGACGTGGAGCGTGGCCGCCTGGATGAAGTGTTCCGCAGCCTGACCCGGGGGGAAGTGGCATGAGTCAATTAACAGTGGTCTGCAAACGCGAGCTGGGCAGCTACTTCGCCACGCCGCTGGCCTATGTGTTTATCCTGATCTTCCTGGTCCTGTCCGGGGTGTTCACCTTCTACATGGGCGGTTTCTACGAGAGCGGTCAGGCCGACCTGGCGCCGTTCTTCAATTTCCACCCGTGGCTGTACCTGTTCCTGATTCCGGCCCTGGCCATGCGCCTGTGGGCGGAGGAGCGCAAGTCCGGGACCATCGAACTGTTGATGACATTGCCGATCACCCGCTTTCAGGCGGTCACCGGCAAGTTCCTCGCCGCCTGGGTGTTTGCCGGCCTGGCGCTGCTGCTGACCTTCCCGATGGTGCTGACGGTCAACTACCTCGGCCAGCCGGACAACGGCGCCATCGTCACCGGTTACCTCGGCAGCTGGCTGCTGGCCGGTTGTTTCCTGGCGATTGGCTCGTGCATGTCGGCGCTGGCGAAGAACCAGGTGATCGCCTTTATCCTCTGCGTCAGCGTCTGCTTGCTGTTCATCCTCAGCGGTTTTCCGCTGGTGCTGGATGCCTTCAGTCAGTGGGCGCCGCAGTGGCTGGTGGATGGGGTCGCATCGCTGAGCTTCCTGACCCGCTTTGAGGCCATCAGCAAGGGCGTTATCGACCTGCGCGACCTGCTGTATTTCGTCACCCTGATTGCTGCCTGGCTGGCGGCGACTGCGGTGGTGCTCGACCTGAAGAA
>RCMZ01000466.1_pt1 | contig 21514 bp, 17 predicted proteins | sample 2041141 | NCBI WGS metagenome assembly RCMZ01 (sample SAMN09708263, study PRJNA481090) | Wastewater metagenome, whole genome shotgun sequencing project. | biome: sewage; isolation source: Davis station wastewater (DW) | place: Antarctica: Davis Station | collected 2010-03-01
TTGTCTTGGGCCATCTCAGGGGTTTTATCGTAAATAGCGTCACCGGCTTTATCGGCGATGGCAGCGGCCAATACTCGGGTTTCAGGGTCAAAGTCGGCGCCGAGGCCGGGGTAGTAAAACTTGCGCTTGCCCTCCGCCTTACGTTCATAAGCCGCACCATGCAACTTAAGTACATTTGAAGCTGGCGCCGTCATTTCAGAAAGTCCAAATCCATCAAAATAAAAACTCAACCACAACACCTGCTGACAGACAGGACACAACTCCTCCGACTCGGATTTAATTCTGTCAAAAAAAACATCATCCGAACTTAGTTCTATATCATCCATCATTGCACTTCCTCTTCAGATGGCGGCATAATTTCTGGCGCACCCATGTAATCCACCCACTGCAACTGAGGGATTCCATTTTTCATAAAAAAAATTCGGAAATAACGAGAGCTTGAAGATTCAGGCTGCGGGATGGTCACCATTGTAGAGAATTCATCTCGTGGAATACCCGCATTAAACTCAGCACGAGTTCGTACAAAACTCCAAGTTAAACTCACCTGCTTTCCTGGCGTGACACGACATCCACACATAAACCCCCCGCCACCGCCATAGATACCACGTCCATCTCTTCCAGATGGATTCCCCGAACAACCAGACTTGCTTTCCCCATCCAATCTAAATTTATATATTTGCCGCTCATACTGGTTATACCCAGTAATACAAACCTCCTTCGAGGCAGGTGCAAAAATATCACCGCAACCTGCCAGCAACATCACAACCACACCAACAACTAATTGCTTTTTAGCCATCAATTACTCTCCTTCGGGCGGCGGCATAATTTCTGGCGCCCCCATGTAATCCACCCACTGCAACTGCGGAATTCCATTTTTCATAAAGAATATTCGGAAATAGCGAGAGCTTGAGGATTCAGGCTGCGGAATAGTGACCCAAGTAGAAAATTCCTCCCTGGGAATTCCCGCCTCAAGTTCCTCTAAGCTTCGCGCAAGGCTCCAAGTTAAACTAACTTTTTCCCCGGGAGTCACACGACACCCACATACAAACCCCCCGCCCCCACCATAAATGCCGCGCCCTTCTCTTCCTGATGGGTTCCCCGAACATCCAGACTTATTTTCTGCATCCAATCGAAATTTATGAAACTGCCGCTCATACTGGTTATACCCAGTAATACAAACCTCCTTCGAGGCAGGTGCAAAAACATCACCGCACCCTGCCAGCAAAGTCAGCAACAGGCCTGCCATCAGTAGTTTTTTATTCATTGCTTATCATCCTTCGATTGGCGGCATGATTCTCGGAGTACGCAAATCGCCCCACCCAAGTAAGCAGCGCAATCGAAACTTCAAACTGTCTTGATATCGTTCAACTAATTCTTGCAGCTTGAACGTGCTGAGCAACAGCCAGGTCAGCCGCAACAAGATTGCACCTATGTAATAACGCTGGGTTTTGCACGCCTGTGGGTGGGCAGGGAGTTGTGCCGCATCGCTGAATACGTTGGGCGAACGCGGGGGGCCGTTTTCGGTTTTTTTGTGTGGGGAAGCCAGCGCGTCAGTGTGGTTTGCATCGGCAAGCCTTTTGGCAACGGTCAATAGGGCGGCGAAACCCGGTGCAGCAGGCATCCATCAACAGCCCTTCACGCCCGGGGCCCACAAGAACGCAGAGCGTAAAGACTGAACATCCTTGCGTAATGTCGGAGAATTCCCGTTTTCAAGACGGCCACTTCCTGATCCCCCTATTGGGTGCAATGTTCAGTGGGTGACTACGGGCGGCGGGGTGGGAAGTGCGGCACCAGAAGGGAAGCAAGGCAGGGCCGGCTACGGATTAACCAAAAACACCTTGGGCTGCGGGAACAGGTTGTTCAGGGTTTCGAGCAGGCGTACGTGGTAGATGGGTTTGCGGAACAGGTCCAGCACTTGCAGGCGCAGCAGGTCGCTGACGTCGTCCATGTCGGCGTGGCCGGAGGTGACGATCACGGGCAAGTGTTGGCGCAGGGTGTGTTCGCGCAGGCGGCGGATCAGAGTGATGCCGCTTTCTTCGGGCATGCGCAGGTCGGTGATGACCAGGGCGATGTCCGGGTGTTGGGTCAGGGTTTGCAGGGCGCGCTTGACCGAAGTGGCGGTGAAGCAGTGGAAGCCTTCGCCTTCGAGCAGTTCGGCCAGTTCCAGCAACGCCTCTTCTTCGTCGTCTACCAAAAGCAACTGCTGTCGCGACGAAGAAGAGGTCATGGGCGTGGCTCAACTCAAAGAGATGAAGGTGCAGGCACAACCGCCCACGGCTAAGGCACTGGTTTGCCACCCGGGGAGGTTCCGCCCAGGCTGGTGGTCACCGAGTTGAATTTATCCCACACGGCCCCGCCCAGCGGCGTGACGAACAGCACCAATACCACCGCCACCATGGCCACCAGCAATGCGTATTCGATGGCGGATGCACCGTCATCGCGTCTCAGAAAACGCCGCGCTTTGCGCAAAAAGTTCTGAAGGATCATTGGACTTCTCCTTATGCGCCATCGAGTGCGCTTGATACTGGGACTGCAACATGAGTCCTCTGTGCCACCTGAGCATTGTCAACAATCACCCACCCAACAAGTGTAAGAACTGATTAATCACAAAGTATTAATCCAAAGGTTTGCGCCAGCAAAACACCGTGGATAAAGGGCCAAGAACCCGCCGCCAATTATTTTTCGCGCAGTAATGGCGTTTTGGCTTAGCTGCACTACCTTCAAATAGCAAAATCGTTGCATGTTCATAGCTGCCTGATTGCCCGACGGGCCCGTTTTACGGCCGCTGAAGCAGCAGGAAAGGGAGAGCCGTCATGAACAGTCGAGTCACCATGGCCCTCGCCGGGTTGCTGTTGCTGGGCGCCGTATTCGTCGGCTACTGGGGCCTGATGCTCAACCGCCAACCCGAACCCGTAGCCGAGCCGGCCGCCCCGGTGGCCGTCAGCCAAACCGTGGAGAAAGCCGTTACCACAGCCGAAGACCAGACCCGCACACCGGTGGTGGTGCTGCTGCGCGATGTGCCGGCCTTTACCCCGTTGACCGCCGAGGATCTGACCCTGGAAAAACTGCGCAACGCCCCGGCCGGCAGTCTTTCCAGCCTAGACCAGGCCCTGGGCCGCACCCCCTGGCGCACCCTCGCAGCGGGCACCTGGCTCAACGATGAAAGCTTCAGTGCCGGCGGCCCGCTGGCGCGGATGATTCACAGCAACGAGCGTGCTTTGGCCATGGCGGTGGATGAAGTCATCGGTGCCGGCGGCCAGTTGAACCCCGGCGATTATGTGGACGTGCTGCTGTTTTTACGCGCCGACGCGAGCAACCTGCAACAGTCGGTGCAAGTGGTGATCCCGGCCATGCGCCTGCTCGCCGTGGGCGAACAATTGGGCCTGACCAACGATGGCCAACCGGCCTCGCCGGCCACCACGGCGGAAGAAAAAATGAAGCTCGAACAGCGCCGTTATGGCGCGCGCACGGTGATCCTCGCCGTGCCGCAAAAGCTCCTCAGCCGGATGATGCTCGCCACCCAGGTTGGCACCTTGCGCCTGGCCGTGCGCAGCAGCGAAGAGAAGAACCTGGCGCGTTACTGGGCTGGTGAAAATGACAGCATTGGTACAATCGACGCGACCAACAGCCAACTGTTCCAGTTCACCGAACTGGCCATGGCCCGGGCACCCAAGGGCGGCATGGTTGCCGGCCCCGTCGCCAGCGGCGGCACCCCTGCGCCACGGCGCGGCATCGAGGTGATCCGCGGCAACCAGGCCAGCCAATGAACCCCTTGATCGAGCAAGGATGCATGCGCATGCAAAGACCTTCCTTCAGCACCACGCTTGGCGCCCTGATGCTCGCCGGGCTGCCGCTGCACACCGCCCTGGCCGCGCCTGCCAATTGCAGCGCCCTGGCCGGGTTGCCGGCGGTGCTGGAGGTGGGCGAGGGCCTGCAACAGAACATCGAATCCCCCGTGGCCATCACGCGCTTGGCGGTGGGCGACCCGAAGGTCGCCGACGTGCACCCCAACGGCGACAAATCCTTCCTGCTCACTGGCATGGCCAGCGGTGCCACCAGCCTGATGGTCTGGACCGGCTGCGCCAGCACCCCGCGCCAGAGCATGGTGTTCGTGCGCGGCAAGGCCACCGCCGCCCTCACCCGCGCCGCCCTGGGCCCCACCGAGGACCCCCTGCTGCCCAGCCAGGTGCAAACCGATATCCGCTTCGTCGAAGTCAGCCGCAGCAAGCTCAAGGAAGCCACCGCCTCGCTGTTCGGCACCCGCGGCAACTTCCTGTTCGGCGCGCCCAAGACCCTGCCCACCATAGACGGCGTGGTCACCCCCAAGCTGCCGGTGGACAACGGCCAGTTCAACTTCTCGTGGATCGGCGGCAAAACCATGGTGATGATTAACGCCCTCGAAGGCAGCGGCTTTGCCTACACCCTGGCGCGGCCCAGCCTGGTGGCCCTGAGCGGGCAGAGTGCGAGTTTCCTGGCCGGTGGCGAGATCCCCATTCCGGTGCCCAGCTCCGGCAGCGACAGCGTGTCCATCGAGTACAAGGAATTCGGCATCCGCCTGACCCTCACCCCGACCATCATCGGCCGCGACCGCATCGCCCTCAAAGTTGCCCCGGAAGTCAGCGAGCTGGATTACAGCAACGCGGTGAACATCGCCGGCACCCTGGTGCCGGGCCTGACCGTGCGGCGCACCGACACCAGCATCTCCCTGGCCGACGGCGAGAGCTTCGTCATCAGTGGCCTGATTAGCACCCGCAACAGCTCCCAGGTGAACAAGTTTCCGGGCCTGGGCGACATCCCGATCCTGGGGGCGTTTTTCCGCGACTCAGAGATCAAGCGCGAAGAGCGCGAACTGCTGATGATCGTCACCCCGCACCTGGTCCAACCGCTGGCCGCCGATGCGCGCCTGCCGTCGCTGCCGGGCGAGCAGATGCGCAACTACGACCCCAATTTCTACCGCATGTTCTTCCTTGAAAACGGCAACTTCGACAACCGCAGCGGGTTATCGCAATGAGCCAGAACCTGAGCCAGACGTTCCTCGCCATCACCCGCAACCCCACCGACCAGGAGTGGCTGCAAAGTGCCCTTGCGCCGTTGGGGCAAGTGGTCAGCGCCGGCGGCGGCAGCCTCGACGAGTTGCTCGCGCTGGTGGACGTAACCTTCGCCAGCCTGGTGTTCGTGGGCCTGGACCGCGAGAACGTGGTGGCCCAGTGCGCGATGATCGAGGGCGCCCTGGAGGCCAAGCCGATGCTGGCGATCGTCGCCTTGGGCGATGGCATGGACAACCAACTGGTGCTCAACGCCATGCGCGCCGGGGCGCGGGATTTCGTCGCCTACGGCTCGCGGGCCAGTGAGGTCGCCGGGTTGGTGCGGCGCCTGGGCAAACGCCTGCCGCCGGTGGCCCACAGCACCTTGCTCGGCGGCCTCACGGTGCTCTACAGCACCCAGGGCAACGGCGACGGCGCGCTGATCTCCAGCCACTTGGCGCTGGTGGTGCAAAAGAGCGGCCAGCAAACCCTGCTGCTGGACCTGGGCCTGCCCCGGGGCGACTCCCTGGCGCTGCTGGGCCTGGAGAGTTCGTTCAACTTCGGCGATGCCCTGCGCCACCTGCGCCGCCTCGACGCCACCCTGATCGACAGCGCCTTCACCCGCGCCGAAGCGGGGCTGCGCATCCTCGCCTACGCCCCGGGCGATGAGCCCCTCAAACGCACCAGCGCCGCCGAGCTGTACATGCTTCTCAGCGCCTTGCGCCAGCATTTCCAGCACATCGTGGTGAACCTCACCGGGCAGTCGGACAGCGAAGCGCTGCGCACCTTCGTCAGCCACTGCGACAAGTTGCTGTGGCGCACCGACCAGAGTGTGCTGGACTGCCGGCGCAACCTGGCGGTGCTCAACCTGTGGCGCGAAAAAGGCATGAAGCTCGACCACGCGCGCCTGCTGGTGGACAGCTACCTGCGCAGCGTCGCCCCCGACGCCGAAACCCTGGGCAAGACCTTTGGCATGGAAGTCATCGCCGTGCTGGCCCTGAGCCCCGAGCTGCGCCTCAACGCCAAGAACCAGGGCGTGAGCCTGTTTGAACTGGCCCCGCGCGAGAGCCTCACGCAGAGCCTGCACACCCTGGGCGAACGCCTGGCCAAGCGCTCCGAAGGCCTGGCCAAACCCAAGGGCGGCTGGCTCAGCCGACTGCGAGGAACGCCCCCATGACTGGCGAAAAACTGTTCGGCGCGCCCACCGCCAGTGTCGGCGCCAAGGGCAATGCCGACCACGAAGGCCTGAAACTGGTGCTGCACCGCTACATCATCGACGCCATCGAGGAGTCGGGGAAAAACCTGCTCGAAGGCTCACGCCAGAACCTCGCGCAATTTGTCACCGATAAAGTGGCCGAGTACATCGCGCGCCTGCACCTGGCCATTTCCCGCTACGAGATGGAACGCCTGGGCGAAGAGATCGTCGACGAGCTCACCGGGTTCGGCCCCCTCGAAGTGCTGCTGCGCGACCCGGCCGTGACCGAAATCCTGGTCAACGGCCCGCATCGCGTGTTCATCGAGCGCGATGGCGTGCTGCACCTGAGCGACCTGCGCTTTATCGACTCGCACCACGTCGAGCGCGTGATGCAGCGCATCCTTTCGCCCCTGGGGCGGCGCCTGGACGAGTCTTCGCCCATGGTCGATGCGCGCCTGCCCGACGGCAGCCGGGTCAACGCCATCATTCCGCCCATCGCCCTGGACGGGCCGTGCCTGTCGATCCGTAAGTTTCGCAAGGACATGCTCAAAAGCAGCGACCTGGTGGCGATGCAAACCATCGACCAGAACATCTTCGAGTTCTTCCAGGACGCGGTGGGCAAGCGCTGCAACATCCTTATCAGCGGCGGCACCGGCACCGGCAAGACCACCCTGCTCAACATCCTCAGCCAGTTGATTAACTCCCACGAACGCCTGGTGACCATCGAAGACGTGGCCGAGCTGCAATTGGGCCACCCCCACGTGGTGCGCCTGGAAACCCGCCCGCCCAATGCCGAGGGCCACGGCGAGGTCAAGGCCAGCGACCTGATCCGCAACGCCCTGCGGATGCGCCCCGACCGCATCATCCTCGGCGAGATCCGTGGCGTCGAAGTGCTCGACGTGCTCACCGCGATGAACACCGGCCACGACGGTTCCATGAGCACCGTGCACGCCAACAACGCCCAGGACGCCCTGTTGCGCCTGGAAACCCTGGTGGGCCTGACCGGCCGGCAAGTGGCCGAACGCACCTTGCGCCAGATGATCTGCGCGGCCCTGGACGTGGTGATCCAACTGACCCGTATGCCCGATGGCCGGCGCTGCGTCAGCGAGGTGGTGGAAGTGGTAGGCGTGCGCGACGACGTGTACGTCACCAACACCCTGTTCCGCCTCGACCGGCGCAGCGGCTTCGGCTTTTTGCGCGAGGCGCTCAACCCGGCCGGCGACAAGCTGCGCCGCGAATTCGCCCTGAGCCAGGACTGACCCGCGAGGTGCCGACCATGTTGCTGCCGTTGCTGCTGAGCGTGGTGTTTTTGCTCTTGGTGAGCCTGTCGATTCGCCTGTTCTACCAGGGCCTGCGCAAAACCGGCAACGAGCGGGTGATGCAGCGCCTGGCCCAGGGCCAACCGCAACTGGCGCCGGAAAAAGCCGCCTGGACCGGCCTGGAGCGGGCCTTCCTGCGCGCCGGCCTGGGCCGCCCCACCGAGCGCCTGGGGCTGTGGCTGGCGGCGTGGGCGCTGCTGCTGATGCTCGGGTTTGCCCTCCATGGCTGGGTCGGCCTGCTGGTGCTGCTGGTGCTGCCGCCGCTGGTGGTGCGCCTGGTGATTGCCTGGCTGTACCGGCGCCGGGTCAACCGCATGATCGCCCAGTTACCGCCGCTGCTGGACCACACAGTGCGCAGCCTCAAGGCCGGGCGCACCCTGGCCGACGCGGTGCTGGGCGCCATCGAGGCCAGCAACGACCCGCTCAAGAGCGCCATGAGCCGCATCCAGCGCAACGTGCAACTGGGGGTCAACCTGCCCGAGGCCGCCAGCGACTTCGCCGAACTCTACGAACGCGATGAACTGCGTCTGTTCGCCCTGGGCCTGAAGGTCAACCACCGCTACGGCGGCAACGCCAGCGAACTGCTGGAAAACCTCATCAAGATGATCCGCGAGCGCGAACAGGGCGCGCGCCAACTCGCCGCCCTGACCGGCGAAACCCGCATGACCGCCGTGGTCCTGGCCGTGCTGCCGGTGGGCATGGTCGGCTACTTCATGCTCACCAACCCCCACTACATGCTCAGCATGTGGCACGACCCCAGCGGCCAGCGCATGCTCATCACCGCCGTGGTGCTGCAAGTGTCGGGCTGCCTGGCGCTGTGGCGCATGTTGCGGAGTATCTGAGATGGCCCTGCTTGCCGCTGCCCTGATGGTTGTCGCCGCCCTGGCCCTGGCACTGCTGGCCCTGCTGGGGCAAAAACGCCGCGAACGCCAGGTCGCCCAACGCCTGCAAGGGCACCTGGTGCGCGACAACAAACTGGGCAGTTGGCTGCGCCTGTTGGGCGACAGCCGTTTCGGCCAGCGCTCGGTGAGCCTGGATAACGAAACCCAACGGCTGCTCAACCGCCTCGGTTGGCGCAAGGCCAGCCAGCGCTCGCTGTACGCCGCCAGCCAGGTCGGCCTGCCCATCCTCGCGCTGTGCCTGGTGCTGCTGGCGCAAACCCTGTTTTTCCCCAACATCGAGCACCAGTGGCTGGCGCCGTTCTTCGCCCTGTGCCTGGGCTACCTGCTGCCCAAACGCCTGCTAGCGGCAGCGGCCAAACGCCGGCAAAGACAGATCAGCGTAGAAATCGCCACCTTCATTCCCTTGCTGCGCATCCTGTTCGAGTCGGGCATGGCGGTGGAGCAAGCCCTGCGGGTGCTGAGCGTGGAAGCGCAACGGCTGCTGCCGGAGCTGACCCAGGAACTGCGCATGATCCTGGCCCGGGTCGATTCGGGCCTGGAGCTGGGCCATGAACTGAACCTGTCGGCCAAGTTGCTGGACACCGACGAATTCACCGACACCTGCGTGATCCTCCAGCAACTGCTGCACCAGGGCGGCGGCGCGATGAAGTCGCTGCTGGCCCTCAAGCAACTGCTCGACGACCGGCGCCTGACGCACTTGCAGGAATACATCTCGAAAATGTCCGCCAAGATGTCCGTGGTGATGATGCTGTTTCTGTTCCCAGCCTTGCTAATCGTGCTCGCCGGGCCCGGGTTCACCGCCATCGCCCGCGCTTTTTCCTAGAGGGAACACCATGAAAAAACGCCTGATGATCGCCAGCCTGCTACTGCTCGGCGGCTGTGCCAGCAACGGCCAGGCCCCTTGGGCGACGCTGGGCGCCGCCAGCAGTTGCGGCAAATTGAGTGCCGACCAGGAACTGGCCCTGAACCTGGCCGACGACATGGCCCGCGACGGCAAACTGCACGCCAGCCTGGCCAACCTGCAAAGCCTGCCCGACACCCTCAGCCAGGTGCGCCTGAGCAAGGCGCGGGTGTACCGCTTGCTCGGGCGCGGCGAGGCCAAAGCGCTGTACCAGAGCCTGGCCGGCGGTTGCCTGGCGGGCGAGGCCGAACATGGCCTGGGGCAACTGGCGGCGGCCCGCGGCGACAACGCCCAGGCCCTGGCCCACTTGCAACGCGCCGCCAGCCTGGCGCCCACCGACGAGAAAATCCGCAACGACCTGGGCGTGGTCTACCTCAACCAACTGCGCCTGAACGAGGCGCGCTTTGAATTCCTCACCGCCATGGAACTCAAGCAAAGCGACTCGCTGGCGGCGGTCAACCTGGTGACCCTGCTGCTGTATCAGGACAACTGGGCGCAAGCGGGCGAAGTGGTCAGCCGCGCCGGGTTGAGCCCGCAGCAATTCACCCTGGCGCAATCGCGGGCCGAGCAACTCAAGGCCGGCGCCAAACCGGCCCCCGTCAAACCCGAACATGTGGCGACCGCCAGCCACTTGCCTGTGACCCAAGCGAACCAGGAGTGGCCATGAAACGACTCACCCTGCTGTGCTGCGCCGCGCTGCTGGCCCTGCCCCAAAACGGCAACGCCATCGAACCCGGCCCCGCCTCCAAGCAACAACAGGAAACCGAAGGCTGGCTGCACCTGCAAAGCAGCAACGCCGCGCCCTCGCCCACACCGCAAACCGCCAGCAGCGCCGAACGGGAACTGGCCATGCAGCGCTGGCTCAAGAGCTACGAAGACCAGATACCGGATTTCTATGATGCGGATGTGGGTGGGGAGATCAGCAAGTAGGACACAGGCACCCAGGCACTGTGGGCCCGCTCCCACACAAGGCCCAGGCAAAACCAAAATACCGCTGACACCGCAAAACCCTTGTGGGAGCGGGCCCGCCCGCGATGGCGCCGGCACACCCCACACACCTCCACTGCCTGGCCTACCGCCATCGCGGGCAAGGCCCGCGGCCACAGTGGGCCCGCTTCTACAGGGAGGATGTACTGCTCAGAAATACAGCAGGCTCAATGCGCGGTGACTTGGTGGCGCATGCCCGAGCGGCTCGGGGAGAGGGCTAGGGCCAGTTGGGTGCGGTTGTGCATGTGGGTCAGGCGTAATACCTGGGAGACGTAGAGCTTCACGGTGTTTTCGGTGATGCCCAGTTCGCAGGCGATCTGGTAGTTGGTCTGGCCTTTGCCCACCAGGCGCGCCACATCCAGTTGCCGGGGCGAGAGTTGGTGGAAGATCGCCGGGATTTCGTCCGGCTCCGCCTCGTTGGCCATGGGCGCCGGCGTGCCGGGGCTGCGGCGCACTTTGTCGAGGTCCTGGTAGAGGCCGTCGATGGAGGTGGAGAGGTCTTGCAGCTTTTGGTTGAGGTGGCCCAGTTGCAGGGTTTTCTGTCGCTCCTGCAGGGCAACTTCCTGGCGTTGCAGGCCTTGCAGCAGTTCGTCCAGGTCGATGGGTTTCTGGTAGTAGTCGGCGATCCCGGCGCGCAGCGCCTTGATGACGTCCTGTTTGTCGGCACGGCCGGTGAGCATGATGGCCTCGAACGCCCGTTGTTTGCCGGCAATGCGTTGCAGCGCCTGGACTAGTTCGATGCCGTCCATGTCGGGCATGTGCAGGTCGCACAGCACCAGGCCGATGTCGCAGTCTTCGTTAAAGCGCTCCAGCGCCTGGGGGCTGGATTCACACGGCACGCACCGATAACCGCTGCTTTCGAGAAACTCGCAGAGCTCTTCGACAATCAGTGGCTGGTCGTCGACCACGAGCACTTTCACCTGGGACGTTAGCTTGTTCACGCGAAACTCCATGCCTGGCAAGCCTGGGAGGGGGCAGCCTCTTCCTGTACCAATAGCCATAGGCTGTATAGGGTGTGATTTCAAAGTAGACGCACTTTGCCACTCTGTACATAAAGCGGCCGGGGCCACGCGACTAGTGGATCCAGGCCAGGGACAGCAGCAGGCCCAGCAAGACGAAGGGCGCGAAGGGTTGGTTTTTTGACTCTTTCGGGTCGAGCCACCGTACGTGCGCCCTAACCCGTTGACTCATAAGCGGCCAGACCTTCGGCGCGATCAACAGCCACAGCACGCTGACCGCCCCCGCGCCAATGAAGGTGCCGAGCAGGTGCAGGGTGTCGGTGGCCAGGCCCAGGGCGGCCATCAATTTCACGTCGCCAGCGCCCATGCGGCCCATGGCGTAGCCGGGCAAGGTCATGGCCGCCGCCAGTAAAAAGGCGAATACGCCTTGCTGGGCGCTGGCACCGATCCACGTGGTGTCGTTCCACAACAGGTAGACCAGGGCCACCACTGTTGCCCCGAGGGTCAAGCCATTGGAGATCTGCCGCTGCCGAGCATCCTGCGCAGCACAAAGCGCCAGCCACATGAATAGGAAAAAGGTGTGCATCAGGTAAAAAACGTCCCTTTTTGCCGAATGATTCTATGCTGACATTACGTCGTAGTTGTCAGGGTAGACGCGCGCATGAAAACCAGCCTGCCTCGAAAGCAAAAAGGCGCCGTAGCGATCGAATTCGCCTTGGTGTTCGTGATTTTTTTCGCGGTGTTTTATGGCCTCGTCACCTACAGCCTGCCGCTGCTGATGATGCAATCGTTCAACGAAGCCACCGCCGAGGCGGTGCGCCGCAGCGTGGCCCTGGACCCGGCCACGCCCAACTACAAGAGCGCCGTCGAAGCCCTGGCCAACGCGGTGCTGCGCCAGAAGCTGGAATGGCTGCCCAGCACGCTGAACATCACGTGGGGCGTGGACACCAGCGCCGACTACACCGCCGGCGTGCTCACCGCCAAGGTCAAGTACCCCAGCAGCAAGTTGAACCAGGTACTGCCCTTCCTCGTGCTGCCAGGCGTGGGCAAAGTGCCTAACCTGCCGGACTACCTGAGCGCCCAGTCGAGCCTGCAATTTTGAATTCCGGGGGACGATTGTTCGGCCGCTTGCTGGGCCGCAACCCGGCGTTGCTCAACGACCCCTGGGCAGCCCTGCCGGCGCCCAGTGTCGGCTTGCAGTTGTACCTGAACCACGACGGCGGCGTGCTGCACATGGCCGGGCCGCTGCGCCACATGCTGGCCCAGCTCCGGCCGCTGGACCGCCCGCCGCCTCTGCTGGATTTTCTGCTGCCCCACAGCGCCCTGGTGGTCGAAGGCACGCCCGGCGATTGGCTGGGCCAAAGCCTGGACCTGGATTTCGCCAACCTGATCGGCCCGCCCTTGCAGTTGCGCGGCTGGGTGTTGCCCCTGGCCGAGGGCTGGCTGTTACAACTGCTCGACATCAGCGACCTGCGCCAGGGCCGCCAGCAGGCGCAAAGCCGCGAACATTGCCAGAGCCTGGCCGCGCAAATCAGCCAGCAGTTGCGCCAGTGCAGCCTGTCGCGCCTGCCCCAGGTGCTGGGCGAACAACTGCAAATGATCGCCCAGCACTGGCACATCCCCTGCGTGGCGGTGGCGCTGCTCGATGAGCGCAATCAGGGCTGGCAGATCCACTGCCAATACCGCGCCCACGATGCCCCGCAGCTGTGGCACAACGGCCAGTTGCTGGGCAGCAGCCTGGACAGCCTGAGCGGCAACACCCCCCTGCGCCTGAGCGTGCAGCAGGGGCTGAGCGAACACCCGCGCTTGCAAGGCCTGCTCGCCCACAGCGACGGCTGGCTGGTGCCGTACCGCGACGACCACGGTGTCGGCGCCTGGCTGCTGTGCGGTTTTTACCCGGTGTTGCAGCACGCCCCGGATTTGAGCTCGCGCGACTGGCTGCTGCTCACCGCCGCCCTCGCCGGGCCATTGCTCAGCCGCTTGCGCGAGCAGCGCCACCACCTGCAACTCGAACGCCTCGATGCCTTGCAAGGCCTGCTCGGCGCCGGGTGGTGGGAATGGCAGCAGACCGACAACCAGATCCACCTGGCGCCGCCGCTGGCCCACAGCCTGCAATTGCCAGCGGACACCTGGCAGTTGCCCCGCGAAGAGTGGCTGGCGCTGATCCACCCGGCCGAGCGCGAAGAACTCAACCGCCGCTTGCTCGACTTGCAGCAGCACGGCAAACCACTGGTGCTGAGCGTGCGCCTGCACCACGAGGAGGCCGAGCACGGGCCGCGGTGGTATCGCGTGCAGGGCCAGGCGTTGGGTGTGGGCGATGCTCGGCGGGTGGTCGGCTTCATGCTCGACATCAGCGACATCAAGAACCAACAGCAACAGGCTGCCGCGGCCCACGCCCGGCTCGATAACCTGATCGCCAGTTCCCCGGCGGTGATCTACGTGCAGCGTTACGCACAAGGGGCGCTGGAGCCGAGTTTCTTCAGCGCCAGCCTGTTACCGCTGTTGGGCTGGACCCTGGCCGATTGCAGCGCTGCCGGCCTGCTGGAGCACTTGCACCCCGACGACCGCGAGGCGTATTTCCAGCGCACCCGGCAATTGCTGCGCGAGGGCTCGGTACGCAGCCGCTATCGCCTGCGCGACGCCGCGGGCAGCTACCACTGGCTGCTGGACGAAGCCAAGTTGCTGCGCGATGACCTCGGCCTGCCAGTGGAGGCAGTGGGCCTGTGGCTGGACATCACCGAGGCGACCCAGGCCGGCGAGCACGTGCGCCAAAGCGAGGAACGCTACCGCATGCTGGTGGAGGATTCGCCAGCGATGATCTGCCGCTATCGCCCGGACTTAAGCCTGATCTTCGGCAATCGCCCCTTGGCCACTTACCTGGAATGCGCCCCCGAGGCGCTGCCGGGGGTCAACCTAGGCCAGTGGATGAGCGCCGAACAGCGCGAGGCCTTCGCCCAACGCATCGCCCAACTGACCCCGCAACGGCCCATCAGCACCGCCGAAATCAGCCTGCAACTGCCCGGGCGCGCCAACGCCTGGTGGGTGTGGTCCGACCGCGGCGTGTTCGACGAGCACGGCCAGTTGCGAGAAGTGCAAGCCGTGGGCCGCGACAACACCGAGGTGCGCCGCGCCCAGCAGCAACTGACCCAGAGCGCGAAAATGGCCACCCTCGGCGAGATGGCCACGGGCCTGGCCCACGAGATCAACCAACCGCTGAACGTGATGCGCATGGCCGTGGTCAACGTGCTCAAGCGCCTGGACAGCGGCGACGCCGAGCCCGCGTACCTGCAAGACAAACTCAAGCGCATCGACGCGCAGATCCAGCGCGCTGCCCGGGTGGTGGACCACATGCGCGTGTTCGGCCGCCGCTCGGAGGTTGAGCAACAGCCGTTCGACCCGGCCCGCGCGGTGGAGGGCACCGTTGCGCTGTTGGGCGAAGGGTTGCGTGGCAAAGGCGTGGAACTGCGCATCAGCGAAGTGCCGTTTGCGGTGCAGGTGCACGGCCATGTCGATCAATTGGAGCAAGTGCTTATCAACCTGCTGGTCAACGCCCGCGATGCGCTGCTGAGCAAGCGCGAGGCCGACCGCCCGTTCAAGCCGTGGATCAGCGTGCACGCCGAGCGCGACGAAAACGCTGTGCGCCTGTGGGTGCAGGACAACGGCGGCGGCATCGACCCGCGCTTGCTGGAGCGCATCTTCGAGCCATTCTTCACCACCAAACCCGTGGGCGTGGGCACCGGCCTGGGGTTGTCGGTGAGCTACGGCATCATCGCCAACATGGGCGGGCGCCTGAGCGCCAGCAACACCGCCGACGGCGCGCGGTTTTGCGTGGAGTTGCCGCTGGTTTAGATGAGCAATTGCGCCCGCCCGCCGGCATGGCAACTGAGGTTGGCGCCCACTTCGGCATTGCCCAGGCTCACCCCCAAAACGCTCAACACGCTGTTGACGATAGGGTCCAGCAGCGGCCCGAGAATGCTTTTGATCGCCGTCACCAACGCCGCGCTGATATCGCTCAACAACCCCGCCACCCCGGCCAGGGCCGCCGCGCTGATGCCACCGCTGGGCGCGGCGTAGGAGGTCAACTGCACGCCGGTGAGGGTGTCGCCCAGGCTGGTGATGATGTTGGTGGTGGCCAGGCCTTTGTACAGCGGGCCCAGGCCGATATTGGGCGGTAGCGGGTAGGGAATGCTCTGGCTGCGCGAGGCCACGCTGGTTTGCACCTTGAGGTCGAGCCAGCCCCCGACGCTGGGGATGCGCGCCTCGCAGCCCAGGCCAATGAACAGCAGGGTGTAGCAGCGCTCGGTGCCGATATCCACCAGGCGCACCGGGTCGACCACAATGGCCGCCGCCGAAGAAAACGCCTGGGTGGCGTTCACCCGGCCTACCCCCAGGTTGGCCAGCGCCGTGGTGACCTGGGCGGTGAGGCTTTTGGAGGTATCGGTGTCGCAGTTGTAGTCGGTGACAAAGCTCTTGGCCGGGGCTGCCTCCACGCTGACGTCCAGGCTGGAGATCAGTTGCAGCGAGGGGTGCACGCAGGGCTTGGTGAGGATGCACAGCAACGGGTCGAGCAGGGTCGTAAGCTTGAGGCCCAGCAGGTTGTTGACCACCCCCACCACCGGGGTCAGCACCTGGGACAAGCCGTTGGTCAGCGCGCTAATGTTTTTGAGTACCGGCAGGTCGAGGGTCACCAGGGTACGCACCTGGGCGGTGCGCACGAAGATCTGCCTGGCGGTCACCACCGGGCCGACGGCGGCGTATTCGGCCTTGGCCACTTTCGGGTTGCCGATGGCCGACATCTGCGGGGCCTCGATGACCTTGGTCTTGATCGTGACCGTGGCGACATTGGGCACGCCAACGCTGTAGTCCACCGAGACGGCGGTCTTGCTGTTGGATAACTGCGCCACGCCCTGCACCAGTTGGAACAGTTGCAGGGTGGAATCCAACCCCGCCGTGGTGGTGCCGGTCTGCACCTTGATGAGGTCGCCCAACTTGAGCAATTGCGTGTTGCGGCTTATCAGGCTCAGGGCCTGCATCGCCTGCAAGGTGACGGTAGCCACCGAGCCGTCCTTGGGCAGCACTTTGATCGCGGCGTCGAGCAGTTTGGTCGGCGACACATCGGTGGCGAGCAGGGTGTCGTAGTCGCCGGCCTTGACGTTGAGGTCCACCGCCAATTGATCGAGGAAGCTGAGCAACTTGATGTTGGTCTTGGCCAAGCCGTCCCAGCCCACGGCGCTGATATTCACGCTGCCGCCCAGCAGGCCGCCGACCACCGCGTTGAGCACGGCCGACTTGGTGCTATCGATGGTGCCCAGCACGGTGCGGATAGTCAGCATCGCCAAGGGCGAAGGCATGCCTGCCACCGCCGTGGCGCTGAGGGTTGTGGTGGTGGTCGCCGCGCGGCCGCTGAACAGGGCGCCCACGCCCGCGGCAATGCTGGTGGTGACGGTGCGGGTGGCGACCACGCGGATGGCTTCGCTCTTGGCCGCATCCACGGCAAAGGTGCGCAGGTTTTGCCCATTCACGGTGAGCGCGCCGCACGTGGTGGCCAGGGTCTGGTTGGCGTCAACGGTGAAGCCGTTGCGGGTGGCGTTTTGCGCGGCGTAGGTGGCGGCGCTGGTGTCCGGGGTGCAATGGCCACCACGGCTGGCGGCTTCCAGGGCGGCCATGTCGGCCACGCGCTGGAGCTTGCGCTGCTCCAGGTACAGGCGGCCGCTGTCGACCACCACCAGCATCATCAATGCCGCCAACCCCAGAGTGATGGCCGCCACCAGGCCAATGGCCCCGCGTTGGCGGGTACGGCTGCTGCGTCCTGAACCGGGAGACATCGAGCACTCCTGTGCCGGCCTGAGGCCGAGCGCTTCCTCCGTTGATGCAGGGCAGTGTAGACAAGGCAGTGGCACTGCGCTGGCAACCGGCCAGCCCAGGCGACTGGCGGCGGCCGCCAGGGTTGAACCCCGCCGCCAGTGCGTGCATGGTTGTGCTTCGTCGCCAAAAACAACAATAAGGAACCGTCATGTTCGATATCAGCACGTTCCCCAAAGCCGATGCCGTGCGCCGGGCTGCCCAACTGAGTCAGGACGACTACCAGCGCCTGTACCGCCAATCCATCGACCATCCCGACACCTTCTGGGCCGAGCAGGCCAAGCGCTTCCTGGATTGGTCCACTCCCTGGCAGAGCGTGCAGCACAGTGACCTCACCCACGGTACCGCCACCTGGTTCGACGGTGGCGAGTTGAACGTCAGCTACAACTGCATCGACCGCCACCTGGCCACCCGTGGCGAGCAAGTCGCGCTGCTGTGGGAGGGCGATGACCCGGCGCAGTCAGCCAACATCACCTACCGCCAACTCCACGAACACGTCTGCCGTTTGGCCAACGTGCTGAAAAGCCGCGGCGTGAAAAAGGGCGACCGGGTGTGCATCTATATGCCGATGATCCCCGAGGCGGCCTACGCCATGCTCGCCTGCACCCGCATCGGCGCCGTGCATTCGGTGGTGTTCGGCGGCTTCTCCCCGGACGCCCTGCGCGACCGCATCCTCAACGCCGACTGCCGCACGGTGATAACCGCCGACCAGGGCGTGCGCGGCGGCAAATTCGTGCCCCTCAAGCAGAACGTCGATAAGGCCCTGCTCAGTTGCCCGAAAGTCAGCACCGTGCTGGTGGTGGAGCGCACGGGCGCCGAGGTCGACTGGACCCCGGGCCGCGATATTGGCTACCGCCAGGCCTGCGCCGAGGTAAGCGCCGACTGCCCGCCCGAGCCCATGGGCGCCGAAGCACCGCTGTTTATCCTCTACACCTCCGGCAGCACCGGCAAACCTAAAGGCGTGCTGCACACCACCGGCGGCTACCTGCTGCAAGCGGCGATGACCTTCAAGTACGTGCTCGACTACCGCGACGGCGAAGTGTTCTGGTGCACCGCCGACGTCGGTTGGGTCACCGGCCACAGCTACATCGTCTATGGCCCGCTGGCCAACGGCGCCACCAGCCTGATGTTCGAGGGCATCCCCAGCTACCCCGACAGTTCGCGGTTCTGGCAGGTGATCGACAAGCACCAGGTGAATATTTTCTACACCGCGCCCACCGCCCTGCGCGCCCTGATGCGCGAAGGCGACGGGCCCCTGCAAGGCACCTCCCGCGCCAGCCTGCGCCTGCTGGGCAGCGTCGGCGAGCCGATCAACCCGCAAGCCTGGGACTGGTACTTCAACACCGTGGGCCAGCAGCGCTGCCCGATTGTCGACACCTGGTGGCAGACCGAAACCGGCGCCATCATGCTCAGCCCCCTGGCCAGCGCCCAACGCATCAAACCCGGTTGCGCGACACAACCGCTGTTCGGCGTGCAACCGGTGCTGCTGGATGAACAGGGCCGGGAAATCGACGGCGCCGGCAGCGGCATCCTGGCGATCAAGGCCAGTTGGCCGGGGCAGATCCGCAGCGTCTACGGCGACCCGCAACGCATGGTCGACACCTACTTCAAGCCCTACCCCGGCTACTACTTCACCGGCGACGGCGCACGCCGCGACGAGGACGGCGATTACTGGATCACCGGGCGCATCGACGACGTGATTAACGTCTCCGGCCACCGCATCGGCACCGCCGAAGTAGAAAGCGCCCTAGTGCTGCACGACAGCATCGCCGAAGCCGCCGTAGTGGGTTACCCCCACGACATCAAAGGCCAGGGCATCTACGCCTTCGTCACGCCGATAAACGGCATCGCCACCGACGACGCCCTGATGAAAGCACTGCGCGACCACGTCAGCCAGGAAATCGGCAGCTTCGCCAAACCGGACCTGATCCAATGGGCCCCGGCCTTGCCCAAAACCCGTTCGGGCAAGATCATGCGGCGCATCCTGCGCAAAATCGCCTGCAATGAACTGGACACCCTGGGCGACACCTCCACCCTGGCCGACTCCAGCGTGGTCGATGGCCTGATCGCCAAGCGCCTCAACACCTGACCCACCACGCGGCGCTCCGGCCGGGCGCGCCGCCCCTATCGAGCCGCCATGGACTTTATCCGCAACCGCATCGAAACCCAGATCATGAGCCTGAGCGGCCTGTCCCTAGGCCGACTGGACCTGGAAAACCCCAAGGGCGACCCGGGCCTGTTCGGCCCCGACTCCGTCAGTTGGCAGGTACACGGCGACTTCACCAGCATGCTCATCGGCGGCATCAGCGCCCTGCTGCTGCAAGCCCTGCATCCGCTGGCGCTGGCGGGGGTGTGGGACCACTCCAATTTCCGCCAGGACATGCTCGGGCGCCTGCGCCGCACCGGGCAGTTCATCTCCGGCACCACGTTCGGTTCACGTCAGGACGCCCAATGGCTGATCGATAAAGTGCGCACCATCCACCTGCAAGTGGTCGGCACCGCCCCTGACGGCCGCCCCTACGCCGCCAGCGACCCCGACCTGCTGACCTGGGTGCACGTGGCCGAGGTCAGCAGCTTCCTCGCCGCCCACCTGCGCTACCGCAACCCCGACCTCAGCCCCGCCGACCAGGACCGTTACTACGCCGAAATTGCCCTGATCGCCGAACAACTCGGCGCCCGCGACGTGCCCCGCTCGCGCCAGGAAGTGGCGACCTACCTGCAACGCCTGCGCCCGCAATTGCTGTGCGACGAACGCAGCCGCGAAGTGCTGCGCCTGCTCCTCGCCGCCCCGGCGCCGAGCCGCTTGGCCAAGCCCTTCGGCGCGCTGATGATGCAGGCCGGCATCGACCTGCTGCCGGATTGGGCCAGCGCCATGCTCGACGTGAGCCAAACCCCGCTGCAACGCTCGCTGATCCGCGCCAGCGTCAAACGCAGCGCGCCGGTGTTGCGCTGGGCAGTGCGCAACGGGTCGGTGCAAAGGGCCAAGCGGCGCATGGGGATTTCTGAGTGAGCGCCGGGGTGGGTGTGTAAACCCCTTGTGGGAGCGGGCCCTGCCCGCGATCGCGGTTTCAAGTCCGCCATCGCGGGCAGGGCCCGCTCCCACACAACCCTGCTCCCACACTGCCCGCCCCCCAAGACAAGACCCGGGGAACACTTCCCGACCGCCCGGTTCGCAATTGGAACCCAGCGCCAGGTCTGTGCCACCATGGCGTTTTGACTTCACTTGAGGATCAGCGCCATGCAAGACGTCGTTATCGTTGCCGCCACCCGCACCGCCGTCGGCAGTTTCCAGGGCTCGCTCGCCAGCGTGCCGGCCGTGGAGTTGGGCGCTGCGGTGATCCGCCAATTGCTGGCCCACACTGGCCTGGACCCGGCCGAAGTGGATGAAGTGATCCTCGGCCAGGTGCTCACCGCGGGTTGCGGGCAGAACCCGGCACGCCAAGCAGCGATCAAGGCCGGCCTGCCCCACGCCGTGCCGGCGCTGACCCTGAACAAAGTCTGCGGTTCGGGCCTCAAGGCCCTGCACCTGGGCGCCCAGGCCATCCGCTGCGGCGACGCCGAGGTCATCATTGCCGGGGGCCAGGAGAACATGAGCCTGGCCCATTACGTCATGCCCGGCGCGCGCACCGGCCTGCGCATGGGCCACGCGCAAATGGTCGACACCCTGATTAGCGACGGCTTGTGGGATGCCTTCAACGATTACCACATGGGCATTACCGCCGAGAACCTCGTCGAAAAATACGCGATCAGCCGCGAAGACCAAGATGCCTTCGCCGCCAAATCCCAGCAAAAAGCGGTGGCCGCCATCGAGGCCGGGCGCTTTGCCGACGAAATCACCCCGATCCTGATTCCCCAACGCAAAGGCGAGCCGTTGGCCTTCGCCACCGACGAACAACCCCGCGCCGGCACCACCGCTGAGTCCCTGAGCAAGCTCAAACCTGCGTTCAAGAAGGACGGCACGGTGACCGCCGGCAATGCGTCGAGCCTCAACGACGGCGCCGCCGCCGTGCTGCTGATGAGCGCCGCCAAGGCCCAGGCCCTGGGCTTGCCGGTGCTGGCGACAATCGCTGCCTACGCCAATGCCGGCGTGGACCCGGCGATCATGGGCATCGGCCCGGTGTCGGCCACCCGCCGCTGCCTGGAAAAAGCAGGCTGGGCGTTGGCCGAGCTGGACCTGATCGAAGCCAACGAAGCCTTCGCCGCCCAAGCCCTGGCGGTAGGCCAGGAGCTGGGTTGGGACGCGGCCAAGGTCAACGTCAACGGCGGCGCCATTGCGCTGGGCCACCCGATTGGCGCTTCGGGCTGCCGCGTGCTGGTGAGCCTGCTGCACGAAATGCTCAAGCGCGACGCCAAAAAGGGCCTGGC
>RCMZ01000468.1_pt1 | contig 21454 bp, 18 predicted proteins | sample 2041141 | NCBI WGS metagenome assembly RCMZ01 (sample SAMN09708263, study PRJNA481090) | Wastewater metagenome, whole genome shotgun sequencing project. | biome: sewage; isolation source: Davis station wastewater (DW) | place: Antarctica: Davis Station | collected 2010-03-01
GCAGGACAAAACGCGATGCTAGCGAGGCAATTTATTGCGCGAAATCAGACCAAACGGACGCGATTGGTGGGAATCGGCCTACGACAATTTATAACCGACGCAGTGAGGGCCGTAGGCGTGGCAGCATGGCCACCACCGAAACAAACCTGGCCCTACTACGCTAAAGCCTGCCCACAATGGGTCGATAACCCGTCAACGATAGTTTTTTGGCGGCATTAAAATGCACGCCACTTTTCACAGAAGGTTCATATGGCCACCACTCATGCCCGCGCAGATTCACTTTCGCTTCTGCTCTTTACCTTGCGCAGTGGCAAGCTGATGGCAATCAACCTGCTCAAGGTCAGCGAAATCATCCCCTGCCCACCGCTGACCAAGTTGCCCGAATCCCACCCCCACGTAAAAGGCATCGCCACCCTGCGCGGCACTTCGCTGTCGGTGATCGACCTCAGCCGCGCCCTCGGCGAGCGGCCCCTGGTGGACCCGGACGGCGGCTGCCTGATCGTCACCGACATCAGCCGCTCCAAACAAGGCCTGCATGTACAGGCCGTGAGCAAGATCGTGCATTGCCTGACCACCGACATCCGCCCGCCGCCCTATGGCGCCGGCGGCGTGCGCTCGTACATCACCGGGGTGACCCAGGTGGACGGCAACCTGGTGCAGGTGCTGGACATCGAAAAAGTTATCCACAGCATCGCCCCGGCCCAGATCGAAATGGCCCCTACCGAGCTGAGCATGGAAGACGCCGAAGTGCTGGGCAACGCGCGCATCCTGGTGGTGGACGACAGCCAGGTGGCGCTGCAACAGTCGGTGCATACCTTGCGCAACCTCGGCCTGCAGTGCCACACCGCCCGCAGCGCCAAAGAGGCCATCGACTGCCTGCTGGAACTGCAAGGCACGGCCGAGCAGATCAACCTGATCGTCTCCGACATCGAAATGTCGGAAATGGACGGCTACGCCTTCACCCGCACCCTGCGTGAAACCCCGGACTTCGCCCACCTCTATGTGCTGCTGCACACCTCCCTCGATAGCGCGATGAACAGCGAAAAGGCCCGGGTGGCCGGGGCCAATGCGGTGCTGACCAAGTTCTCTTCGCCCGAACTGACCCAATGCCTGATTACCGCCGCGAAAACCGTGGCCCAACAAGGCTACTGAGCCTGCCCGCCCTGCTGCTGCGCCGCGACCTGCGCGGGCCGCTGCCGGCGCCGCAGTGGCCGGTGGGCGTGCACCTGCGCACCTACTGCCCGGAACTGGCCGGCGCTGTACACGCACTGCTGCGCCTCAGCCACCAGGGCGACAGCGAGCCGATGCCCGACCTCACCACCTGGCAGGCACGCTTTGCCACCGACGCCGAATATGACCCGCAACTGTGTTTTATCGCCTGCGACGGCCACGGTGTAGTCGGCGTGGCCCACTGCTGGACCAGCGCCTACCTCAAAGACCTCGCCGTGCACCCCCGCGCCCGCCGCCAAGGCCTGGGGCACGCCCTGCTGCTGCACGCCTTCGAGGTCTTGCAGCAACGCCGCGAAGCCTGCCTGGACCTCCAGGTGCTGAGCCACAACCACCCCGCCCGGCGCCTGTACCAACGGGCCGGCATGGCCCCCGTACCCAGCCCCACCCCGGTGCGGCTGTAGGTAGCAAGCGGGCGCGTAGCGGCCGTAAAAATCTGCTTCCCCCCTGCGCGGGCGAGCCCGCTTTCTACAAAATGCCGTTGAGGCATACTCGGTTTTTTGCCAAGGAGCCCCGCGCCATGAACATCCGCACCCTGCCTCTGCTCGCCCTTGTGGCGTTCACCTTCCAGGCCCACGCCGCCAGCCCCAACGCCTGGGCCGCCCACGACAAAGCCGTGCTCAGTGCCTGTACCAAGGCCAGCGGCCTGATTAAAACCAGCCCCGTCGGCGCGCCCGCGCAGTTCGACGACCGGGTCGGCTATACCGCGTTGCTATTGCAAGGCCAGTATCCGCAGAAGCATATGAAGGGGCGCAAAGGCAGCGAACTGTGCCTCTATCACAAAAAAAGTAAGACAGCCTATGTCACCGAATGGGATTCGATCCGCAAGGCGCAGTGACTGGCGTACTCCTTGCTTGAGCCACTCGCTCTGCAGTGACGGCGACATAATCCCGTCACGGCGCCGCTTTCCGAGAGGCACCCAAGCCAGTCATGAACACTCAGTTTTCCTGCGTCGGCTGCGGCAAATGCTGCACCGACCACCACGTCCCCCTGACCCTGGACGAAGCCCGCCAATGGGCAGCCGATGGTGGCAGCATCATCGTTCTGGTCGAAGGTTTTCTCGGCACCGGCCTGGGCCTGGTGGCGCAACAACGCGAACACGCCCAGCGCCGCTCCTGCCAGGTACCCAGCGGCGCCACCGAGGCCTTTGTCGCCATCACCTTCGCCGCGTTCAATGTCGGCCCGTGCCGCAACCTGGACGAAGACAAGCTATGCCGCATTTACCAGCGCCGCCCGCTGGTGTGCCGTATCTACCCGATGGAAATCAACCCGCACATCGCCCTGGCGCCCAGCGCCAAAGACTGCCCCAGCGAAGCCTGGGAACAAGGCCCGCAACTGATCCTCGGCGGCGAACTGCAAGACCCGGAACTGGCCGCCCTGATCCAACGTTCACGCCAGGCCGACCGCGACGATATCCACAGCAAACAAGCCATCTGCCAGCAACTGGGCATCCACACCACCGCCCTCAAGGGCGACGGTTTCACCGCCTACCTGCCCGACATGGCCGCCTTCGCCAACGCCATGGCCCCGGAACACATCGCCGCGACCACCGCCCAGCCCTGGCAATTCCACGTTTCGGGCGAAGACATCGCCGCGCAAGTCCAAGCCACCGGCGCCCAAGTCACCCGGGAAACCCCGCTCAACTACGCGTTTATTTCCCTGCGCGCGGCGTAACGGCAGCGCGCGCCTCAGTGGCGCTTATGCCAAAACTCCTGCGCCAGCATGCGCAGGTCCCCGGCCAGGCCTGCCACGTCGCCGGAGTTGACGTGGCTTTGCTGGCCGGCGGTGACGGTGACTTCGCAGGCGCTGCGGATGCTGATGATGTTGCGGTTGATGTCTTCGCTGACCGCGCTTTGTTCTTCCACCGCCGAGGCGATTTGCACGCTCATTTCGGTGATCTGTTTGACCCGGCGGCTGATGCCGTCCAAAGCCGTCGCCGCGCGTTGGGCTTGGTCGACGCTGTTTTCCACGTGTTGGCTGCTTTGCTGCATCACTACCACTGCATCGCGGGCACCGGTTTGCAAGGTGCTAATCATGCGTTGGATTTCGTTGGTCGATTGCTGGGTGCGCTGGGCGAGGCCGCGCACTTCGTCGGCGACCACGGCGAAGCCGCGGCCCTGTTCCCCGGCGCGGGCGGCCTCGATGGCGGCGTTGAGGGCCAGCAGGTTGGTTTGCTCGGCGATGCTGCGGATCACTTCCAGCACGCCGGAAATCTCGGTGCTGTGGCTTTCCAGTTGGTGGATCACTTCGGTGGCGTTGGCCAGTTCGGTGGCCAGCAACAGCACGGCGCTGCGGCTTTCGCCCACCAGGTGATGGCCTTCAAGGGTTTCGCTGCCCGCCTGGTCGGCGGCCTGGGAGGCGCGTTGGGCGTGGCCGGCGACTTGCGCCACGCTGGCGGCCATTTCGTGGATGGCGGCGGCGACCTGGTCGGTTTCGGCCTGTTGGGCCAGGGTGCTGGTGTGGCTGCTTTGCAGGTGTTCCACCAGCTCCGCGGCGTGCCCAGCCAGGCGCTGCGAGGCGTCGCCGATGCGTCCGACCACCGCGCCGACCTGGGCTTCGAGCATCTGGAAGGCGAATTCGATCTGCCCCAGTTCATCGCTGCGCCCGGCATAGATGCGCTGGCTCAACGGGTTATCGCCAATGCGGCGGGCGCGCTGGGTGATGCGGTCCAGAGGACGCAGCAGCAGGTGCATGCCCACGCCGCCCAGGGCCAGGCCCGCGCCCAACGCCAGCAACGCCAGCCACGGCGAGAACGCCGCCAGCCAGGTGCCGGCGCCCAGCACCAGGGTCATCAGCGCGGCCAGCATCAACCACAATTGGGTCTTGAGGCCCAACACCGGGGTCAACTGGCGCAAGGAGGAACGCGGGTTGCGCATGCGCGTGTAAGCCCGCTCTGCGCGCTCGATCTGGTGGGCTGAGGGCTTGGTGCGGATGGACTGGTATTCCACGGCCTGGCCGTTGCGGGTCACCGGGGTGACGTAGGCGCTGACCCAATAGTGGTCGCCGTTTTTGCAGCGGTTTTTCACCATGCCCATCCACGAGTTGCCGCCCTTGAGGGTGGCCCACAGGTGCTCGAACGCCTCGGGCGGCATGTCGGGGTGGCGCAGCAGGTTGTGCGGCGAGCCCAGCAACTCTTCCCGGCCATAGCCGCTGATGTCGATGAAGTCCTTGTTGGCGTAGGTGATCGCGCCTTTGAGATCGGTGGTCGAAAGGATGTTCGCGTCCGGGGCAAAGTCCACATTGCGCCCGGTCACCGGCAAATTGATCTTCATGGCTTGCGCGCTCGTTTTGTCAGGGGTCGGCAGGGCTGCTGACTCTAAGCGCACTGAGTGCACAAATTTTGATCTGGCTCAGTTTCTGTGCAATTAAATCGCCACTAAAGTCGTATTGCAGACGCCCGCAACGGCGTGAATTTACGAGGGCTTGGGCGAAAGCGAGCCGTGGCAAGGGTTGCGTCGGGCAGGGGCGGTATTGGCGGTTGCTTGACGCCAAGGTTTCGACTCGGCGTTGTGCTGCGCACGGTAGCGGAGCAACCCGAGTGCTGCTCCTGTGTGATGGCGGATGAGCGTGGGGCTCAGCGCTTGCCCATCGAGCGGCGGGTGCCGGGAGGCGCGGCGCCGGGGGTCTTGGTGTGGCCGTTCTTGGCGCCGTTCTTGTACCAGGGCTGGTCGGCTTTTTTCGCGCCGGCCAACTCGCCTGGCTTGAACGGGAACTTGAAGGCAGGGATGGACGGTTGGCCGTCGGCGTCGGCCTGGGCCTCGGGGGTCAGGTCAGCCGGTTCGGCGTCCGGGGCGGTGGCCACGGGCGGGGACGTGCGGGAAGTCATGGAAGCTCCGGTGCAGGCAGTGGGTCGGGCCACTGGCGGGCCGCGAAAGGCGCCAGTATACCTGCGTGCCAGGGTTGTTGGACGGGCGCCTTGCACCGATGATCGGCGCGAACCTGTCAGCCCTGTCAGTTGGCGGTCACGGTGCTGACCGGCGCCAGCGGTTATAAGTACGGCACTGCCCCCTCGACCCTTTGCTCTGGCGTTCCATAAGCATGCGTATCCAGAAGAAACCCCTGTTGCTCGCCATCGCCTTGATGGTGCTCGCCGCCCTGGCCTTGTGGCTACTCGACCGCCCGGCGCCGGCCAAGCGCGCCGCCGCCAGTGCGGTGCCGGTGCGGGTGGTGAGCGTGGTGGAGCGCGATGTGCCGCGTTACGTCACGGCCATCGGCTCGGTGCTGTCGCTGCACAGCGTGGTGATCCGCCCGCAGATCGACGGGACCCTCACCCGTTTGCTGGTCAAGGAAGGGCAATGGGTCAAGGCCGGCGACCTGCTGGCGACCCTGGACGACCGCGCCATCCGCGCCAGCCTCGACCAGGCCCGCGCCCAGTTGGGCGAGAGCCAGGCGCAGTTGCAGGTGGCCCAGGTCAACCTCAAGCGCTACAAACTGCTGAGCGTCGACGATGGCGTGTCCAAGCAGACCTACGACCAGCAACTGGCTCTGGTCAGCCAGCTCAAGGCCGCCACCCAGGGCAATCAGGCCGCCATCGATGCGGCGCAGGTGCAGCTTTCCTATACGCAGATCCGCTCGCCGGTCACTGGCCGCGTGGGCATTCGCACGGTGGATGAAGGCAACCTGCTGCGCATGAGCGACGCCCAGGGGCTGTTTTCGGTGACGCAGATCGACCCCATTGGCGTCGAGTTTTCCTTGCCCCAGCAGCAGTTGCCGACGCTACAACGGCTGATCGGCGCCCAGGAGCGCGCCACCGTCAGCGCCTTTCTCGGCGCCGATACCGATGACCTCAGTGGCGAGCGTTTGGCGGTGGGCCAACTGAGCCTGATCGACAACCAAATCAACGCCAACACCGGCACCCTGCGGGCCAAGGCGCAATTTGCCAACGACAGCCACCGCCTGTGGCCGGGGCAGTTGGTGACCCTGAAAATCCAGACCGCCGTGGACAAGGCCGCCCTGGTGGTGCCGCCCGGCGTGGTGCAGCGTGGCCTGGAGCGGCACTTTGTGTACCGGGTAACGGGGGATGCGGTGCAAACCGTGCCGGTGCAGGTGCTGTACCAAGACAGCCAGCAGACCGTCCTCCAAGGCGTGAACGCTGGGGATGTGCTGGTCAGCGACGGCCAGTCACGGCTCAAGGTCGGCTCGAAAATCGAGGTGCTCACTGAGCCGCCCCCGGTGATCGAAACCGCCGCCGCGCAGGTGGCGCCATGACGGGCCGGGGTTCGGTGTCGGCCTGGTGCATCGACCACCCAGTAGCCACCCTGCTGCTGACGTTCGCCCTGGTACTGCTGGGCCTGATCGCCTTCCCACGGCTGCCCATCGCGCCGTTGCCCGAGGCGGAATTCCCGACCATCCAGGTCAGCGCCCAGTTGCCCGGCGCCAGCCCGGACACCATGGCCTCCTCCGTGGCCACGCCTTTGGAAGTGCAGTTCAGCGCCATCCCCGGCATCACCCAGATGACTTCCACCAGCGCCCTGGGCTCGACCAACCTGACCCTGCAATTCACCCTGGAAAAGAGCATCGACACCGCCGCGCAAGAGGTGCAAGCGGCGATCAACACCGCCGCCGGCAAACTGCCCGACGACATGCCGAGCCTGCCGACCTGGAAAAAGGTCAACCCGGCCGACAGCCCGGTGCTGATCCTGACCATCAATTCCAGCCAGATGCCCGGCACCGAGTTGAGCGATTACGTCGAAACCCTGCTGGCCCGGCAAATCAGCCAGATCGACGGCGTGGGCCAGATCAACATCACCGGCCAGCAACGCCCGGCGATCCGCGTGCAGGCCTCGGCGGACAAACTGGCGGCCATCGGCCTGACCCTGGCCGATGTGCGCGTGGCGATCCAGCAGGCCAGCCTGAACCTGGCCAAGGGCGCGCTGTACGGCGCGTCGAGCATTTCTACCCTGTCCACCAACGACCAGTTGTTCCACCCCCAGGAGTACGGCGAGTTGATCGTCTCGTACCAGGACGGCGCGCCGGTGCAACTGCGCGACGTGGCGCGGGTGGTTGAGGGCCCCGAGAACGCCTATGTACAGGCCTGGTCCGGGGACACGCCGGGGGTCAACCTGGTGATCTCGCGCCAGCCGGGGGCCAATATTGTCGCCACCGTGGACCGGATCATGGCCGAGCTGCCGCGCCTGCAAGGCATGCTGCCGGCGTCGGTCGAGGTGGCGGTGCTGTCGGACCGCACCAAGACCATCCGCGCTTCCCTGCATGAAGTGGAGCTGACCCTGCTGATCGCCGTGCTGCTGGTGGTGGCGGTGATGGCGCTGTTCTTGCGCCAGTGGTCGGCGACCTTGATCGTCTCCAGCGTGCTGGCCGTGTCGCTGGTGGCCAGTTTTGCCCTGATGTACGTGATGGGGTTCAGCCTGAACAACCTGACCCTGGTGGCCATCGTCATTGCCGTGGGCTTTGTGGTGGACGACGCGATTGTGGTGGTGGAGAACATCCACCGTCACCTGGAGGCGGGCCTGGGCCGGCGCGCGGCGGCGATCAAGGGCTCGGCGGAGATCGGCTTCACCGTGGTGTCCATCAGTTTTTCCCTGGTGGCGGCGTTTATTCCGCTGCTGTTCATGGGCGGCGTGGTGGGGCGGCTGTTCAAGGAATTCGCCCTGACCGCCACCGCGACCCTCCTGATTTCAGTGGTGGTGTCCCTGACCCTGGCGCCGACGTTGGCGGCGCTGTTCATGGGCGCGCCCAAACACCACGCCCACGCCACGCCGGGGTTCGGCGAACGCCTGCTGGCCGGCTACGACCGCTGGCTGCAACAGGCCCTGGCCCATCAGCGGCTGATGTTGGGAATTTTCGGCCTGACCCTGGCCATGGCAGTGGCCGGTTATGTGCTGATCCCCAAGGGCTTTTTTCCGGTGCAGGACACCGGTTTCGTCCTCGGCACCAGCGAGGCGGCGGCCGATGTGTCGTACCCGGACATGGTGGCCAAGCACCGCGAGCTGGCGAAGATCGTCGGCGCCGACCCGGCGGTGCAGTCGTTTTCCCATTCGGTGGGGGTCACCGGTAGCAACCAGACCATCGCCAACGGCCGCTTCTGGATTGCCCTCAAGGAGCGCGGCGCGCGCGACGTGTCCGCCAGCCAGTTCATCGACCGCATCCGCCCGCAACTGGCCAAGGTGCCGGGCATCGTGCTGTACATGCGCGCCGGCCAGGACATCAACCTCAGCTCCGGCCCCAGCCGCAGCCAGTACCAATACGTGCTCAAGAGCAACGACGGGCCGACGCTGAACACCTGGACCCAACGCCTGACCGAAAAACTGCGGGCCAACCCGGCCTTTCGCGACCTGTCCAACGACCTGCAACTGGGCGCCAGCATCACCCACATCGACATCGACCGCATCGCCGCTGCGCGTTTCGGCCTTACCGCCAGCGATGTCGACCAGGCGTTGTACGACGCCTTCGGCCAGCGCCAGGTCAACGAGTACCAAACCCAAACCAACCAGTACAACGTGATCCTGGAACTGGACGCGCAACAACGGGGCAAGGCCGAAAGCCTGAACTACTTCTACCTGCGCTCGCCCCTTTCCGGCGAGATGGTGCCGCTGTCGGCCCTGGCCACGGTGCAGGCGCCGCGTGTCGGGCCGCTGTCCATCGCCCACGACGGCATGTTCCCGGCCGCCAACCTGTCGTTCAACCTCGCCCCCGGCGTGGCGTTGGGCGATGCGGTGCGCATGCTCGATGCGGCGAAAAATGAGATCGGCATGCCCGCCAGCCTCATCGGCACCTTCCAGGGCGCGGCCCAGGCGTTCCAGAGTTCCCTGGCCAGCCAACCCTGGCTGATCCTCGCTGCGTTGGTGGCGGTGTACATCATCCTCGGCGTGCTTTACGAGAGCTTCGTACACCCGCTGACGATCATCTCCACCCTGCCCTCGGCCGGCCTCGGCGCGCTGTTGATGCTGTGGCTGTGGGGCCAGGATTTTTCCATCATGGCCCTCATCGGTTTGGTGCTGTTGATTGGCATCGTCAAGAAAAACGGCATCCTGATGATCGATTTTGCCCTCGACGCCCAGCGCAACCGGGGCCTGAGCCCGCAAGAAGCGATCTATGAGGCCTGCCTGACGCGGTTCCGGCCGATCATGATGACCACCCTCGCCGCCCTGCTCGGCGCCTTGCCGCTGATGATCGGTGCCGGCCCTGGCGCCGAGCTGCGCCAGCCCCTGGGTATTGCGGTGGTCGGCGGCCTGCTGGTGAGCCAGGCGCTGACGCTGTTCACCACGCCGGTCATATACTTGGCCCTCGAACGGCTATTCCATCGGCCTATGCCCGCGCCCAACGCGGCCCTGGCGACCACAGACTGAGGCGGGTCATGCGCGTCCTGATTATCGAAGACGAAGAAAAAACCGCCGACTACCTGCACCGCGGCCTCACCGAACAGGGCTACACCGTGGACGTCGCCCGCGACGGCATCGAGGGCCTGCACCTGGCCCTGGGCAGCGACTACGCGGTGATCGTGCTCGACGTCATGCTCCCCGGCCTCGACGGCTTTGGTGTGCTGCGGGCGCTACGGGCGCGCAAGCAGACGCCGGTCATCATGCTCACCGCCCGCGAGCGCGTCGAAGACCGCATTCGCGGCCTACGCGAGGGCGCAGACGACTACCTGGGCAAACCCTTTTCCTTCCTCGAACTGGTGGCGCGCCTGCAAGCCCTGACGCGGCGCAGCGGCGGCCACGAACCGGTGCAGATCAGCATCGCCGACCTGTGGATCGACCTGCTCAGCCGCAAGGCAACCCGCGCCGGGCAACGCCTGGAACTGACCGCCAAGGAGTTTTCCCTGCTCAGCGTGCTAGCCCGGCGCCAGGGCGAAATCCTCTCCAAGACCGCGATTGCCGAGATGGTTTGGGACATCAATTTCGACAGCGACGCCAACGTGGTGGAAGTGGCGATCAAACGCCTGCGGGCCAAGCTCGACGGGCCCTTCGAGGAGAAGTTACTGCACACCATCCGCGGCATGGGCTACGTGCTGGAGAGCCGCAGTGTTTGATTCCATCGCCCTGCGCCTCAGTGGCCTGTTCACCCTGGTGGCGCTGCTGGTGTTCCTGCTCATTGGCGGCGCGTTGTACCTGCAAGTGGACAAGGGCCTGGGCCTGTTGCCCGAAGCGGAACTGGACGCGCGCTACAGCGTGCTCGAATCCACCCTGGGCCGCTACGGCAACGCCGAGCACTGGGGCAAGGTCAGCGCCAAGCTCAAGTTGCTCAGCGAAGAAGACAAACGCATCCGCTTCTGGGCCGTCAGCGCCGACCCGGCCTACGAATACGGCGCCCCCGACGCCCGCGTGCGCGCCTTCGCCCACGGCCCGCTGGGCATGCGCGACCTCACCCTGCCCGGCCACGCCTACCCGTTCAAAGTGCTGGTCAGCCAGTTGCCGGCCAAAGAGCAACGCCCGCCGCTGCGCTTTTTGATCGCCATCGACACCGAGACCTTTTCCCAGACCCAACACCACTTGCTCGTCGCCCTGGTTAGCCTGGCGATTGTCGGCGTGCTGCTGGCCTCGGCCCTGGGCTACTGGGTAGCGCGCATTGGCCTCAAGCCCCTGATAAAACTCTCCCACGAAGCCCAACGCCTGGCGCCGCCACGCCTGTCCGGGCGCTTGCAACTGTCGCCTTTGCCACCGGAACTCAAGCAGTTCGTCAGCGCCTTCAACGCCACCCTGGAACGAGTCGAGCAGGCCTACTCGCGCCTGGAGTCCTTCAATGCCGACGTCGCCCACGAACTGCGCTCGCCCTTGACCAACCTGATCGGCCAGACCCAAGTGGCGCTCACGCGCGGGCGCTCGGCCGAGCATTACTTCGAGGTGCTGCAATCGAACCTCGAGGAGCTGGAACGCCTGCGCTCGATCGTCAACGACATGCTGTTCCTGGCCAGCGCCGACCAGGGCAGCAAAGCCACCCAGCTCACCACCGCGTCCCTGGCCAGCGAGGTGGCGACCACCCTGGACTACCTGGACTTCATCCTCGAAGACGCCCAGGTGCGGGTGCAGGTGGAGGGCGACGCCCAGGTGCCAATCGAAACCGCCCACTTGCGCCGCGCCCTGATAAACCTGCTCAACAACGCGGTGCAGCACACCGGCGCCGGGCAGGTGATCGAGGTGCGCATCGAGGCCGGCGAACACCAGGTGACCCTCGCCGTGGCCAACCCCGGCCCGGCCATTGCCGGCGAACACCTGCCGCGCTTGTTCGAGCGCTTCTACCGGGTCGATGCCTCACGCCGCAACAGCGGCGCCAACCATGGCCTGGGGCTGGCCATCGTCAAAGCCATTGCGCTGATGCACGGCGGTGATGTGTTTGTGCGCAGCGAGGGCGGTATCAATACCTTTGGTATTTATCTGCCGGCGTAAGCCTGGCACCCTGCCCGCCACACTGTTGCCGATGACGCAACAGTCCTTTATGCGATCTGCTCTGTTTCCCGGCCGCCAACACCGCTAATTTGCTCACACCAAATAGCACTTGCTCTGCAAGAAGGTCTTCAAGATGTCCAATGTAATGGGTATTGCCAGCGCGTTCGCTCTGTCGTCGTTGTTCCTCTCACCCCTGGTGATGGCCGAAGAGTCGGTCGCCTTTGTTGCGAAAAACGCAGCCCGCGCCGAGGCTTACGAGAAATCCCGGGCCGAACTGACCGCCAAGGCCCGCGACGCCGAACAACCGCAGCACAGCGCCACCGCCCCGGCCCAAGACCCGGCGCACAAAGACAGCTGATCGCCCCACCCGACTGTTTCCCCCGACGCCAGGCAGGGCTCTTCCCCCGCCCGGTTGTCAGCCAAAGCCGCTGCTGTTTAGCGGCTTTTTTTCGTGGGCCAAAAGGTGGGCCGGGGCGCCTCGTATCCAGCCTCTCCAGCGGCTGACACGGCCTCATCGCAGGCAGGCCCGCTCCCACAAGTCATCTGTGGCCCTAAAAAAATAATTACCCAAGGAGTTTTTACCCCTGTGAGCCTCACTCTCAAACTCAGCCCCCTGTGGCTGGCCCTGGCCGCCGCACTGGGCACCTCGGCCCAGGCTGACGACACAACGGGCGATGGCTTCGCCGACGGCGCAAGCCTCACGCTCAATGCGCGTAACTACTACATGCACCGCAATCGCCTGCAGGGCGCCGACGACAATATCGAATGGGGCCAGGGCCTGCTGGGGGTGTTTGAATCCGGCTTCACCCAGGGCCGCGTCGGGTTCGGCCTGGACGCCCACGCCATGCTCGGCCTCAAGCTCGACGGCGGTGGTGGCACCGACGGCTCCAGCATCCTGCCCAGCGGCAGTGGCAACGGCAAAGCCCCGGGCGCGTTCTCTACCGCCGGCGGCGCCCTGAAAGTGCGGGCCCTGGACACCGAGCTCAAGGCCGGCGACCTGCTGCTCAGCAACCCGGTCATCGCAGGCGGCGAGACCCGCATGCTGCCCCAGACCTTTCGCGGTTTCAGCCTGCGCAACACCCACCTCGACGGCGTGCTGATCGAAGGCGGCCAGGCCAGTTTCACCAAGCTCTACAACCAGAGCGGCCACGGCCGCATTGGCACGTCCTACGGCACCCTGCCCGACCACCGCGACAGCCAGCACCTGAATTGGGCCGGCGTGGCCTGGAGCGCGGTGCCTAACCTGACCAGCAGCCTCTACGCCGCCGAACTCAAAGACATCTGGAACCAGTACTACTACGACTTGGATTACACCTGGCAGTTGAGCGACGCCGTCAGCCTCAACCCGGGCCTGCACTACTACCACACCCAGGACACCGGCGAGGCGCTGCTGGGCGCCATCGACAACAACACCTACAGCCTGCACTTGGTGCTGGGGGTGGCCGGCCACAGCGTCACGGCGGCGTATCAGCGGGTCAACGGCAACACGCCGTTCGACTACATCAACCAGGGCGACAGCGTGTTCCTCGATAACTCGCAGCAGTATTCAGACTTCAACGGCCCCAACGAGCGCTCGTGGAAACTCAAGTACGCCTATGACTTTGTCGGCGTGGGCGCCCCGGGCCTGACGGGGGCCGTGAGCTACTCACGCGGCGAGCTGGACCTGAGCAAAGTCGACCCGCAAAGCGCCGGCTACGGCGCCACTTGGTACAACGCTGACGGCCGCCACGCCAAGCACTGGGAGCGCGACTTCGACGTGCAGTACGTGGTCCAGGGCGGCACCGCCAAGGACCTGGCCGTGCACCTGCAGTGGGCCACCCACCGGGGCGGCAACGGCTACGGCTCGCTGGACCAAGACACGCACGAGTACCGGGTGATTGTCGATTACCCCCTTGATCTGATGTAATCCGCGCCACTGAAAGGCCAGCACGTTTCGCTGGCCTTTTTCATGCCCGGCCTTTATACAGGGCGCACTGTCATCAGGGATTGAACATGCCTGCTCGCCCACTTTCGCCCCTGATCCCCCGCAGCCGCTCGGAATGGTTTCTGGTGCTCGGCAGTTCACTGACGGTGATCGCCATCGTCGGCATCGTCACGTTCCTGCTGATCCGCGAACACGGCAGCGCCGAGGTGGCGGCGACCCGCGCGGCGGCCAATATCGTGCAACTGATCGACGCCGATGTGCTGCGCAATGTGGAGCTGTATGACCTGTCCCTCAAAGGCCTGATCGCTGCGTCCCTGCGCACCGACCTGCAACAGGTTTCGCCGCAGGTCCGCCACCTGGTGCAATTCGACCGTGCCACGGCGGCGCCGTACAAGGGCGCGATCATGCTCCTCGATCGCCAGGGCAAGGTGGTGGCCGACTCGGCCTCGGTGATCCCGCGCAGCACCACCTACGCCCAGCGCGACTTTTTCAGCGCCCATCAAGACAACCCCAACCTGGGCATGTTCATCAGCCGCCCGTTCAAGAGCGCCTTGCCGCCCCACGACTGGCGCATCAGCTTCAGCCGCCGCATCAGCTCCGAGCAGGGCGAGTTCATGGGGGTGGCGGAAGCGGCGATGCGCCTGAACTACTTCAATCAGTTGTTCCGCAGCCTGAGCATCGAACGCGACAGTTCCATCAACCTGCTGAGCACCAGCGGCCTGCTGCTGGCCCAGGAGCCGCCGAATGCCGGGGAAGAACAGATTGGCATCGACTTCAGTGCCCGGCCCAACTTCGTGCGCATCCTGCATGAAGGCAATGGCAGTTTCAGCGGCATCTCCAGCATCGACGGGCGCGAGCGGCTGTACACCTTTTCCCAGGTCGGCAACCTGCCGCTGCTGGTGGTCGTGGCCTTGTCCACCGACGAAGTGTTTGCCGCGTGGTGGCGCACGGCATGGGTGGTCACCCTCGCCACCGGGGTGTTGTGCCTGGGCCTGCTGTGGCTGACTCTGTTGCTGTGCCATGAACTGCGCCGGCGCCACAGCGCCGAGCAGGAACTGGCCCACCTCGCCGCCACCGACAGCCTGACCGGGCTGGCCAACCGCCGCACCCTGGACCAGGCGCTGGAGCGCGAATGGGCCCGGGCCCAGCGCTCGGGCCGTGAGCTGTCGCTGCTGATGGTGGACATCGACCACTTCAAGCGCCTCAACGACCAACACGGCCATCAGTTGGGCGACGAGGCGCTGGCCCGGGTGGCAGCGGTGGTCAAGGCCAACATCCGCCGCCCCGGCGACCTGGCGGCGCGTTACGGCGGCGAGGAGTTCGCCGTGGTGCTGCCGGAAACCGACGCCATCGGTGCCCAACGCCTGGCCGAAAACGTGCGCGCCGAAGTGGCACAGCTGGCGCCCATGGCGGGCGAAGACACTTCGATCACCGTGAGCGTCGGCGTCGCCACCTGGCACGGCCAGGCCGAGCATAGCCTCGACACCCTGTTCTACCGCGCCGACAAGGCCCTGTACCGGGCCAAGTACAGCGGCCGCAACCGGGTGGAAGTGGCCGGTTGAAACCCAATGACACGGGCATAAAAAAAGGCCACCCGAAGGCAGCCTTTAAAAACTAAAGAAAGAGAGTATTGCTTACACGGCCGCAACCGGACGCATGTAAGAGATCGGCGCGGTGCTGGCGTCTTCGAAGGTCACGACTTCCCAGGCATCTTTCTGCTCAATGAGTTTGCGCAGGAGCTGGTTGTTCAGTGCATGGCCCGACTTGAAGCCTTTGAACTCACCAATCAGGCTGTTGCCCAGCAGGTAGAGGTCACCGATTGCATCGAGGATCTTGTGTTTGACGAATTCGTCTTCATAGCGAAGGCCGTCTTCGTTCAACACGCCATCCGAATCCACCACGATGGCGTTTTCAACGCTGCCGCCGAGTGCGAGGTTGTGCTTGCGCAGGTACTCGATGTCACTCATGAAACCAAAGGTACGGGCGCGGCTGACTTCTTTTACGAACGAAGTGCTGGAAAAATCCACGCTTGCACTTTGGGTGCGGTCACGGAAAACCGGGTGATCGAAATCGATCTCGAAGCTCACTTTGAAACCCTCGAAAGGGACGAAAGTGGCGCGCTTGTCGCCGTCTTCCACTGTCACTTCACGCAGGATACGGATGAACTTCTTGGCTGCGTCCTGTTCTTCCAGGCCGGCAGATTGAATCAGGAATACGAAGGGTCCAGCGCTACCATCCATGATCGGGACTTCGGACGCGGAGAGCTCGACGTAGGCGTTATCGATGCCCAGGCCAGCCATGGCCGAAAGCAAGTGCTCCACCGTGTCCACTTTGACGTCACCGTTGACCAGCGTGGTCGACATCGTGGTTTCGCCAACGTTTTCTGCGCGAGCAGGAATCTGCACCACAGGGTCCAGGTCGGCACGACAAAACACAATGCCGGTGTCTACAGGCGCAGGCTTGAGGGTCAGGTATACCTTCTCCCCGGAATGCAGGCCTACACCTGTGGCACGGATAATATTCTTCAGGGTGCGTTGTTTAATCATGGCTTGGGCCGCTTCAGCGCAAATTGCGAACTGGTATCAACAAAGGCTGGCGATAATAGCAGACCCGGCCTTTGCTGAACACCAATCACCTTCATCCCCCTGATACATTCCATCAATCGGCCTGACGACGCAGAAACGCCGGGATGTCCAGGTAATCCAGATCATCCTGCGGATTGAGCTTGGCCGCGGTCGCAGCACTGGCCTGGGCCTGGTTGCGCATCACGGTTGGGCGGTCCAGGTCGCGGTAGTTCACCGACGGCAGTTCCTGACGCGAGGCAACAGGTGCCTGGGCAGCCATGGAGGTGTGGACGGTGTTGTCGATGACCTTCACAGGCTTCTCGATTTTCGCGCCCAGACCGGTGGCGACCACGGTGACATGCAGCTCATCGCGCATGTCCGGATCGATCACGGTACCGACCTTGACCATCGCGTGCTCGGAAGCGAACGCCTCGATGATGCTACCCACGTCGGAGTACTCACCCAGGGACAGGTCAGGACCGGCGGTGATGTTCACCAGGATGCCGCGCGCGCCTTCCAGGTTCACGTCTTCAAGCAACGGGTTGCGGATGGCTGCTTCAGTGGCTTCACGCGCACGGTTCGGACCGCTGGCGCAGCCAGTGCCCATCATTGCCATGCCCATTTCGCTCATCACGGTACGCACGTCGGCAAAGTCGACGTTAATCATGCCCGGGCGCTTGATGATGTCGGAGATACCGCGAACGGCACCGGCCAGCACGTCGTCAGCCTTGGCGAACGCCGACAGCAGGCTGGCGTCCTTGCCCAGGATGGTGAGCAGCTTTTCGTTAGGGATGGTAATCAACGAATCGACGCTCTCCGACAGCAGGCGAATGCCTTCATCGGCGATCTGCATGCGTTTGCGGCCTTCGAACGGGAACGGACGGGTCACCACCGCAACGGTGAGGATGCCCATTTCCTTGGCCACTTCGGCGATGATCGGCGCCGCACCGGTACCGGTACCGCCGCCCATGCCGGTGGTGATGAACACCATGTTGGTGCCCTGCAGGACCTCGGCGATACGCTCGCGGTCTTCCAGAGCGGCCTGACGGCCGACTTCAGGATTGGCGCCGGCACCCAGGCCTTTGGTCACGCCAGTGCCCAGTTGCAGGATGGTCCGCGCGCCGATGCTTTTCAGCGCCTGGGCATCAGTGTTGGCGCAGATGAACTCAACGCCTTCAATGTTGCTCTTGACCATGTGATTGACAGCGTTGCCGCCGCCTCCGCCAACACCGATAACCTTGATGACCGGGCTTTGCGGGATGTTGTCTACGAGTTCGAACATTTTCCCTCTCCTTTCATTTCTCTAGTTTTTTCGCCTACTGCGCCTACTGCTTACTACGTCCTGCATGCTGCTTTTTGCCGCGTGTAGCGTGCCACTTGAAGCTTAAAAATTCCCTTTGACCCACGCCTGCAACCGCTCCAGCAACGGCGCCTTGGCCTCATCGCTGTTGTTGTCGCGGCTGCTGCCGATGCCGGAGAACGACACCCCGTCGGACTGCTTCTGCAGGCCATACATCAACAGGCCAACGCCTGTGGAATAAATCGGGTTGCGCACCACGTCATCCAGGCCTTTGACACCATGGGGCACGCCCAGGCGCACCGGCATGTGGAAAATCTCTTCGGCCAGCTCCACCGCACCTTCCATTTTCGAAGTACCGCCGGTGAGTACGATGCCGGCCGGGATCAGGTCTTCGTAGCCGCTGCGACGCAGTTCGGCCTGGATCAGGGTGAACAGTTCGTCGTAACGCGGCTCGACCACCTCGGCCAGGGCCTGGCGCGACAGTTCGCGCGGTGGACGGTCGCCCACGCTCGGCACCTTGATGGTTTCGCCGGCGCCGGCCAGTTTGGCCAGGGCGCAGGCATAGCGGATCTTGATTTCTTCGGCGTACTGGGTCGGGGTGCGCAGGGCCATCGCGATGTCGTTAGTCACCTGGTCACCCGCAATCGGGATCACCGCCGTGTGGCGGATCGCGCCCTCGGTGAAGATTGCGATGTCGGTGGTGCCGCCGCCGATGTCCACCAGGCACACGCCCAGCTCTTTCTCGTCGTCGGTCAACACCGAGTAGGCCGAGGCCAGTTGCTCAAGGATGATGTCGTCGATTTCCAGGCCACAACGGCGCACGCATTTTTCGATGTTCTGTGCCGCGTTCACCGCGCAGGTGACTACGTGGACCTTGGCTTCCAGGCGCACGCCAGACATGCCCAGCGGCTCGCGCACGCCTTCCTGGTTGTCGATCACGTAGTCCTGGGGCAGCGTGTGCAGCACGCGCTGGTCGGCGGGGATGGCCACCGCTTGCGCCGCATCCAGTACCCGCTCCAAGTCCGCGGAGCTGACTTCGCGGTCGCGGATCGCCACGATGCCGTGGGAGTTCAGGCTGCGGATGTGATTGCCCGCAACACCGACGAACGCCGAGTGGATGCGGCAGCCCGCCATCAACTGCGCTTCTTCGATGGCGCGCTGGATCGACTGCACGGTGGACTCGATGTTCACCACCACGCCCTTCTTCAGGCCGCGGGAAGGATGGGTGCCGATGCCGACGATTTCCAGCGTGCCGTCGCCCGCGACCTCGCCCACCAGCGCCACCACCTTGGAGGTGCCGATATCCAGACCGACGATCATTTTGCCGCTTTGCACGTTTGCCATGGTCCTGCCTCTTCTCAATTCTTCGCGACGGCGGGTTGGGCCGCCTCGGGCGTCGCAGGTTCGCGCCAGCCGACGGCGAGGCCGTTGGCGTAGCGCAAATCGATGCGCGCAATGTTCGTAATCTGTTCTTTGAGCGTCTTGTCGTAGATGGCGATAAAGCGGCGCATCTTTTCCACCAAAGCCCCGCGGCCCAGCAACAGCTCGATCCCCGGGCCCGCGCTACCGGCACCGGTGGTCAAAAACCAGCTACCGCGCTCACGCAACTCCAGACGGGCAATGGAAAACCCCATCGGGCGCAGCATCTGGCTGAGCACCTGATACTGCTGCATCACCTGCTGCTGGGCGCGCTGCGGGCCGAACAACTGCGGCAGGTGCTCGTAATTGGCCAGCTCACGCGGCGTGAATGCCTCGCCCTGGTTGTTGAGCAGTGCCTCGTCGCCCCAACGGGCCACGGGCAGTTGCTCTTCGAGGCGGATCACCACCTGGTCCGGCCACACGCGGCGCACTTCGGCGTGGGCAATCCACGGCATGGTCTCAAGTTCGGCGCGCATGCTGGCCAGGTCGATGGTGAAGAAGCTCGCCGCCACATAGGGGGCGATCCGCTGCTGCACCGCTTGCTGGCTGATGTAGCTCAAGTCGCCCTGCACATTAATCTTGGTGATCGGCCGGTCGGCGTAAGGCATCAGGCGCTGCGCGCCTTCATAGGTACCAAAACCCAGCGCCACCAGCAGCACTGGCCAGAACAAGGCCTTGAGGAAGCCGAAATTGGCTTTGGGCAGGCGCACCGACATCGGCTCTTTTGCCACCATACGGCTGGCACCACGCGGCACCGGCTTGCGGCCGGGTGCGGGTTGCTGATGACGTAGGGATGCGCCTTGCATGGGTTTAACCTCTCGCCTCGACACTGGCCGCCAGGATCGACAGCACCAGTTGCTGGAAATCCAGGCCAGCCGCACGGGCCGCCATCGGCACCAGGCTGTGGTCGGTCATGCCCGGCGCGGTGTTGACTTCCAGGAACCAGAACTGCCCGTCGGCGTCTTGCATCACATCGGCCCGGCCCCAGCCGCCAATGCCCAGCGCATCGCAGGCCTTGGCGGTGAGGTCCATGAGCTCCTGTTCTTTCTGCGGCGCCAGACCACACGGGATCCGGTACTGGGTATCGCAAGCCAGGTACTTGGCGTCGTAGTCGTAAAAGGTGTGGGGCGTGCCCAGGGCGATGGGCGGCAAAACCTGGCCACGCAGGGTGGCGATGGTGAACTCCGGACCCTGGATCCATTGCTCGACCAACACTTGCGAATCGTAGGTACTGGCCGCTTTCCACGCCTCGATCAACTCGGGGGCGGAGGTCACCTTGGCCATACCAATACTTGAACCTTCATGGGCCGGTTTGACGATCAAAGGCAGGCCCAGTTCCTTGATGGCAGAAATACAGTCCTCTTCGCTGCACAACACGGTGTGGCGCGGCGTCGGAATACCCAGGCTGTGCCACACCTGTTTGGTGCGCAATTTGTCCATGGCCAAGGCCGAGGCGAGGATGCCGCTGCCGGTGTAAGGGATGCCGGCGCATTCGAGCAGGCCCTGCATGCTGCCGTCTTCACCGCCACGGCCGTGGAGGATGATGAAGGCACGGTCGATTTTTTCGCTGAGCAGGCGTTGCAAGAAATCGTCGCCCACGTCGATGCCGAACGCGTCCACCCCACCGCTTTGCAGCGCGCTGAGTACCGCATTGCCGGACTTGAGCGAGACTTCGCGCTCGGCGCTCTTGCCGCCGAACAGCACAGCGACGCGGCCGAAGCTTTTCGGGTCCAGGGTGGAGGCCAGGTTGGCGTAGGCAGCAGTCATTTCGATTTCCCCTGGCCGGCAGCAACGGCCCCCGCGAACAGCGGGCTATTCAAGAGTTTGGGCGCGAGGCCGCCGATATCACCGGCACCCTGGCACAGCAGGATGTCGCCGGCGCGCAGCAGTGGCTTGACCAGCGGCGCGAGGTCGACACCGCGCTCGATGTAGATCGGGTCGAGTTGGCCGCGCTGGCGGATGCTGTGGCACAACTGGCGGCTGTCGGCCCCCGGGATCGGCTCCTCGCCGGCCGGGTAGACCTCCATCAGCAGCAGCACGTTGGCGTCGGCCAGCACCTGCACGAAATCGTCGTACAGATCGCGAGTGCGGCTGTAGCGGTGCGGCTGGTAGACCATCACCAGGCGCCGCTCCGGCCAACCGCCGCGCACCGCTTTGATGACGGCCGCGACTTCGGTCGGGTGGTGGCCGTAATCGTCCACCAGCATCACGTTGCCGCCTTCGACCGGCAGTTCGCCGTAGACCTGGAAGCGTCGGCCCACACCCTGGAAGCCCGACAGGCCCTGGACGATGGCCTCATCGCTGACGCCTTCGTCGGTGGCGATGCAAATGGTCGCCAGGGAGTTGAGCACATTGTGGTTGCCCGGCATGTTCACCGAGACGTCCAGCGGCTCGCGGTCGGGGCGCAGAACGGTGAAGAAGGTCTGCATGCCTTGCTGGCGAACATTGATCGCACGCACGTCCGCTTCTTCGCTGAAGCCGTAGGTCACCGTCGGGCGCTTGACCAGCGGCAGAATTTCGCGCACCACCGGGTCGTCCAGGCACAGCACCGCCAGCCCGTAGAACGGCAGGTTGTGCAGGAACTCGACGAAGGTTTTCTTCAGTTTGTTGAAGTCGCCGTCGTAGGTCGCCATGTGGTCGGCGTCGATGTTGGTGACCACGGCCACCAGCGGCTGCA
>RCMZ01000470.1_pt1 | contig 21407 bp, 26 predicted proteins | sample 2041141 | NCBI WGS metagenome assembly RCMZ01 (sample SAMN09708263, study PRJNA481090) | Wastewater metagenome, whole genome shotgun sequencing project. | biome: sewage; isolation source: Davis station wastewater (DW) | place: Antarctica: Davis Station | collected 2010-03-01
CTAGAAACACCACAGGCGCCCATGGGCGCCTGTGGTGTTTCTAGCATCAGGGTTAGCAGGCCGTTGAAAAATGTAGGCGAGGCAGACAAGACAAGGCAAGAACGGCCGAAAAAGCGGAGTTTACGAGTTGTAAATGAGCATTTTGAGGCCGTTCTTAACGCAGTATTGCCAACGCACGACTGCATGGATGCAGGAGGTAGGGCGACGCAGGAAGCCAAAGCCGAGGTAGTTTTTCAACGGCCTGTTAGTCGTGGCTGGTGGCGCCGATCTTGTGGATCGACAGGTCGGCACCGTAGTACTCCTCTTCCTGGCTCAGGCGAATGCCAATAGTGGCCTTCAACATGCCATACACCAGCAAGCCGCCCAGCAGCGCGATGCTGATGCCCAGGCCCGTACCGATCAGCTGGCTGATCAGGCTGACGCCGCCCAGGCCGCCCAGCGCCTGCTGGCCAAAGATCCCGCAGGCAATCCCGCCCCAGACGCCGCACAGGCCATGCAGCGGCCAGACGCCGAGCACGTCATCGATCTTCCATTTCACCTGGGTGGCGGTAAACGCCCAGACAAACAGGCCGCCGGCAATCGCCCCGGTAATCAAGGCACCAACAGGATGCATCAGATCGGAGCCCGCGCACACCGCCACCAGACCGGCCAGCGGGCCGTTGTGCAGAAAGCCCGGGTCATTGCGCCCGACCAGCAACGCCGCCATGGTGCCGCCAACCATGGCCATCAACGAGTTGACCGCCACCAGACCACTGACCGCCTCCAGCGTCTGGGCACTCATGACGTTGAAACCGAACCAGCCGACAATCAGCACCCATGAGCCCAAGGCCAGAAACGGAATATTCGACGGCGCGAACGCAATCAAGCGCCCCTCGCGATAGCGACCATTGCGCTGCCCCAGCAACAGCACCGCGGCCAGGGCCAGCCAGCCGCCCACCGCATGCACCACCACCGAACCGGCAAAGTCATGGAAGCTGGCACCAAAGCGCTCGGCCAACCAGGCCTGCAAGCCATAGTTACCGTTCCAGATAATGCCCTCGAAGAACGGGTAGATGAACGCCACGATCAACAGAGTCGCGCACAGTTGCGGGCCAAACTTGGCGCGCTCGGCAATACCACCGGAAATAATCGCCGGGATCGCTGCCGCGAAGGTCAGCAGGAAGAAGAATTTAACCAGTGCGTAACCGTGATCCGTGGTCAACTCAGCAGCAGGCGCCAGAAAGGTCACCCCGTAGGCAATCCAGTAGCCAACGAAGAAATAGGCCAGGGTCGACACGGCAAAGTCGGAGATGATCTTCGACAGCGCATTGACCTGGTTCTTCTGCCGCACGGTGCCGACTTCAAGGAAGGCAAAGCCGGCGTGCATGGCCAGCACCATCACCGCACCGAGCAGAATGAACAGCGTATTGGAGCCATGAACCAGACTGTTCACGGCGTTTTGCAGGTTATCCATGGGATGACAGCCCTAGCAGAGTGGGAAAAGGCACCAAAGCAGTTCAGGTCGACCCAAGCATGCACCATCCTGATGCTTTTAAGCCCCGATACGACCGATAACAACGCTTCAAATGGGGGCAAAGCCTGTTAGACCAGCCCTCGATAGAGAGTGCTTTTACCTTGTTAATCATAAGGTTAAAGTGATTTAAAGCGGCTAATCCCGCAGCCTGCAACGCCCACTAACAGGGCGCATCACCATTATTGCGCACCAGCACAATGCAAAGCCTGTACCAGCCACCCGGCAGGAACCTTCCGCCGCTCAAGGGACTCCAACAGTCTCAGCCCTATTGATAAGGAGATCTGCCATGTCGTCGTCCACCGACAAAACCCAGCAAGACCCGCTGCAAGCCGAATTCAAGGCACTGATCGAAGACGCTGAAAAGCTCTTGCAGCACGCCGCCAGCCTGGCCGGCGAGCAGGCAGACGAGCTGCGCCAGCAGATTCAGCTCAACCTGCAACGCGCCCGCAGCACCCTCGCCGAGAGCGGCGAGGCGGTGCGCCAACGCGGTGATGCCGTGCGCCAAGCCGGCGAAACCTATGTTCAGCAAAATCCTTGGCAAGCCCTGGGCATCGTCGCAGGTCTCGGCCTGTTGCTGGGCCTGCTGCTCGGGCGCCGCTGAACATGAGCGACGCCAGTACCCCAGCAACACCGCCAGCCCCTTCACTGCAGCGCCTGGGTGCTGCGGCCCTGGGGCTGCTGCACGGCCATGTCGAACTGTTTGGCATCGAACTGCAGGAACAGAAGGAGCGCAGCCTGCAGGCGCTGGTACTGGCCGGCATGGCGCTGATTGCCGGACTGCTATTGCTGCTGGGGCTGTCGGCCCTGCTGCTGCTGGTAGCCGGCGAGGCCTACCGCCTGCATGCCATCCTTGCCCTGTGCCTGGTATATAGCCTGGCCTTGCTGGTCTGCGTCTGGCGCCTGCGCCGCCTGCTGTGCAACCCCCTCCCCCCATTCAGCGCCACCCTTGCCGAGCTGGCGCGCGACCGCGAGCGCCTGCTGCCATGAGTCTGCCTGAACTGCCTGCCAATGCCTCGCGCCATGAGCTGCGCAAGGCCCTGATCCAGATGCGCCTGGAGCTGCACCGTCAGGAGCTGCGCCAGGAAGCCCTGCTGGCCCTGCAGCCATTGCAGGAGGCGCGGGACTTCGGCCGCCGTTGTAAATCCGTCCTCGGTCATAGCGGCGCACCAATAGCGGGCATTGCTGCACTGGCCGTCACCGGCCTGCTGATCAGCAAGCGCAGCCAGCGGCCGCGCTGGATAAGTCTGGGCAGCGCTTTGGCGCCCCTGCTGCTTGCACTCTGGCGGCAACCGGCGGCGCAGCCCAAGGCCGAGCAACCCTGAAACTGGCCAAATTCTTGCTTACTCGGTCAGCAACAAAAGCCGCACGACTGCAATCGTGCGACTTTTGTTAGCTCACCCTATTGCCTGTTTTCGGTAGCCCAGTTACCCGCCACCTAAGGATATCCCCGTGATCGTCGGGCAACCGCTCGCCTGTTTCCAACCTTTTATCGACACCGCCACCGGCCGTATCGCCGGCGTCGAGGCCCTCGGGCGTCTGCGCCAGAGCGACGGCCAGTTGCTGTCGGTGGGGCCGCTGTTTGCCGACCCAAAAACCCCGGCAACCGCCCTGCGCCAACTGGACCGAGAGATTCGCGGCGACGCCCTGCGGCGCCTACATGAAGTACCCGGCGACTGGTTTATGAGCCTGAATATCTCCCCGCGCTGGGTCAATCGCCTGCGCCCGCAACAGCCCCTGCCCAGCCTCAAACAACTGCAGCAACACGGCATTCCTGCCGAACGTATCGTGTTTGAAATCACCGAACTGAACGGCAACACCCAGCGCCTGAGCGATGTGGTGGCGCGCTACCGGGAGGCTGGGGCACGGGTGGCGATTGACGACTTCGGCGCCGGCCACTCCCAGCTCGACCGGGTGCTGGCCCTGCAACCAGATATCCTCAAGCTCGACATGCGCCTGTTCAAAGACGCCGCCAAGGGCGGGCCGAGCGGCGACGTGGTCAAAGCCCTGGCGCAGATGGCCGAACGTACCGGCTGCTGGATCATTGCCGAAGGGGTGGAAACCGCCGCCGAACTGGAGTTCGCCCTAGAGTGCGGTGCCCGCTATGTGCAGGGCTTTCTGTTTGCACGTGGCGAGCTGGAGTTTTTTGCCAGCGACGCCTTCGTGCAGCAGTTTGCCCAATTGCGCGATCAGTACGTGCAACACAAGCTGGCGGAGCGCACGCGTCTAATGCGTCTGCGTGACCAGCTGGCAGTGCTGATGACGATACTCAAACCCTGGGCCGAGGCAGGCGCGCAGCCACACCTGCTGCCCACCTTGAGTGCCTTCCCGTGGCTGCGCCGGCTGTATCAATGCGATCGCCAGGGTACCCAGCTGACCGCCAACCTCAACTGGCAGGGTAATCGCTGGCACGAGGACGCCAGCTACCTGGGCCACAACTGGTCGTGGCGGCCGTATTTCTATCAGCTGCTGGCCGAAGGGCAGGAACAAAAACGCCTGACCCTGTCAGCCACCTACCGCGACGCCACGACCAACCAGTACTGCCTGACCGCCGGCCAGTTCATCGCCAATGGCCAGCGTCTGCTGTTGCTCGATATCGACGCCGCCGGCCTCTAAATCGGGGGCGCGTTACAGCAGCGTCAGCGCCCACAACCCGGCAGCAACCACGACCACCGCCAGCACGCCATACAGCCACTTACCCTGGCGCTGCGCAGGAACAGGCGCCTGACTCGGCGCGACGCTGACGCGCGGCGCAGGCGCGCTGGTAGCGGCAAGCTTGCTCGTCTTGGGTAGCGCCGCCATCGGCATAAACACCGTGGCATCTTCCACTGCAGCCTGCTCGACCTCTTCGACCTTCGGCCCGATCACCAGCAGGATCACGCTGCCCATCTGCATCTGGTCGCCAGCCTGCAAAGTGGCGGTCGTGACTTTCTGCCGATTGACCTGCAGGCCGTTGGCCGAGCCCAGGTCCTTGACCTCCAGCACACCATCCTTGAGGAAAAACTCGCAATGCCGGCGCGACAGTTCCGGATCGTTGAAGCACAGCTCGCACTTAACCGAACGACCGAAGGTCATCGAGCCCGCCAGCGGATACTTGTTGCCTTCGTTCTCGCCCTGCAGCACCTGCAAGAACCACTTCTTGGCGGTATCGACCTTGGTCTGCACTTTCATCGGATCAATAAACTGCAGCTCCACACCAGCCAACTGCAGCAGGTCATCGGCGCGGATCTGATAGCGGCTGCTGATGCGTTCGCCATTAACCAGGGTGCCGGCTTCGCTGGCGCAATCGCTGAGGTAGTAATGGCCCTCTTCGCGGCGGATCTCGGCATGGAACAGACTGACCCCAGCATCCGGCAGGACCAGAGTATTACGGTGATCCTGACCGAGGGTTATGCGCTCATCGGCCAACCACACCGGCGCCTGGCGACAATCTTTGAACTGCAGTTTCAACATGGTGTTTGCGCTCACTTAACACAAGCAGCCTGGAGACAAGCGCTACTCTTCAAGACCGTTATTAAGAATATGGTTCCACAACCGTGACAGCGGATTGCCCTCCTCACCAGCCGGCTTCTGAGCCGCGCCCGCATCGCTGTCCTGAGTGCGCGCGGCTGGTTTGCTGGCCACGGCACGGGGCTTTGCCCGCTGGGTCGCGCGTTTGACATAAGCGGCATGGGCGGCGCGCAACTTGAGCAATTCGGCATGTTCAGGCGCGGCCTGCAAACCCAGCTCGATCTGTTCCAGTGCCTTGCTGAACTGACGCTGGCGATAGGCATCGTGCACCGCCTGCAGATGCCAGTCGGCTACCCGCTGAATTCCGACCAGGGCTGTCGGGTCCTCGGGCGCCAGGCTCAGAGCCTGACGAAAGTACCAGAGAGCGCTGTCTTCGGCCGGCAGGCTGACCTGGGCACTGGCAAAACGCTGTTCGGCCAGCCCATTGAAGCGCGCAACCCGCGCCGCCAGGACACGCTGCAAGCCCAGCTGAGCCTCGACATTGGCGGCATCCAGCACCAGCACCTGTTGGAAGAAATATTCGGCATTGTCGGCCTGCGGTTCTTGCAGCTTGTCCTCAAGCAGGCGCTGCTCGGCCTGGGCCAGCAAGTCCGCCACCTGCATGCGCAGGTTCAAGGTGTAACCACCGTACCCCAGGCCGGCGAGCAGCAGCACGCCGAGCAGCAGCATCAGCAGCGAGCGCGCCCGCGGCTTGGGCGCAGGCGCTTTGGCCAGTTTGAGCGCCGGGCTGAACTGGGTGGCACCGAGATCGTCATCCTGCAACGCCGCCAGGGCCTGCAGCAGCTCACGGCAACTGGCAAAGCGTGCATCCGGGGTTTTCGCCAGCATGCGTTCGAGCAATGGCTGATAACCCTGCAACGCCGCAGGCAGCAAGGGCACCGCCATCTGCACATGGTTCATTACTGTCTGGGTGTAGCTGGCGCCACGGAACTGGTTGGCGCCGGTGAGCATTTCCAGCAGGACAATGCCCAGGCTGTAGATATCGCTGCGCTGGTCCAGGACTTCGCACTGGGCCTGCTCCGGGCTGCTGTAGGCCGGACTGCCGACGGCCACGCCGAAATGGGTCAGGTCATTGTCGATGGCCAGGTCCTTGGCCACACCAAAGTCGGTGATCACCACTGAGCCATCGCCACGAAAGAGAATGTTCGCCGGTTTGATATCGCGGTGCACCAGCCCGCGCTCATGGACCACGCTCAGGCCTTCGGCCACCTGCCGGACAATCTCCAGAGCGCGCGCCGGGGCCAGCACCTGGCCCTGGTACTGACTGAGGTCGCCACCGGCGATAAATTCCATGGCCAGGTAGTAACGACCGTCTTCGAGCTTGTCGATGTCGTAAATGGTGATGATGGCCGGATGATTCAGCGAGGCAACGATGTGCCCTTCATTGATAAAGCGCTGGATAAAGTCGTGCTCGGCAGCGCTCGACAGCACCTTGATCGCCACCTTGCGTTGCAGCGAATTCTGGGTGGCCAGGTACACCTCGGCCATGCCGCCTTTGCCCAGCTGGCCGTGGATGGTGTAACCGGGAATCTCGATCAATGGGTCGCTCATAGCCAATCCGATAGATACTAACTTTTATAAATGGGCCGCTTTGCCTTTGCGCAGCCCGGCCAGGAAGCGGCCGATCCGCGACTCACCCGCCAGCGCCACAGCCGGTTCCAGCGCCAGCAGCACACAGGAGATATTGTCCTTGCCGCCGGCACCGTTGGCGGCGGCAATCAGCTCATCGGCCACCGCTTCCAGCTCGGCGCCACGACCAAGTTGCAGCAGGCGTGAATCACTGACTTCACCATGCAGGCCATCGCTGCACAGGAGCAGGCGTTCCACGCCCTGCAGCCGGCCCCGCCGCAGGCCCACCTCCAGCTCCAGGCCCAGCTGGCCCAGGCACTGGGTGATGACATTCTTGCGTGGGTGGTTTTTGGCCTCGGCGGCGCTCAACTGCCCGGCGTCCTGCATCACCTGTACCCAGCTGTGATCCTTGCTCAAGGGACGAATCACCTCCGGGCTGAGCAGATAGGCACGGCTGTCGCCCACCCAGGCCAGTTCGTAATCGGCACCGACAACGCGCACCGCCACCACCGTACTGCCCATGCCCTGGCTGGCGGGATCGAGGCTGGCGGCCGCAATAATCGCCTGATTGGCCGCCTGCACAGCCTGCTCCAGGCTATCGCCCTGGCGGATCGCCGCGGCCATGCTATCGATCACAATGGCACTGGCCACTTCGCCGCGCTGATGGCCGCCCATGCCGTCGGCGATCACCCACAGGCCCAACTCCGGACAGCTGAGCACGCTGTCTTCATTGTGAGCGCGGACCAGGCCCGGCACACTGCGGCTGGCATACTGCATGTTGATGGCCTTCCATTCGAGGACTGGGGACAATCCAGCGGCGCCGCAGAGTGTATACGCTGGCCTTGGCAGGTCATATAACCCGAGCAAAGACAGATACTTGCGACAGACCGATGGACCGCCAGCATGCCGCCTGAGGTGGCCTGCGGCCATGCCGACCGTGCAGTTTTTCACCAAAACGTTAACCGGTCGTGGCTTTACCCAGACCCGCACCAGGAGCAAGCCCATGAGCAGCGTGCAGAGCTGGCGAGAACGCCTGTATATCATCATCTTCCAGACCGACACCCAGGCCGGCCGGCGCTTCGACACGGCCCTGCTGCTGGTGATTCTGGCCAGTCTGGCGGTGGTAATGCTCGACAGCATCGACGGCATTCACCGCCAGCATGCCGGTCTGCTGGCCGGCATTGAGTGGGCCTTTACCCTGGTGTTTGCCATCGAGTACGGCCTGCGCCTGTACTGCTCGCCACGCCCGCTGCGCTATGCCTTCAGTTTCTTCGGCCTGATCGACTTGCTGGCGATCCTGCCTGGCATCCTCGCCCTGCTCTACCCGGACGCCCAGTACCTGCTGATCATCCGCGTGATGCGCATGCTGCGGGTGTTTCGCGTGCTCAAGCTCAGCCCTTACCTGCGCCAGGCCAACTTCCTGCTCACCGCCCTGCGCGGCAGCCGGCAAAAAATCATCGTGTTCTTTGCCTGCATCAGCACCATGGTGATTGTCTTTGGCACCCTGATGTATGTGATCGAAGGCCCCAGCCACGGCTTCACCAGCATCCCCACCGGGATCTACTGGGCAGTAGTCACCCTGACCACCGTCGGTTTTGGTGACATCACCCCGAAAACCCCGCTCGGCCAGGCGGTGGCGACGCTGGTAATGATCACCGGCTACTCGATCATCGCCGTGCCAACCGGGATTTTCACCGCTGAACTGGCCAGCGCCATGCGCGAAGAAACCCTGCAGCACGCTTGCCCGGTCTGCCATAAAGCCAACCATGAGCCGCAGGCCGCCTTCTGCAGCCGCTGTGGCAACCCGTTGTTCACGCGGGAAACGCCGCCCCAGGCATGAATAACGGCGACCGAGGTCGCCGTTATTGTCTTACTGATAGTGCCGACTCAAGCCCGCCGGGATCTCGTCGCTGCCGCACGCCCGCCAGGGCCCAACCGCCTGGGTGGCCCAGCTCCAGCCCTGCTGCCAGCGGTAGTAGGTGCGCTGGCGGTAATACAGCGGCGGACTGCCCTGCAACACATACACCTGCAGTTGCGGGTCCCAGTGGCTGGGCCCATCCGGTGGCGGCGCGAAGTGGGCATGGGCCTTGACCGGCACTTGCCCGCTTGCAACCGGTTGCGGCGGCTGCAGGCTGCACGCCGAGATACTCAGCAACAGGCCCACCACCAGCGACAGACGCACGACGGCGATCATTTATCAGGACTGTCGATGGTCAGCTGTTGCAGCTCGGTACTGCTGCTCGCTACCGCCTGACCATGGGCGACCCACTCGCCGGCCGTAGCATTGCCGGCACGCGAGATGCGCGCCATCAACTGCACCTGGGGGAAGTTGGAGAGCTTCAGCTGCGGCATCATCGCGTCGCTGTCGGCCAGGGTGACCTCCACCGGCAAATCGGCCACGGTCAGACGCTTGACCGCCAAAGGCATGGGCGGCCCGGCACTGGCCTTGGCAAAGATGAACACGCTGTCGCCTGGCTGCACCTGGTCTTTTAACTTGGCGGCCAGTTCGACTCGCACCTTGAGCTGCGCGCCGGTGGCGGCTGCCACGGCTACCGGCTCATCCGGCATGGTTTCGCCCTTGGCTGCCAGCTGTTCCAGCGCACGGTCGATACCGCCCTGCAGAGCTTCGCGCGAGGGATCGTCCGCCGGCAACACGGCAATCAGCCGGCGCCAGTAACTGACCGCTTCTTTGAAGCGCTGCCCCTCGAAGGCGGCAATGCCGAGCAGACCCAGACTGGTCACTTCCTGCGGATCGCGCTGCAGGGCTTCATCGGTGAGGCTCTGCAACTGCGCCGACCACTGTTTATTGCCGACAAAATACAGCGCCTGCGCCCACTGGCCGAGCAGCTCAGGCTCACGGGCTATGCCCACGGCCTTCTCGAACGCCTTGGCGGCATCCGCAGGACGGCTCTGGGCCATGTAAGTACGGCCGAGGAAGTACCAGGCCTCGGCCGAATCCGGCTGAACCTTGACCGCTTGCTCCAGGCGCGCGGTCATTTCCTCAACAGACTTCGGCGCCTGGGCGAACTGCTCGACCAAGGCCACCTTGTCACTGGCGCCCCAGTGCAGATACAGCCCCAGGCCGAGCACCGGCACCAGCAACGCAGCAATCAGCGGCAGCGCCTTACCCAGGGAAGACACGCGCTCAACGGCGGCGCCCTCAGTATCGTCCAACAGCTCACGGGCCGCTTCATCCTGGCCAGCTTGCAGTTGCTCGGCGGTCAATGCGCCACTGGCGTGCTGGCCTTGCAGTTCGGCCAGGCGCTCCTGATACAGGGCCACGTTAAGAGCGGTACGGTCTTCCTCGGCCTGGGCCTTGCGTCCACGCAGCACGGGGATCAGCAGGAAAGCCAGGGCGACCAGCAACAACAGGCCGGCGGCGAGCCACAATTCGATCATTTTGAGTCCTGAGAATTTTGCTGGAGCAGCGCACTGAGGCGCTCGCGCTCATTGACAGACAAAGCGGCCTGCACGGAATTTTTGCCGCCCTTGCGCCGGCGCAGCACCAGCACGCCAAGGCCCAGGGCACCCAAACCCAACAGGGCAAAAGGGCCGTACCAGAGCAGGTAGGTGCGCGCATTCACCGGCGGTTTGTAGAGCACAAAATCGCCATAGCGCAGCACCAGGAAATCGACGATCTGGGCGTTACTCTGCCCGTCTTCCAGCATGCGGAAGATCTCCCGACGCAGGTCGGTGGCAATCGGCGCATTGGAGTCGGCGATATTTTGGTTCTGGCACTTCGGGCAACGCAGCTCTTCGGTCAGGGTGCGAAAACGCGCGCGCTCACCCTCGTCCTTGAACTCGTAGGTGTCGATGGCCGCATTGGCCATGCCGATCAGGCTTGCGCCCAGGATGCACGCCAGCAGCAGACGCTTCATGGCTGCACCCCACTCTCGTCGACCAGTTGCTGGTAGATCGGCGCTAGGGTGCTGCTCCAGACCTGCTCATCGACCACGCCGACATACTTGTGGCGGATGATGCCCTTGGCATCAATAAAGAAAGTCTCCGGCGCGCCGTACACTCCCAGATCCAGCCCCAGGGTCCCTGCGGCATCTTCGATGTTCAGTTGATAAGGGTTGTGCAACTCGCGCAGCCACTTCTGAGCCGGCTCGCGCTGGTCCTTGTAGTTGACGCCGTAGATGTTCACCCCGCTGGCCGCCAGCTTGTTCAGCACCGGATGCTCGGCCCGACACGATGGGCACCAGGTGGCCCAAACATTCACCAGCGCCGGCTTGCCCAGCAAGTCGGCCTGGGTGATGGTCTTGCCGGGTTCAATCACCGACGGCAAGGCAAAGGCTGGGAACGGCTTGCCGATCAGCGCCGACGGCAGCTCGGACGGGTCGAGAAACAGACCGCGGTAGAGAAACAGGGCAATACCGAGAAACAGCACCAGCGGCACCAGCAGTACTAGACGTCTCATGCCGCCACCCCATTCAGGCCCAGCGCATCACGCACCCGCGTCTTGACCTTGACCCGATAACGCTTGTCAAAGGCCGCCAGCAGCCCACCCAGGCCCATCATCAGGCCGCCGAGCCAGATCCAGCGCACGTAAGGCTTGATATGCACGCGCACGGCCCAGGCGCCATTTTCCAGCGGCTCGCCGAGGGCGACATACAAGTCACGGGTGATCCCGGCATCGATGCCGGCCTCGGTCATCGGCATGCGCTGCACGGTGTACAGGCGTTTTTCCGGGTGCAGCACCGCCACTTCCTCGGCGCCGTCCAGCACGCGAATAGTGCCCTTGTCGGAGGTGAAGTTAGGGCCTTCGAAATGCTTGGCACCCTCGAACACAAAGCGATAGCCGCCCAGCTCCAGGGACTCGCCCGGCGCCAGCTTGAGGTCGCGCTCAGCGCTGCCCTGGCTGACCAACACGACGCCGATGGCGCACACGGCAATGCCCAGGTGCGCCAGCTGCATGCCCCAGTAACTACCGGACAACCCAGCCATGCCTTTGAGCAGGCCCTTGTGCCGAGTCTTGTCCAGCAGGTCACGCACACCGGCCAGCAGCACCCAGGCCGCCAGGCAGCAGACCGCCAGCACCGACCAGTTGAAGTCGCCAAGAATCAAGGTCGTGGCCACACCCAGCACGGCACTGCCCAGCAGTACCGGCGCCAGCATGCCGAGCAACCATTTGACCGGCGTGTCTTTCCAGCGCACCAGCACGCCGACCGCCATCACCAGCATCAGCAGGCCCATCAGTGGCACGAACAGCGCGTTGAAATAGGGTGGCCCCACCGACATCTTGGCGCCGCTGAGGGCATCCAGCACCAGCGGATAGAGGGTGCCGAGCAGAATCATCGCCGCGGCCACCACCAGCACCAGGTTATTGGCCAGCAGCAGGGTCTCGCGTGACCACAGGGCGAAACCGACCCGACTCTTGACCACCGGCGCGCGCACGGCAAACAGGGTCAGCGAGCCGCCGACCACCAGCAGCAGGAAGGCGAGAATAAATACGCCGCGCTCGGGATCGGTAGCAAAGGCATGCACCGAGGTCAGCACGCCGGAACGGACCAGGAAGGTGCCGAGCAGGCTCAGGGAAAACGCGGCAATCGCCAGCAGCACGGTCCAGCTCTTGAACACGCCACGCTTCTCGGTCACTGCCAGAGAATGAATCAGCGCCGTGCCCACCAGCCAGGGCATAAAGGAGGCGTTTTCCACCGGGTCCCAGAACCACCAGCCGCCCCAGCCAAGTTCGTAGTAGGCCCACCAGGAGCCTAGGGCGATGCCGATGCCGAGAAAGGCCCAGGCAATGATGGTCCACGGCCGCGACCAGCGCGCCCAGGCCGCATCCAGCTTGCCGCCCAGCAGCGCGGCGATGGCAAAGGCGAAGGCCACGGAGAAACCGACATAGCCCATATAGAGCATCGGCGGGTGGGCGATCAAACCAATATCCTGCAGCAACGGATTGAGGTCACGGCCGTCTTGCGGCATGTCCGGCAGCAAACGCTCGAAGGGGTTGGAGGTCACGATCAAGAACAGCAGGAAGCCGACACTGATCATGCCCATGACCGCCAGTACGCGGGCCAGCATCACCTCCGGCAACTGCCGGGAGAAGATCGACACGGCGAAGGTCCAGCCGCCGAGAATCAGGGCCCAGAGCAATAACGACCCTTCGTGGGCGCCCCAGACGGCGCTGAATTTGTAGTACCAGGGCAAGGCACTGTTGGAGTTGCTGGCCACGTAGGCGACGGAGAAATCGTCGGCCATAAACGACCAGGTCAGGCACAGGAAGGCAAACAGCAGAAAAGCAAACTGGCCCCAGGCCGCCGGTACCGCCAGGCTCATCCACTGGCGATCACCGCGCCAGGCGCCAATCAGCGGCAGCGTGGCCTGCACCAGTGCCAGGCACAGGGCGAGAATCATGGCCAGATGGCCCAGCTCGGGAATAATCAGATTGAGGTTCATGTTCAGCTTCCGCTCTTGCCGGGCTGCGCCTGGCCGCTGGCCGGCAACTGGCCACTGTCCTTCAGCGCCTTGGTCACTTCCGGCGGCATGTAGTTCTCGTCATGTTTGGCCAGCACTTCATCGGCAATTAGCACGCCGTCGGCGTTGAGCTTGCCCAGGGCGACAATGCCCTGACCTTCACGGAACAGGTCCGGAAGGATGCCGCGATAGCGGATGGTGACGCTCTTGGCGAAGTCGGTGACGACAAATTCGACGTCCAGCGAATCACCCGTGCGCTTCAGCGACTCCTTGGCCACCATGCCACCGGCGCGGATGCGCGTGTCCTGCGGCGCCTCGCCATTGGCGATCTGGGTGGGCGTATAGAACAGATTGATGTTCTGCTGCAGGGCGCTCAGGGCCAGGGCCACGGCAATGGCGACGCCAGCGAGAATGGCCAGGATGATCAACAAACGTTTCTTGCGCAGCGGATTCACTTCAACTCCTCACGACGCAAACGACGCGCCTCGTCTTGCAGATAACGACGCCGCGCCAAGAGCGGCGCCGCCACATTGACCGCCAGCACCAGCAGGCTGATGCCGTAGGCCGACCAGACATACAGGCCATGGTTGCCCATGGCGACAAACTCAGCGAACGACGCAAAACTCATGACTGCTGCTCCACGGCGTTTTTCACTTCGGCCTGCACCCAACTGCTGCGCGACTCGCGCTTGAGCACTTCGAGGCGCATGCGCAACATCAGCACGCAGGCAAAAAAGCAGTAGAAACCGAGCACCATCAGCAACAGCGGCAGCCACATCTCGGCCGGCATGGCCGGGCGCTCGGTGAGTTTGAACGTGGCCACCTGATGCAGGGAGTTCCACCACTCCACCGAGTATTTGATGATCGGGATATTTATCACCCCGACGATCGCCAGCACCGCACAGGCCTTGGCCGAGCTGTCACGATTACTGATCGACTGGCCCAGCGCAATAATGCCGAAGTACAAGAACAGCAGGATCAGCATCGAGGTCAGGCGCGCATCCCAGACCCACCAGGTGCCCCAGGTCGGCTTGCCCCAGATGGCGCCGGTGAGCAAGGCGATAAAGGTCATCCAGGCGCCGATGGGGGCGGCGCACTGCAGGGCCACGTCGGCCAGCTTCATCTTCCACACCAGCCCCACCACGCCGGCCACCGCCAGCATGATGTAGCAGGACTGGGCGAGCATGGCGGCCGGCACATGGATATAGATGATGCGAAAGCTGTTGCCCTGCTGGTAATCCGCCGGGGCGAAAGCCAGCCCCCAGACCAGGCCGGTGCCGATCAGCAATACGGCGGCCACGGCCAACCAGGGCAACCAGCGGTTGCTGATCTGGTAAAACCATTTCGGTGAGCCGAGCTTGTGAAACCAGGTCCAGTTCATAGGTCGATCAAATCCGTTATTCCGCCACGCTGATGGTCAAACCAGCGGCAATGGCAAAGGGCGTCAGGGTTATTGCCAGCGCCGTCAGGCTGGCCATCCACAGCAGATAGCCAGCCGTCGGCAGGCCCTGTAGCGCCGCCTGCAATACGCCGCTGCCAAGAATCAGCACCGGGATATACAGGGGCAAAATCAGCAACGCGAGCAGCAAGCCGCCGCGTTTGAGGCCCACGGTCAGGGCCGCACCCACCGCACCGAGCAAGCTCAGCACTGGCGTGCCTAACAACAGGGACAGCAGCAGCGTCGGCACACAGCGCGCCGGCAAGCCGAGCATCAGCGCCAGCAACGGCGAGAGCAAGACCAGCGCCAGGCCGGAAAACAGCCAGTGTGCCAGCACCTTGGCCAGCACCAGAAGCGCCAGGGGGTGCGGCGAAACGACCCACTGTTCGAGGGAGCCGTCTTCGAAGTCACTACGGAACAGGCCGTCCAGCGACAGCAACACCGCCAGCAAGGCCGCCACCCAGAGCAGGCCGGGCGACAGAGTTTTCAGCAATTCGGTTTCCGGGCCTACGGCCAGGGGAAACAGGGCGATGACGATGGCGAAGAACACCAACGGATTGGCCAGCTCCGCCGGGCGGCGAAACAGCAGGCGCGCCTCGCGGGCCAGCAGCAGGGTAAAGACGTTACTCATGCCGCCCCCAGCAACAGTTCGCGGTAGCCGGCGGGCTTGTGCGTGAGATGGTGATGGGTGGTGAGGATAACCATACCGCCCTGCTCGCAATGGGCTGCCAGATGGGCTTCCAGTTCGGCCACTGCCTGTTTATCCAGTGCGGTGAAAGGCTCATCGAGAATCCACAGCGGTGGCGCATCGAGGTGTAAGCGGGCCAGCGCGACGCGGCGCTGCTGGCCGGCCGATAGGGTATGACAAGGCACATCTTCGAAACCGCGCAGGCCAACGGCGGCCAAGGCCTGCCAGATTGCCTCACGCGTCGCCGGGCGTTGCAGGGCGCAGAGCCAGGCGAGGTTTTCCTCGGCGCTGAGCAGGCCCTTGATCCCGGCGGCGTGGCCAATCCACAATAAATTTCGCGCCAATAGGCCACGCTGCTCGGCCAGGGGTTTACCCTGCAACAGAATGGCGCCGGCGGTGGGCTGCATCAGGCCGGCCAGCAAGCGCAGCAACGAGGTCTTGCCGCTGCCGTTGGGGCCGGCCACCTGGAGCATTTCGCCGGGATGCACGCGCACCTCGAGGTTTTCGAACAACATGCGCCAATCCCGCTCGCAGGCGAGCGCCACGGCTTGCAGAAATGGACTGGTCACAGCATGGCTACCTATTGGCACATTCAAGTCGACGCCGGGGGTGGCCGCTATACTGACGCGGGCCATGGCACAGCCGGCCCGGACGGGGCGGCATTATACATGCCCCACCCTTACCCCCGAAGCAGGCATTTTCGACAGGTTGTAACCCAATGACGGCTGAAATCAGCAGTTCCCGCCCCATCGCGCCAACCACCTCGGTGGCACGGCCGAGCGTGGCGTCCACGGAGCTGGCGATCAAGCTGCTGCAACCCCTGGCCGGCCTGCTCAGTGCCGGCGAAAGCGCCGAAGCCGAGGTGATTGCCCTCAAGGAGCAAGCCCAGAGCTTTCAATTGGTGCTCAAACTGACCCTGGAAAACGGCCGGCAAACCACACTGCTGGCCAATAGCAACCGCGCCCTGGCACAGGGGACCGCCCTGGCCGTTACCGCCCTGTCGCAAACCCGCCTGGCGGTGGCCCTTCAGGCAGCACCTACGCCGCTGAACAACCTCGATCTGGAGCAGTTGCCGCTCGGCAGTCTGCTGCAGGCCAAGGTGCTGAGCAGCGAAGTCATGGCCCAAGACAAAAGCCAGCAGACGCTCTACAAGGTGGTGGCCAGCTTGCTCAATACGCCACTGGCAGGTCGCCAGCTGAGCCTGGAAACGCCACTGGCCCTGCCCGTCGGCAGCCTGCTCAGCGCCCAGGTCAAAGGCCAGCAGGCACTGAGCTTTCTGCCCCTAAGCGGGCGCCTCGATCAACTCGCCCTTGGCCAGCAACTGCAGACCCAGCAAAGCCGCCAAGGCTCCCTGGAGGGCTTGCTCAAGGCCCTGCAAGGGCTGGGCAGCAGCGCAGCAGGCCAATCCCTGCCGGCCGGCCTGCAAGGCAGTATCGACAAATTGCTTGGCGCCATGCCGGATGTTCGCCAGCTCGGCGACCCCAAAGCGCTGGCCAAGGCCCTGGAAGACAGCGGTCTGTTTTTCGAAGCCAAATTACTCAGCGGTCAGACCCAAGCCCTACCCCAGGACCTTAAGGCCAACCTGCTGCGTCTGGTGGCCCAACTCATGCCCGCCCTGCCCAACGCCACCGCGGCCGCCCTGACCGGCGCGCAGAACGAAGCGGGCCTGGCCCAGGCACTGCCGTTGATGCTGCGCAACATGCTTGGTGGCGCCAGTCAGGCCAGCTCGAAACTGCAAGCGCTGAACTTTCCGCTGCCGGCCCGCCTGCTGCAAAACCTGGACGCCGATGCTGATCTGGAAACCCTGCTGCGCCTAGCCGCCGCCGCCGTCTCGCGACTGCAAACCCACCAGCTGTCGAGCCTGGCGCAAACCCAGGTCGGCCCGGAGGGCAATCTGCTGACCACTTGGCAGCTGGAAATTCCCATGCGCAACCAGCAGGAGCTATTACCCCTGCAAGTCAAACTGCAGCGCGACGAAAGCCCGAAGAAGAACCCCAAGGAAAGCAGCGAAACTCTCTGGCGCGTCGAGTTGGCCTTCGATCTGCCGCCCCTCGGACCGCTGCAAGTGCAGGCGCAACTGCTACGCGGCAGCCTCTCCAGCCAGCTCTGGGCGGAACGCCCAACGACCGCCGAGTTGATTGATCGCGAGCTCGGCCACCTGCGTGAACGCTTGAGCGCCGCAGGCCTGGAGGTGGGTGAACTGGCCTGCCGCCAGGGCGTGCCGCCACAAGGTCAACGCACCACCCTGGAACAACGCTGGGTCGACGAAACCGCATGAAACGCCAAGCCCCACGCCAAGCGATTGCCCTCAACTATGACGGCAAGAGCGCACCCAACCTCACCGCCAAGGGTGACGACGAGCTGGCCGAAGCCATCCTCGCCATTGCCCGCGAATACAAGGTGCCGATTTACGAGAATGCCGAGCTGGTACGCCTACTGGCCAAGCTGGAACTGGGCGATGCGATCCCTGAGCCGCTGTACCGCAGCATTGCCGAGATCATCGCCTTTGCCTGGTACCTGAAAGGTAAGTGCCCGGAGGGCTTTGAACCCAAGGATCAAGGCTGGTCTACGCTTAGCCAACCGCCGTTGTAAGCAAACACATCGGCAAGGGCTTGCCGGCAAACCTGCTGGCTAGGCGACAAGAATCAAGAGGTGGGATGTTGGGCGTGGTGCAACTTACTTACCAGCTCGGCTTCCGCCCTGCTCAGCCCGCAGGACTGGGTCAGGTCATCGACGCTGGCCCCCATGCCGGCCAGGCGCGCCGCCTGGGTAAAGGACAAACTGCTCGGATCGCGCTGTTCGATCTGCGTCAGCTTGTCTGGTAACGGCGCCACCACGCGCCGCAACTCGTACAACTCTTCGCCCATGCGCACACTACCGGTCAGGTAAGTGTCCAGGCGCTTGCTCAGCTCCTTGAGGCGCTGGTCGCGGACGGCATCGCGCTCGGCCTGCAGCGCCGCCAAATGGCGCTGACTGAGGATCAGCCAGCCGCACGTAGCCGCCAGCAGAACCGAGAACACCGCCAACACGATGACCGCCACCTCGAGCATCAATCAGATACTCTCGAGCTCGGACCATTCTTCTTCGGACATCATCTTGTCCAGCTCGACCAGAATCAGCAGTTCGCCGTTCTTGTTGCACACGCCCTGGATAAACTTGGCCGACTCGTCGTTGCCAACGTTAGGCGCGGTTTCCACTTCCGACTGACGCAGGTAAACCACTTCCGCCACGCTGTCGACCAGGATGCCGACCACTTGCTTGTCGGCCTCGATGATCACGATACGGGTGTTGTCGGTCACTGGCGCCGAGTCCAGGCCAAAGCGCTGGCGGGTATCGATCACGGTAACCACATTGCCGCGCAGGTTGATGATCCCCAGTACATAACTGGGAGCGCCAGGCACTGGCGCGATCTCGGTGTAACGCAGCACCTCCTGCACCTGCATCACGTTGATGCCATAGGTTTCGTTGTCCAGGCGGAAGGTCACCCACTGCAGAATGGGATCTTCAGAACCTTGTGCGGAGCTTTTCTTCATGTTCCCAGCCTCATCAAGAACCGCTTTCAGCGGCGTACGCGGGTGCTCCCCGCTGTCATTACTATAGAGCCTCGCACGGCGAGGCGCCCCAATCTACTAATGTACCTGGCCATTGACCATGCGCTTGGCCGCACCGCTGGCAATCAGCTCGGCCAGCGCCGAGACATCCAGCAAGGCACACATGTGCTCGATCACCGTGCCCGCCAGCCATGGCCGCTGGGTCCGCTGGGTGCGCCACTTGACCTCACTGGGGTCCAGGCGAATCGAGCGACTGACCTGATGGACTGCCAGCCCCCACTCATAGCCCTGCACGGAAATCACATACTGCAGCCCCTGCCGAAAGTCCTCGCGATAACGATCCGGCATGACCCAGCGCGCGGTATCCAGCACCTTGAGGTTGCCGGACTGCGAAGGCAGGATGCCGAGAAACCAGTCCGGCTGACCAAATAGCGGGGTCAACTCCTGATCATGCAACGGGTAGATCGTGCCGAGACACACCAAGGGCACCGCCAAGGTCAGGCCCGCCACATCAAATAGCAAACACTCGAACGGTTCTTCTGCCCAACTCGGTTGACCGTCGAGCGCCAGTACAACGGGTGGCGGCTCGACGGCAACGGCCGCGACAGGCGCGGACAGCGGAACCTCAGGCACCAAGACGGGCACAGCAAGCGGCACCACGACCGGCGGCACTTCAACCTTAACTTCAACCTCACGCGGCGCCAGCAAGCGGGCATCACGCACTTGCTCTTCCAGCACCGCAGTTTCAAATTCATCCAGGCTGACACTGTCGGCCAACTCGGCGGCAGCCTCCTGCAACAGCCCGTCCAGATAGGACTGCAGAGCCAGTTGTGGGCGTGTGGCAGTGGTGACCGAACGACTCATAGTGCTTTTCCGTGAAAACAACCTTTACAGCCTATCGGCCAGCCTGCGCTGCGACTTGAGCGCTGCTGTTGAGCATAGGTCAGCATATCAAGCTACCTGCGCCGTCGGTTGCAAGGAAAGCAGGTGTTTGAGCAGCGCGCGATAGGCCAGCACCGCTCGACAGTTCGGATCGAACTGTGACGGCGTCAGGCCGGCTCGGCTGGCATCGCGCAAGCGCGTGTCAACCGGAATATAAGCCGGCCAGAGCTGCTCAGGATAACTATTGCGCAACGCCCGCAAGGTGCTCATGGAGGCTTGGGTGCGCCGATCGAACAGGGTCGGCACGATCAGATAGGGCAGCGCCTGTTTGCGTGAACGATTGATCATCGCCAGGGTGCTGACCATCCGCTCCAGGCCTTTAACCGCGAGAAATTCTGTCTGTACCGGAATCACCAACTGCTGGCTGGCCGCCAGGGCGTTGACCATCAGAATCCCCAACAAGGGCGGGCTGTCGATCACCGCATGATCGAACTCACCCCACAACTGCGCCAGGCTCTTGGCGATCACCAGACCCAGACCGCTCTGCCCCGGCGACTGGCGCTCCAGGGTGGCCAGTGCGGTGCTCGCCGGCAGCAGCTTGATGCGTTCATGACTGGTCGGCAGCAGCAAGCGCTGCGGCAAACCTTGCGGCACCGTGCCCTGATGCAGGAACAGGTCGTAGGCGCTGTGCTCCAGGGCATCTGGGTCCTGACCGAAATAGCTGGTCATTGACCCATGGGGATCGAGATCGACCACCACCACCCGCTTGCCGGCATCGGCCAGCAAGCCGGCCAGAGCGATGGATGTGGTGGTCTTGCCGACTCCACCTTTTTGATTGGCGACTGCCCAGACTCTCATGATTTCTATCCTCCCGGCCGGCTCAGGGCCACACCGAGATCTGGCGCCAACCTCATGGGACTGGCGACTGGGAATTGACGGCATCCGACGGCGGAGCCACTGCTTCAGGCTGCGCTGCAGGTTGCATGCCAGCTCGCCGCAGAGCGCTGTCGGGTTGCGCATTGGCACTGCCCACGCCACTGATACTGCGGCGCACATCCAGATTGCGGGAAATCACCAACACCACCCGCCGATTACGCGTACGGCCTTCGGCAGTGGCGTTATCCGCCAGTGGCTGGAATTCGCCATAGCCCACAGCGGCCAAGCGACCAGGATTGACCCCATCCATGGCCAGCATGCGCACGATACTGGCCGCACGCGCCGTCGACAGCTCCCAATTGCTGGGGAACTGCGGGGTATTGATGGGCAGGTTGTCGGTAAAGCCTTCGATATGCACCGGATTCTCATAAGGCGCCAGAATCTTGGCGATCTTCTCGATGATCGTGAAGGCCCGGTCGGTTGGAATGGCGTCGCCACTGGGGAACAGCAAACTGGAATTGAGTTCGATCTCCACCCACAGTTCGTTGCCCCGCACCGTCATCTCATCGCTCATGATCATCTCGCCGAAGGCGTCACGCATGCCTTGGGCGATATCCTGCAGCGGATCGGATGGTGTCTCACTGGGACGAGGTTCATCGACCTGGGACACCTCTGGCGTCGTGGTGCGCGGCCGCTCTTCGCCGATCGGGATAGGTTTGATCGCCCGATCAGGCTGATTGAACACCCCCGTCAGGCTGTCGGAAAGCACCTTGTACTTCCCCTCATTGATCGAGGAGATCGAGTACATCACCACAAAAAAGGCGAACAACAGGGTAATGAAGTCGGCATAGGAGACTAGCCAACGCTCATGGTTTTCATGTTCTTCTTGATGGCGCCTGCGGGCCATGATCAGTCCATAAAGCCTTGCAGCTTCAATTCGATGGAGCGCGGGTTCTCGCCT
>RCMZ01000471.1_pt1 | contig 21318 bp, 21 predicted proteins | sample 2041141 | NCBI WGS metagenome assembly RCMZ01 (sample SAMN09708263, study PRJNA481090) | Wastewater metagenome, whole genome shotgun sequencing project. | biome: sewage; isolation source: Davis station wastewater (DW) | place: Antarctica: Davis Station | collected 2010-03-01
GCCAACTGCCTGAAGAACGACAACATCGTCTACATCGGCGACCTGATCCAGAAGACCGAGGGCGAAATGCTTCGCACCCCGAACTTCGGCCGCAAGTCGCTGAACGAGATCAAGGAAGTTCTCGCGACGATGGGCCTCAGCCTCGGCATGGATGTGCCGAACTGGCCGCCCGAAAACATCGAAGACCTGGCCAAGAAGTTCGACGACCAGATCTAAGTTCAACCCTCCGCCCGTCTCCCACTGGGAGAATGCCGGGGCGGTTAGAAGATTACGGGCCTAGGTCTCCAAGGAGATACCGGGCCCGGAGTAGGAGAGACCCAGATGCGCCACGGCGCCGCCCACCGTAAACTCGGTCGTACGACCAGCCACCGCACCGCCATGTTCGCGAACATGGCCGCCTCGCTGATCAAGCACGAGCAGATCACCACGACCCTGCCCAAGGCGAAGGAACTGCGTCCCTTCGTTGAGAAGCTGGTCACCCTCGCCAAGAAAGGCGACCTGCACGCTCGTCGTCAGGCCATCAGCCAAGTCCGCGATGTGCCGCAGGTCGGCAAGCTGTTTGAGACGCTCGGCCCGCGCTATGCCGAACGTAACGGCGGCTACATCCGCATCATGAAGGCTGGTTTCCGCCACGGCGACAACGCCCCGATGGCCGTGATCGAGTTTGTCGATCGCGACGTGGAAGCCAAGGGCAAGGACTCCGGTCCGGTCCTGGTCTTCGAAGGCGACGACGAGGCTTAAGCCTTACGTTTCTTTCTGACTGAACGCCGAAAGGGCGGCCGGAGCGATCCGGCCGCCCTTTTTGCTTTGGCTGGGGGATCAGGCTCTGCACATCTCCAATAGGGCTAGGGCCCAGATGACGAGGATGCATAGACCGTAGGCGATGTGGTCGCGTGGTCTACGGCGGCGTGGTTGGGGCTTCTTCGAGAGAGGAGACATCGGCCAGTCTGAAGCCGATTTCTTTGGCCGCGGAAATCGATTACCTGGGCTGTGGATTGTGAGGGGAGATCACATGAAGCGAGCCGCTCCGCCGCCTTTGAACGCCTTGCGCACCTTTGAAGCCTTCGCGCGGCATCGCAGCATGACCCGCGCAGCGGATGAGTTATGCGTGACCCACGGTGCGGTGAGCCGCCAGATCTCAGCCCTGCAGGCGTCATTGGGTGTGATGCTGGTCAGCGGACCGCGCCATGCTCTGGTGCTGACAGAGGCGGGGGTGGCGCTGGCCGAACGGCTGACGCCCGCGTTCGGCGCCATCGAGGATGCAGTGCAGGCGACGCGGCAGGGGCGGGCGCGAGAGATCGAAATCTCCTGCCTTGGCACCTTCGCGCTGAAATGGCTGATCCCGCGCTTGCCCGGTTTTATCGAAGCGCATCCTGAAGTTCGGGTGCGGTTGTCGGAATCCTATGCGACGGTTGATTTCCGACGCGATCGTTTCGACGGCGCCATCCGCATTATTGAGCCCGATGACGTCTATGCTCGGACCATTTCGACACGTTTTCTGGCCCAGCATCAGGGGCCGGTCGGATCCCCGGCGCTGATGGCGAGCTTGCCGGACCTTGAGGCGGTCGCCGGGGTGACTCGGCTGCGGTCGGCGACGTTCCGGCGGGCATGGGCGGCGTGGGCGGAATTGGCGGGGGTGGCGCTGGCCCCCGCCGTTGAAGAGCGGGAGTTCGCGCACAACCATTCGCTGGTCGAGGCGGCGATATCCGGCATGGGGGTGGCGGTCGCGCCCTGGGCCTTTGTCGCGCCGGATGTGCTGGCGGGACGACTGGCGGCGCCGTTCGGTTTTGTGGAACGACCGTCGTGGTTCGCCTTCTTGCAGCCCGAGAATCGCAGGGACGCGGCGGTGGATGCCTTCCGCGACTGGCTGGTCGCAGAAGGTGAACGAAGCCCGCCGCCTATTCCTTCGACAGGTCCTGGCGGTTGAACCAGGCGACAGCGCCAAAAACGGGGACGATGCACCACAGCAGCAGGCTGATCGCCGCCTTGAACCCGACGCCAGGAGGCGGTTCGGCCAGGCCGCCCTCGACCACAGCCTTCAGCGTGTCATAGGCCAGGCCGGGGAACAGCAGTTGGGCGGTCCAGTCTTGCGGGCTAAGGCCGAGGATCGGCATGAACGGGCCGCCCAGCAGGCCTTGTGCAAAACCCAGCGCGATGGGGACGAACAGGGCCGCCAAAAGAGAACGGCTGACCACCCCAGCCAGCAGGGCGACAAGGCCGTACTGGACGATGCGAATGTAGGACAGCAGCCAGATCAGCAGGAAACGCCCCAGATCAAACTGGGCAAGGTCGAAGCTTATCGTGCGGCCGGTGACGATGGCCTGTGACAGAAAGAAGATGAAGCTGGCGACCAGCATGGCCAGCATGGCGGCCGCAGCCAGGAGCTTCATCACGCCGACCTTGCCCAGCAGAAGCCACGGTCGGCTGTTTCGGGCGCTGATCAGCCGCCAGGTTTCCCAGCGATAGTCGCCCGCATAGACGGTCGCTGCTGCGATGGTCATGAAGACCAGAACGGCGCCGTTGGCGCCATGATTGGCGCTGAAATGCAACGCATCGGCCAGGTTCACAGGCTGGAGCGTCAGGCTGGAGGGCATAGCGACCTGGCCGGCTATGGCGGCGGTCTTGGCCCTGGTCAGAAGATGAAAGGCCACACCCCCAAGGATGAACAGAAGCGGCGCGAACAGCACGCTCCAGAACAGGGCGGTGCGGTTCTTGGACAGGCGATAGGTTTCGGAGCGGATGGCGTCAGCCAGCATGGTTCAGCTCCTGCACGCCGGTCCAGCCGGTTTGGTTCATGAAGACGTCTTCCAGATCGGCGCCGATCCAGCGGGCCTCTTCGACATCGACGCCGCCTTCCACCAGCGCCTTGATGACGGCGGGGCCTTCGGCGCGTGGGACCGACGCCAGAACGGCGTCGCCGTCCAGGCTGGCGCGGTCGCCCAGCACGGCCAGGGCGCGGGCCAGGGGCGTGACCGACAGGCGAAGACGTTCGCCCGCCGCCGTCAGGTCAGAGACGCGGCCCTCGGTGACGACCTTGCCCTTGTTGAAGATGGCCACACGGTCGCAGACGCGCTGGACCTCCTGAAGCTGGTGGCTGGCCAGGACGATGGTGACGCCGTCGTTGTCCGCCAGACTGCGGATCAGGGCGCGCATCTCCTGAATGCCGGGCGGGTCCATGCCGCTGGTGGGTTCATCTAGGATGACCAGATCCGGCTTGGTCAGTAGGGCCGCCGCCACGCCGAGGCGCTGCAACATGCCGACCGAGAAACCGCGCACCCGACGATCCGCCGACTCGGTCAGGCCGACACGTTGCAGCCAGTGGTCGATCTCGGCTGTGGTCACGCCGCCATGCGCGCGGCCCAGCCACTCCAGCACCTGTCGGGCCGTCAGGAAAGGCGGGAAGCGCGGCGTTTCGATCATCGAGCCCATGCGTCGCATCGAAGACGGGGCGCCGATGGGGCCGCCCATGATCGTGGCGTCGCCTGAAGTGGGACGAATCAGGCCCAGCAGGGTGCGGAACAGGGTCGACTTGCCCGCGCCGTTCGGTCCCAGAATGCCGTAAACCCCGCCGCGCGGGATCGACAGGGTCAGGCCGTCCAGCGCCCTAACCGTGCCATAGGTCTTGGTCAGACCACGAATGTCGATGACGGTTTCCATGACCCGACCTTGGCGCGGGAACAATGTTCCCACAAGTCGTCGTGCGTCTGTCGCGGATTAAGGTTAGGCAATCTTCGATTCTGTTCCGGAGCGTCTCCATGTCCCGCCTATTGTCGCTGGCCCTCGCCCTTCTGGTCGCCGCCTGCACAACCGCGCCGCCTGCGCATCGCGCGCCGATGGTCCCAGCCGCCGCCGTGGCGCAGGCGCAGCGGCCCGAGCATGTGATCCTGGTCTCCATCGACGGCTTCCGCCCGGACTATCTGGGCAAGGGCCAGACGCCGGTGATGGATGGTCTGGTCGCGGGCGGGGCGTTCGGACCGATGCGGCCGTCCTTCCCCAGCGTGACCTTCCCCAATCACTATACGCTGGTCACGGGTCTGCACCCGGATCACCACGGCATCGTCGGCAACAGGTTCAACGACGCCGAACTGGGCGTCTTCACCATGGCCAGCAAAGAGCCGGGTTTCTGGGCGCAGGGCGAGCCGATCTGGATCACGGCGGAGCGTCAGGGCGTGCGCACCGGCACGATGTTCTGGCCCGGATCGGAAACCGAGAACCACGGCCTGCGCCCCAGCCTGTGGCAGGCCTATGACAAGGATGTTCTGGGCGACGCGCGCGTAGACCGCATCCTGTCATGGCTGGACCTGCCTGCGGGACAGCGGCCCAAGCTGGAGACGCTGTATTTCGACATCGTCGATACAGCAGGACACCACTACGGCCCCGATGCGGACGAAACGCGCGCGGCGGTCGCCTCGGTTGACGCCTCCATCGGGCGGCTGGTCGAGGGGCTGAAGGCGAGGGGCCTGTATGACAGGACCATGCTGGTGATCGTGTCCGATCACGGAATGGCCGCGACCTCGCCAAACCGCGTGGTCTGGATCGACGACATCATCGACCCTGCGGCGCTGAAGATTGTCTCGGCCGGCGCCTTCCTGTCGGCTGATCCGGCGCCAGGACGCGAGGCTGAGGTGCAGCAGAAGCTGGTGGGACGCCATCCGCATCTGGAATGCTGGAACAAGGCCGACGTGCCGGTGCGATTGGCCTATGGGACCAATCCGCGCGTGCCCCAGATCGTGTGTCTGGTGGAAACAGGTTGGACGGCGACGTCGCGTGATCGCCCGGTCGAGAAGGATGGCGGGGCGCACGGCTATGACAATCAGGCGCCGGAAATGCAGGCGCTGTTCATCGCCCACGGACCGGGCGTCGTCGCCGGGCGGCGTCTGACCGGATTGCAAAGCGTGGACGTCCAGCCCTTTCTGGTGCGGGTGCTGGGTCTGACCGGCCATGCCGTCGACGGCGAGACGGCGGACACCCTTGCGGTGACCCAGCCCTGATCGGTTAAATGAGCGGCGAGGGGAGCCTTTGATTTCCCCTGTCGCTGATCATCCGCCGCCGCTACGAAACGCGTCCCATGTCGATCATTCCTGAAAAGCGGCTGAAGGCGGCCATCGGCTTCATCTTCGTGACGGCGGTGCTCGACATCGTCGCCATGGGCATCATCATTCCGGTGCTGCCGCAGTTGATCGAGGAGTTCGTCGGCTCCAACGCGCGGGCGGGCATCATCAACGGCCTGTTCGTGGCGCTGTGGGCGGGGATGCAGTTCGTCGCCTCGCCCATCATAGGGTCGTTGTCGGATCAGTATGGCCGTCGTCCGGTGATCCTGATCAGCTGCGCCGGTCTGGCCATCGACTATGTGCTGATGGCGCTGGCGCCGAACCTGTGGTGGCTGGCGCTGGGGCGGATCGTGGCGGGCGTCACCTCGTCCAGCTTCACCACCATCTACGCCTATATGGCCGACATCACCGCGCCCGAGAAACGCGCCCGGGCCTATGGTCTGATCGGCGCGGCCTTTTCCGGCGGCTTTGTGCTGGGGCCGGTGATCGGCGGGTTTCTGGGCGACTATGATCCGCGCGCGCCCTTCTGGGCCGCCGCCGCCATGTCGGGCATCGCCTTCTTTTATGGTCTGGTGATCCTGCCCGAGAGCCTGCCGCGCGAGAAACGGATGAGGTTCAGCTGGCGCCGCGCCAATCCGGTCGGGGCCATGGTCCTGTTGGGGCGGCATCGCGAGCTGTCGGGACTGGCGGGGGTGACCTTCCTGCTGCATTTCTCGCACCATGTGTTTTCGGCGGTCTTCGTCCTGTACGCCCAGTTCCGATACGGATGGGGCCCCAAGGAGGTCGGGATGCTGCTGGCCATGGTCGGCCTGCTGGACATGGCGACCCAGGGCCTGATCGTCGGACCTGTCACCAAGGCGCTGGGGGACCGCAGGACCATGCTGGTGGGGCTGGCAGGCGGCAGTCTGGGCATCGCCCTGATGGGATGGGCGCCGAACGGATGGGCGTTCGTGGCGGCCATGCTGCCGAACGCCCTGTGGGGGCTGGCCATGCCGACGCTGCAGTCGATGATGACACGACAGGTGTCCGAGAACGAGCAGGGGCAGCTGCAGGGCGCGACCATGAGCGTGGCTTCGATCGCCGGCGTGGCGTCGCCCCTTTTCTTCGGCTGGATCTACTCGCTGTCGGTGGGCGGCGGGTTCGAGCCTTTGACCAACTGGCTGGACGCGCATGGCATGGGTTTGATGGACCAGTTGGTCCATGCGCCGGGTTTGAGCTTCTATATCGCAGCCCTGGTGCTGGTTCTGGCCTTCGGCGTCGCCTTTGTGACGGCGCGTCGGGCGGAACGTGCCGAAACTTCGCCCGTTGATGGCGCGCCTACGCCTTGATCCAGCCTGAAATCGGGTGCGGAATGGCCAGGCTTGAGACCCAACGCCGGATGACTATGAAAACCCGATCGATCGTTCTCGCCGCCGCACTCGCCCTGTCGGCCTGCGGCAATCCCCAACCGTCCAAGGCGCAGGAGGGCGAGTTCGCCCAGCCGACGCGCACCGCGCCCAATGACGCGGCGGGCATGAAGTCCAGTTTTGCGCCGGTCGTGCGCGCCGCCGCGCCCGCCGTGGTCAATATCTCGGCGCGCAGCGTGCAGCGGGTGCAGGCCGACCCGTTCTTCCAGTTCTTTGGCGGCGGCATTCCGCAGGCGCGGGTGGCTGAGTCCGTCGGGTCAGGCGTTATCGTCCGCTCGGACGGCATCGTCGTCACCAACAACCACGTCATCCAGGGCGCTCAGCAGATCAAGGTTGTGCTGAACGACCGGCGCGAGTTTCCCGCCACCGTCATCCTGGCCGATGAGCGCAGCGACATCGCCGTGCTGCGGCTGGAGAATGTGGGTGAGCGGCTGCCGGTTCTGGCTATCGACGACAAGGAAGAACAGCAGGTCGGCGATCTGGTTCTGGCTATCGGCAACCCGTTCGGCGTGGGCCAGACGGTGACCAACGGTATCATCTCGGCCCTGAACCGGACCGAGACGGGTATTTCCGACAGCGGCTCCTTTATCCAGACCGACGCGGCCATCAATCCCGGTAATTCGGGCGGGGCGCTTGTGGACATGGACGGGGATCTGATCGGCATCAATACCGCCATCTTCTCGCGCTCGGGTTCATCGGCGGGCGTGGGCTTCGCCGTGCCTGCGGTGATGGTGAAGCGTGTGGTGGATTCCGCGTTGGGCGGCGCCACCGCCGTGGTCCGTCCGTGGCTGGGTGTGAAGGGAAACACCGTCACCGGCGATATCGCAGGCAGCCTGGGCCTCAGCCGTCCGCAGGGCATCGTGGTGACTGATGTGTACGCCAACGGTCCCGCCGCCCGCGCGGGCGTGCGCCAGGGCGACGTGATCACCGCCGTCGATGGTCAGGAGGTCAACGATCAGGGCGGGCTGAACTACCGCGTCGGCTCACGCAATCCGAATGATCAGGTCCAGGTCGCCATTCTGCGTGACGGACGCGCCCAGACGCTGAACGCGCGGGTGCAGCCGCTGCCGGGCGATGCTGATCCCAAACAGGGCGTGACGATTGAGGCGGGGCCGTTCTCGGGCGCCGAGGTGGTGGCGCTGAACCCGGCGCTGGCCGACCGTCTGGGCGGTGATCCCTTCACCACGGGTGTGATCGTTACGGGCGTGTCGGGGCGCGGCTATGCCGCCCGCGCAGGCTTCCGCCAGAACGACCTGATCGTCAGCATTAACGGCCGCGCCATCAACTCGGCCCGGGACATCGAAGCCGCCGGCGCCGGTCGCGGCCCATGGGACGTCGTCATCAATCGCGGCGGCCGTCAGGTGCGCGGCGTCCTGAGATAGTTTTCCACGACGGCATCGCCGTTTCATCCCCACGTCGGCTTGTGCTTTCGCCGCCGACGTGTGGGATGGCGTGATGAAAGCTCTGATGCCTCTCGCGGTCGCGGCCGCCCTTATGTCCGGCGCCGGGGCAACTGCGCATGAGGATCCACTGACGGAGCCTCTGCCCGCCAATCCCGATTGGTTGAAGCCGCAGACACCGTTGAAGCTTTACGGAAATACTTATTTCGTCGGGACGGGCGGGCTCAGCATCGTGCTGATCGACACCGGCGACGGGTTGATCCTGATCGACGGCGCCTTGCCGCAGACGGTGACGACGGCAGAGGCCAACATTCGCCAACTGGGCTTTCGGATTGAGGACGTCCGTTTCATCCTGAACACCGAGGCTCACTACGACCATGCCGGAGGATTGGCGGCGCTGGCACGCGATAGCGGCGCCGAGGTGCTGACCAGCCCGACGGGCGCGGCGGCGCTGCGAGCCGGTGTGGTCGATGCCGGTGATCCGCAGGCGAGCAATATTTCCGACGCGCCGCCTGTCGCCAATGCCCGTGGCGTCGCGGATGGCTCAGTGCTGCGATTGGGGAATACGGCGGTGACGGCGGTGTTCACGCCTGGGCACACACCGGGCAGCGTCAGCTGGACGTGGAAATCCTGCGAGGACGAAAACTGCGTTGATGTCGTCTTCGCCTCCAGCCTGAACGCCGTGGCGGCAGGGGCCTTCACTTATACGGGCCATCCAGAAGTGACTGCTCTGTTGCGGGCTTCGATAGACCGGATCGAGGGACTGGATTGCGGCCTGCTGATTTCAGCCCATCCCGACAACTCAGGCGGTGACCGCAAGATCGCGGCGCTTGAAGCGGGCGCAACGCCCAACCCCTTCCTCGATAGCATGGCTTGCCGCGCCTATGCCGAACGGGCGAGGGGACGACTGCAAGCGCGACTGGACCGAGAGGCGGCGCCCTAAGCGTCCTTCTTCGGCCCGCCGATCGACCAGGTGTGGCCGAAGGGGTCGCGGAGCTGGCCGTAGCGGTCGCCCCAGAACTGATCGGCCATGTCCACGACAGGCTCGGCGCCGCCGACGACCATGGCGCGGGTCCACCAGGCGTCGGGATCGGCGACCCGCAGGTGCAGGCTGACGCCGACGGGGCGGATGTTGGACTGGCCGGTGTATTCCGGGAACTCGTCGGCCAGCATGACGCTGGCGCCATTGATCAGAAGATGGGCGTGGATCAGCCGCTCGCCGTCATCGGCCAGCCTGCGGTGCAGCACCTCTGCGCCGAAAGCGATGATGTAGAAGTCCACCGCCGCCGATGCGCCGCGCGCCGGAATCGTCAGGTGGGGTGTCACGCCACCGGTCGGGCCCTGGTTCGGATTGGCGTCGGTCATTGGGCGATCTCCGTATTCGACCCTTACTAACGCGTGAAATGGGTTTGGCGAACGACTACATGTAGAAATCCATGACTGACCTGTTCGAAGCCTCCGGCATCCTGCCCCCCGACGCGCCCCTGGCCGACCGTCTTCGCCCGCGCAGGTTGGAGGAGGTGGTGGGACAGGATCACCTGCTTGGCCCCGGCGGACCGATCCGGCGCATGATCGAGGCCGGGCGTCTGGGCTCGATGATCCTGTGGGGACCGCCCGGCACGGGCAAGACCACCATCGCCCGACTGCTGGCGCAGGCGGCGGGTTATGAATATCAGTCGATCAGCGCGGTCTTCTCTGGCGTCGCTGATCTGAAGAAGGCGTTCGAGGCGGCGCGGATGCGGCGCGCGGCGGGGCAGTCGACCCTGCTGTTCGTCGACGAAATCCACCGCTTCAACCGCGCCCAGCAGGACGGCTTCCTGCCCTTCGTTGAGGCCGGGGTTGTGACCCTGGTCGGCGCCACGACCGAGAACCCCAGTTTCGAGCTGAACGGGGCCTTGCTGTCGCGCAGCCAGGTCTATGTACTGAAACGGCTAGACGACGCGGCGCTGGACCAACTGCTGAGCCGGGCCGAGGCGCATATGGACCGAACCCTGCCGCTGACGGCCGAAGCACGTCAGGCGATGCTGGCGCTGGCCGACGGGGATGGACGGTATCTGCTGACCATGTCGGAGGTGCTGTTCGACCTGCCGCAAGGCGAGATGCTGGACGTGCAGGGGCTGGCCGGGGTGTTGCAACGCCGGGCGCCCGCTTACGACAAGTCGCGGGAAGAACACTATAATCTGATCTCGGCGCTGCATAAGTCGGTGCGCGGGTCGGACCCGGACGCGGCCCTGTACTGGCTGGCGCGGATGCTGAATGGCGGCGAAGACCCGCTGTATCTGGCGCGGCGCATTGTGCGGATGGCGGTCGAGGACATTGGCGAGGCGGACCCGCTGTCGATCCTGGTCGCCAATGCGGCCAAGGACACCTACGATTTCCTGGGCAGCCCCGAGGGCGAATTGGCCCTGGCCCAGGCGGTGGTTCATCTGGCGACCGCGCCCAAGTCGGTGGGGGTTTACGAAGCCTTCAAGGCGGCGAAGAAGGCGGCCTATGAGACAGGCTCGCTGATGCCGCCCGCCCATATCCGCAACGCCCCGACCAAGCTGATGAAGTCGTTGGGTTACGGCAAAGGCTATCAGTACGACCCGGACACGCCCGAGGGCTTCTCGGGCGCCAACTTCTTCCCCGACGAGATGGAGCGCCGCACCTTCTACAAGCCCAAGGGCGAAGGGCATGAGGAGAAGGTCAAGCTGCGGCTGGAACGCTGGGCCGCGATGCGGGCGCAGATGCAGGCGGAAAACTGACCGTCAGCTGGAGGCCAGACCGCCGGGCAGAAGCTCGGCGCGTCCGGTCAGGCTGAGTTCCAGAAGCGCGGATGCGACCTGGGCCATCGGCGCGTTCAGGGCGCGGGCGATCTCGTCGCGCGGTGTTGGCGTCGGTGAGAGCAGGGCGGCGACGCGGTCGAGGAAGGCGTCATCGACATCTTCTTCATAACGAAGCGGCTCTGACGGCGGCTCGCGCAGGGTCCGCAGAGTGTTGAAGGCGCGGTCGATGTCTTCCATGCCTTCACAGAGGATGGCGCCCTGACGCAGCAGTTCGTTGGGACCACGGGCGCGCGGGTCCAGTGGTGACCCCGGAACGGCGAAGACATCGCGTCCCTGTTCGGCGGCGAGGCGGGCGGTGATCAGCGACCCGGAGCGGATTTCGGCCTCGACCACCACAACCCCGCGTGACAGGCCGGAAATGATGCGGTTACGGCGGGGGAAGTCGCGGGCCTGGGCACGGGCGCCGATGGGGCTCTCGGAGACGACACAGGCCTGTTCAATCAGCCGGGCGTAGAGGTCGGCGTGTTCGGGCGGGTAGACGTCGTCTACACCGCCGCCCAGAACGGCGACGGTTCCGGTCGGCAGGGCGCCTTCGTGGGCGGCGGCGTCGATGCCGCGCGCCATGCCAGAGATGACGACGTGGCTCGCTTGACCCAACTGCTGCGCCAGACCGCGCGCGATGCGCTGACCGCCTGCTGATGCGATGCGCGCGCCGACGATGGCGACCGATGGACGGTTCAGAAGCTCGACGCGACCCCGTGTCCACAGGATCGGCGGCGGCGGATCGAGCGCCGCTAGCATTTCGGGATAGTCGGCTTCGCCCAGCACCAGCAGGCGGGCGTTAATCTGGTCGCCCCGATCCAGTTCGCGCTGAACAGCTTCGACCGGCGGGGGAATGGAGGCCGCGCCGGACTTGCGGACCAGATCGGGCAGGACGTCCAGCGCCTTGGCGGCGGAGCCGTATCGCAGCAGCAATTGGGAAAAGGCGACGGGACCGATGCGGTCGGTGCGGGCGAGCCGCAGCCGGGCGAACCGTTCGGCCCCGGTCAGTTTCACGCCTTCTTGGCCCCGATGCGCGGTTCCTCGCCCTTCAGCAGTCGGGCGATGTTCTGGTGGTGGCGGATCCAGATCAGCACGGCGGCGAAGACGGTCAGGAACAGGATCGGTGGTCCTACCGGCAGGCCGACAGCGGCCAGAGGCAACAGGGCCAGGAAGGGCGCCGTCGCCGCCGAGATCAGTGCGGCCAGCGATGAATAGCGGAAGGCGAAGGCGGCGATCAGCCAGACGGCGCCCGCCATCAGCCCCAACGGCCAGGCGGCGGCCAGCAGCAGGCCATAGAAGGTGGCGACGCCCTTGCCGCCCTTGAACCCCAGCCAGACAGGAAACAGATGGCCCAGGAAGGCCGCGCCGCCCGCGATGGCGCCTGCGGCTTCGCTATGGAACAGGTGGCGTGCGATCAGCAGGGCGACCGCGCCCTTGCCCGCATCCAGCAACAGGGTGGCCAGAGCCAGATCCTTGCGGCCGGTGCGCAGGACATTGGTCGCGCCGATGTTGCCGGAGCCGATGTTGCGCACATCGCCTGCACCTGCTGCGCGGGTGATGACGACGCCGAACGGAATCGAGCCGAGCAGATAGCCGCCAAGCGCCGCCAGCGCCAAGGTCCCCAAAGCGGGGCCGACCAGATCCTGCACGTTGATTCGCTCCCCGCGTGTTGTTGCGGCAAAATGCGTCGGCGAGCGGTCCGTAGCAAGCGCGATCCGCCCTCTTGACCCCGCGATAGCTGCAGCGTCTGGTCCCGAGCCGCGCAGGAGCTCGCTGATGACCCGACACATGATAACCGCCGCCGTCGCGATCATGCTGACCACGACAGGTTGTGTCGATGCCGGTCAAAAGGCGAATGCGGTGACGGACGGCCCCGCTATGGCGGCCTATTTCGATTGTGTGCGGGATGGCGGCGTCGCGATTTCGGCGCATCGGGCGGTGTCGGCGATGGACCAGCCGGAGAACTCCGTATCGGCCATCGAGGCGACGGGGCGGGCGATCCCCAATGCGATGCTGGAACTGGACGCGGCCCTGACGCGCGACGGCCATCTGGTGCTGATGCATGACGAGACGATGCGACGCACCACGACCGGGCGCGGTCGTGTCCGCGACCTGACGCTGGCGCAGGTGAAACAGACGCGGCTGAGGGCGTCGAACGGGGCGCGCACCAATGAGGCCGTGCCGACACTGGGGGAGGCGCTGGATGCGGCGGGCCGTGTCGGAGCCATCGCCAGCATCGACCTGAAACCGACCGAGGGCGGCAGCACCATCGAACTGGCGCGGGCGGTGGTCCGTCAGGTTCGGCGCTCGGGCGCGGCTGATCGTGTGATCCTGATCACCTATACAGCCGAGGACGCGCGGGCTGTGGCGGCGCTGGCGCCCGAGATGATGATCTCCGCCGGAGTGAACCGCCTCAGTGATCTGGATGGGCTGAACACGCCTCAGATACTGGCCTGGACCGGCACGCGTGAGGAACGCCCCCGGCTGTGGCGTGGGCTGAAGCGGCGGGGCGTCGAGGTGCAGTTCGGCACTCTGGGCGCAGAGGGCGTGCGACGCGATGATCTCTATGCCGATGATGGCGACGTGTCGGAATACCGCGACCTGTTCGCTCAGGGCGTGACGGTGATCGCCACCGATACGCCGCTGGCGGTCAAGTCGGTGCTGGGCGCAGAACTGGCCAAGGCCGCGACCTGTCCCCGGCCGCGCTGACCTCGCCAAGGTTTGCGCTGCATCAAGGGCGGGCGGTTGGCGGTCGGCTAAGAGGCGTGGATGAGCCAGGATCTGAAGTTCGATATCGCCGTCGTTGGCGCGGGGCCTGCGGGCCTGGCCTTCGTCCGGTCGATGGCGGGTGCGGGCCTGTCCGTCGCCCTGATCGAGGGGCAGGCCGAGGCGAGCCTTCGCGATCCGGCGTTCGATGGTCGCGAGATTGCGCTGACACACCATTCGATGCGCCTGTTGAAGACGATGGGAGTCTGGGATCGGGTACCGGCCGATGACATCTCGGATCTGCGTCAGGCGCGGGTGCTGGACGGCGGCTCGCCCTTCGCCCTGACCTTCGGCGCCGTGGATGCGGGCCGGCTGGGCGTGCTGATCCCCAATCATCTGATCCGGCGCGCTTTGTTCAAAGTCGTGGAGGGGCAGGCGGGCGTTGATCTGATGGCCGGACGGCGGGTGGCCGACTGTCGGATCGAGCCTCAGAGACCGCGCGGGCGACTGACGCTGGATGACGGGACGACGATCCGGGCCGATCTGATCGTGGCGGCGGATTCGCGCTTTTCCTTCATGCGCGATCAACTGGGCGTGGGGGCCGAGATCAATCGGCTGGGGCGTTCGATGATGGTCTGCCGGATGCGGCATGATCAGGCGCACGGCCATGTGGCGACCGAATGGTTCGACCACGGCCAGACCATCGCCCTGCTGCCCGTTTCGGATGCTCAGCAACGGATGTCTTCGGTGGTGATGACCCTTGCGGCGCCGGGCATTGCGGATTTGATGGTGCAATCGCCCGAGGCCTTTGCGTCGTCGATGGAGCGGCGGCTGAAAGGCCGGCTGAGCGGGTTGGAGCTGGTCGGCGCGCGCCACGCCTATCCGCTGGCCACGACCTGGAGCCATAAGTTCGCGGGCGAGGGCTTCGCCCTGATCGGTGATGCTGCGGTGGGAATGCACCCGGTCACCGCTCATGGCTTCAACCTGGGTCTGCGTGGGCAGGAGATGCTGGCCAATGTGGTGTGCCGGGCGCGAGGCGCGGACATCGGTTCGGGGCGTCTGCTGGCGCGCTACCAGCACGAACATCGACTGGCCAGTTGGCCGCTTTATCAGGGCACGAACGCCCTGGTGCGGCTGTTCACTCACGAGACGCCGCCGGCCCGACTGGCGCGCGGCGCGATGCTGCGCGCCGGTCAGGTGACCGCGCCGTTCAAGGCGGTGGTGAAGCGGATGCTGACCGCTTGACCCCTAGCGTCAGTGAACCTTGCGACCCGCGACCCATGTGCCGATGACCTTGCCCTGTAACCGGCGGCCGTCGAAGGGCGAGTTCTTGGATTTGGAGTGCAGGGCGTCTGCGTCGATGATGACCGGCGCGCCGGGGTCGAACAGGATCAGGTCCGCAGGCGCGCCTTCGGCTAGAACGCCAGCCTCAAGCCCCAGCAGGGCGGCGGGGCCTTGCGTCAGGGGACGCAGCACGTCCAGCAGGTCCAGACCGTCCTCGTGATGCAGGGTCAGGGCGGCGGGCAGCAGGGTCTCAAGCCCGATGGCGCCGGGCGCGGCCTCGGCGAAGGGGCGGCGCTTGTCCTCGGCGGGGGCAGGGGTGTGGGCCGAGGTGATGACGTCGATCAGGCCTTCACGCACCGCTTCGATCAAGGCCTGACGATCAGCCTCTGAACGCAGCGGCGGGTCGATGCGGTAGAAGGTGCGATAGTCGCCGATATCCACCTCGTTGAAGCACAGGTGGTTGATCGAGACGCTGACGGCGACCTCCAGCCCCTTGGCGCGGGCGCGGGCGAGCGTTTCCAGCGCGCCTTCGGTCGAGATCTGATCGACCAGGAAACGGGCGCCGGTCTGTTCGACCAGTGCCAGATCGCGTTCCAGACCGATACGTTCGGCAATGGCCGGGCTGCCCGACAGACCCAGACGAGTGGCCAGTTCGCCAGAGGCGGCGACGGCGCCTTCGGTCAGCCACGGGTCGGACGGGCGGCAGGCGATCAGGGCGTTGAAGGCGGCGGCATAGCTCATCACCCGCTGCAGGGTGCGGCTGTTGACGATGACCTTGTCCACGTCGGTGAAGTACAGGGCGCCCGCTTCGTCCATCAGGCCGATCTCGGCCATGCGCTGACCGTCCAGCGCCTTGGTGGCGGCGCCGGCTGCGCGGACATTGACCAGATTAAGCGCTGCGCCGCGACGCTGGATGAACTCGATCACCGCTGGGTCGTCGATGGCGGGATCGGTGTCGGGCTGGACGACGATGGTGGTCACGCCGCCAGCGGCAGCCGCCAGACTAGCGGACTTCAGCGTCTCGCGCGGTTCGGCGCCCGGTTCGCCGGTCTTGACGCGGATGTCGATCAGGCCAGGCGACAGGCACAGGCCGTCAGCATCGATGATCTGATCGGCGGCCAGATCAGGGGCGGCGCCATGGACGACGCGGATGATGCGGCCGTCCTCGATCAGGACCGAACCCAGACCATCATAGTCGCTGGCGGGGTCCAGAAGGCGGGCGTTGACGATTGCCAGAGTGCTCATCGGGCGTCTCCCCAACGGGCGGAGAGGGAGGCCAGAACGGCCATGCGGGCGGCGACGCCCATCTCGACCTGATCCTGGATCAGCGAGACGTTCAGGTCGTCGGCGACATCGGAATCGATCTCGACGCCGCGGTTCATCGGGCCGGGGTGCATGACCTTGGCGCCGGGCTTGGCCCAGGCCAGCTTCTCGCGATCCAGGCCCCAGAAACGGAAATATTCGCGGGTGGAGGGGACCAGCGCCCCGGCCATCCGCTCAAGCTGAAGGCGCAGCATCATCACCACGTCACAGCCCTGAAGCCCCTCGCGCATGTCGTGGAAGACCTCGCAGCCCCAGCGGTCAGCGTCGCCGGGCACCAGGGTCGGCGGGCCGATCAGGCGGACGCGCGCGCCCATCATCTGCAGCAGGGCGACGTTGGAGCGGGCCACACGGCTGTGGGTGATATCGCCGCAGATGGCGACGGTCAGGCTGGTCACATCGCCGAAGGCGCGATGCAGGGACAGCAGGTCCAGCAGGGCCTGGGTCGGGTGTTCGTGGCGGCCGTCGCCCGCATTGACCACGGCGCAGCCGACCTTCTGGCTGAGCAGTTCAGCGGCGCCGGACGCCGAGTGGCGCACGACCAGAATGTCGGGCTTCATGGCGTTCAGGGTGACCGCCGTGTCGATCAGGGTTTCGCCCTTCTTAACCGAGGACGAGGCGACCGGCATGGTGACGACGTCGGCGCCCAGACGCTTTGCCGCAATCTCGAACGAGGACGAGGTGCGGGTCGAGTTCTCGAAGAACAGGTTCACCACCGTGCGGCCGTGCAGCACGTCCAGCGCCTTGGAGGATTGGCGGTTGAAGTCGACGAAGGCGTCGCCCAGCTCCAGCAACTGCGGCGTCACGAACGGATTGAGGTCCGAGGCCGCGAGGAAGTGGGATTTCGGGAACGGGATCAGCCGCTCCTGAATGGTCTGGTCGGTGACGAGGGAGGGCTGGGTCATCGAGACGCGGCTATAGGCGTGACTCGCCCCAAACGCCAGACTCGGGCGCCAGACTTGGTCGCCAGTCAGGTGAAGTGGAACAGGGCCAACAGAATGGGGATGACAACGGCGCTGCCCACGGTGGTCAGGGCGATGACGCCCGCGATCAGGGGCGCGTCGCCGCCCATCTGGCGCGCAAGAACATAGGAGGCCGCCGAGCCCGGCGCGGCGCCGCAGATCAGGGCGATGCCCTGCGCCAGACTGTCGCCGCCCAAGGCCCAGGCGATGAACCACATCAGCGGCGGCATGATGCCCAGCTTGACCAGGGTGACGGCGGCGATGGTCTTTCGACGGCGTTTGACCTCAGCGAAAGACAGACCGGCCCCGGCGACGATCAGACCCAGCGGCAGGGCGGCGGCGCCCAGCAGGTCCATGACCTCGGACAGGCCGGGGATCAGCGGCACACGCAGGAAATTCAGCGCCAGACCGATCATACAGGCCAGCAGGATCGGATTGGCGATCATCGATTTCAGCAGGCCCAGAACCGAGGGCTCGCGATGCAAGGCCCCCCATTTCGCCAGCACGGCGACGCAGGCGATGTTGGTCACCGGAATGATGAAGGCGATGGCTACGGCGGCGAGAGCCGTGCCTTCCGATCCATAGATCGACTGGATCACCGGCACGAAGACGAAGCTGTTCCAGCGGATCACGCCCTGAAAGACGCTGGTGTAGGCGGGGCCGTCCAGCTTGATCAGGGGCTTGGCCGCCAGGGTCGCCGCCGCCACGATCAGGGTCGCGCCCACGGCGGCTGAACCTGCCACCGTCGCCCCGCCACCCGCCAGATCGGCGTGCCAGATCGCGGGGATCAGGAAGCTGGGATAGAAGATGTTGATCGACAGCTTCTCGATGGGGCGCCAGGCGTCGTCGGGCAGAAAGCCGGATTTGCGCAGGCCGTAGCCCAGGGCGATCATCAGAAAGACGGGCAGGATGCCCGCGATCAGAGCTGTCAAATCCAGGTCGCCTGATCCCGCACCCGATCCAGCGCCCCTTGCAGAATCCAGGCGGCGGCGGTGCGGTCGACGACCTGAGCGCGGCGTTTGCGGTTCAGGTCCAGGTCTTCAATCAGGAAGCGCTCGACGGCGCTGGTGGACAATCGCTCGTCCCAGAAGGCGATATTGATGGGGCGCAGCCGCTCCAGATTGCGGGCGAAGGCGCGGCAGGACTGGGCGCGCGGGCCTTCGGTGCCGTCCATGTTGGCGGGCAGGCCGATGACCAGGGCCGAGACCTTGCGGTGGTTCATCAGCTTGAAGAGGTGTTCGGCTTCATGCGTGAACTTGGACTTGCGGATCAGCTCCAGCGGCGAGGCGATCAGGCGCGTGGAATCCGATACGGCGACGCCGATGGTCTTTTCGCCCAGGTCCAGCCCCATCCACGGGGTGTCGGGCGGGCAGGCGGCGGGCAGGTCGAGGAGGTCAAGAACGGGCACGGCCTGCGGTTAGGACTGGCGCGCGACGAAGTCAAAGGCGATGGTGCGGGAATGACACGCGCGATCCTGATCCTGTCTGTCGTTTTCGGCCTGGCGGCCTGTGGCGAGCCTGATGCGCCCAAGGGGCGTCCCAAGGCCGCGCCGGCGCCTACGCCACTGTCTGTGACCAAGGCCCCGGCGGCGCCTGCCGGACCGGGGGCTGCGGTCGCCGCCGTCTCGGGCGATGGGATGCAGCAGGCGGCCAGCGTATCGCAGTTGGAGAGCCTGCCGCGCCTGAACGCCAAGGTGTTCAGCGTCTCGGGCGGTGATCCGGCGCTGAACGGGCTGGTGACCTATTTCGGGCTGTTTGCGGGCGCGGACGAGGGGTGGCGGGTCTATCCCACCGGCGATTTCAACGAATGGCGAGTGGTCGAATCTGCGCCGGGCAAGGTGGTGCTGGCGGTGCGGCAGGACGTGGCGGCGGACGATGGAAGCATCAAGAACAGCCCCCGGTTCATCCATGTCCGCTTCGACAACACAGGCGATGTGCCGCCCGATGCGATTTCAGTCGCTTCGTCGGACTGACGAAACCTTGTGAATCCGGGCACGGGCCGTTAGTCACCACGGCTTAATCTCGCATGACTGGAGGGCCGCATGGCCATCGACGCTGCGACGGTGCGCAAGGTTGCGCATCTCGCCCGCATCAAGACCCCCGAGGATCGGCTGGAGCCGCTGGCGCAGGAGCTGAACGGAATCCTGAACTGGATCGAGCAGTTGGATCAGGTGGATGTCGAAGGCGTGGAGCCGATGACCTCGAACGTGGCCCAGCCGCTGCGCCTGCGCGACGACGTTGTCACTGACGGCGCCAAGCGCGACGCCGTCCTGTCCAACGCCCCGAAGTCGGCTGACGGCTTCTTCGTCGTGCCCAAGGTGGTCGAATAGTCATGAGCGACCTGACCAAACTGACCCTGAAGGCGGCCGTCGACGGCCTGAAGGCCAAGGAATTCTCCTCGGCGGAAATCACCCAGGCCTTCCTGACCAATATCGAAGCCTCGAACCCGACGCTGAACGCCTATGTCGAAGTGACGGCGGACAAGGCGCTGGAGATGGCCAAGGCGTCCGACGCCCGTCTGGCGGCAGGCGAGGGCGGCGTGCTGGAAGGCGCGCCTCTGGGCATCAAGGACCTGTTCTGCACTGAGGGCGTGCAGACGACCGCAGGCTCCAACATGCTGCGTGGCTTCGTGCCGCCGTATGAATCCACCGTGACCGCCAATCTGTGGCGCGACGGTGCGGTCATGCTGGGCAAGCTGAACATGGACGAATTCGCCATGGGCTCGTCCAACGAGACTTCGGCCTTTGGTCCGGTGAAGAACCCGTGGAAGTCGAACGGCTCCAACGCCGACCTGACGCCGGGCGGTTCGTCGGGCGGTTCGGCCTCGGCGGTCGCCGCCGATCTGTGTCTGGCCGCGACCGCGTCTGACACCGGCGGTTCGATCCGCCAGCCCGCCGCCTTCACCGGCACTGTGGGCATCAAGCCGACCTATGGCCGGGCCAGCCGTTTCGGCATGGTGGCGTTCGCCAGTTCGCTGGATCAGGCCGGACCGATCACCAAGACGGTCGAGGATGCGGCCCTGCTGCTGCAATCCATGTGCTCGTTCGACGTCAAGGATTCGACCAGCCTCGACATCCCGACGCCTGACTGGACCCAGTCGGTCGGTAAGTCGGTGAAGGGCCTGCGCATCGGCGTGCCGCGCGAATATGTCGTGGACGGGATGCCGGCTGAAATTCAGGCCCTGTGGGATCAGGGCGTGGCCTGGCTGAAGGACGCCGGTTGCGAGATCGTCGAGATCAGCCTGCCCCACACCAAATACGCCCTGCCGACCTATTATATCGTCGCCCCGGCCGAGGCGTCGTCGAACCTGGCCCGTTACGACGGGATGCGGTTCGGTCACCGGGCGGATGAGTTCAAGTCTCTGGACGACCTGTACGCCACCTCGCGCGCCGAGGGCTTCGGCAAGGAAGTGCAACGTCGCCTGACCATCGGCGCCTATGTGCTGTCGGCCGGTTTCTATGACGCCTATTACGTCAAGGCGCTGAAGGTGCGTCGCCGCATCGCCGAAGACTTCGACAATGTCTGGGGTCAGGTGGACGCCATCCTGACGCCGTCGACGCCGTCGGCTGCGTTCGCGCTGGGCGACAAGCAGATCGACCCGCTGACCATGTATCTGAACGACGTCTTCACGGTGACGACCAATCTGGCCGGTCTGCCGGGGATCTCGGTGCCTGCGGGCGTGGATTCCGGTGGTTTGCCGCTGGGCCTTCAGGTCATCGGCAAGGCGCTGGACGAAGCGACCGTCTTCCAGGTCGGCGCGGCGCTGGAACGCGCGGCGGGCTTTGCGGCCAAACCGGGCAAATGGTGGTGAGACTTTAAGTCCCTCTCCCGGCGGGAGAGGGCGGGGCCCGCGCCGCAGGCGTGGGAGGGTGAGGGGCTGGCCGTGGCCTAATGGCCAAGCTCTTCCCTCATCCGGTCCTTCGGGCCACCTTCTCCGTCAGGGAGAAGGGAAGCTCGGGGCATGACGCGACAAGAGAGAACGGATCGGGCGCGAGGGTTGCGGAAAACTTCGGGTCTGGCAGAGCGCCGAATCTGGATTCTGTTGCGCGATGGCCGGTGCGATGGGCTGAAGTTCCGCCGTCAGCATCCGATAGGTCGATACTATGCCGACTTCGCCTGTGAATCCCTGCGGCTGGTGATCGAACTGGACGGTGGTGTTCATGAGCGCGACGAAGTCGTGTTGAACGACCATTACCGACAAATGGATATCGAGGCTCTGGGGTGGACCGTCGTGCGGTTCACCAATGTGGAAGCGCTGGGCGAACCGCATCGGATTCTGGATGCGGTTCGTGACCATGCGAGACAGGTGAGGGCGGGGGCCCCCCCCCCCCCCCCCCCCCCCCGCCCGGCCCGCCCCCCCCCCCCCCCCCCGCCCGGGGGGGG
>RCMZ01000472.1_pt1 | contig 21264 bp, 22 predicted proteins | sample 2041141 | NCBI WGS metagenome assembly RCMZ01 (sample SAMN09708263, study PRJNA481090) | Wastewater metagenome, whole genome shotgun sequencing project. | biome: sewage; isolation source: Davis station wastewater (DW) | place: Antarctica: Davis Station | collected 2010-03-01
TCCGACAACCGAGGAATTTGCACGCTGTTGTGCTAATTTCGCACTTCGAATGGACTTTTTAGCCCGTATCAAGCAATTGCATGTGCAGCATGCGCATAAGAAGTCCAATTGCGTTCCCGACCGGCCCCAGGAAACCCGCCATGCGTCGCAAAATCCCCAGCACCGCCGCCTTGATCAGCTTCGAAGCCGCCGCCCGCCACCAGAGCTTTACCAAGGCGGCCGACGAACTGGCCCTGACCCAGAGCGCGATCTGCCGGCAGATCGCCGGGCTGGAGGCGTTTCTCGGCATCGAGCTGTTCCGCCGCTCACGCCGCGGGGTCAAGCTGACCGAGGCCGGGCTGTCCTATAGCCGGCGCGTCGCCACCCAGCTGGATGCGGTCGAGCGCGATGCCTTGGCGGTCATGGGCCAACCCGGCGCCGGCAGCCTGGAGCTGGCAGTAGTGCCGACCTTCGGCACTCAGTGGTTGCTGCCGCGCTTAAAAGAGTTCCAGCGCCTGCACCCGGACGTCACCGTCAACCTGACCAACCGCACCCGGCCGTTCCTGTTTGCCGACACCGAGCTGGACGCCGCCATTTATTTCGGCGACGCCGACTGGTCCGGCACCGAGGCCTACTTCCTGATGCAGGAAAACCTTCTGCCGGTGTGCAGCCCGGCGCTGCTCGACGGCCAGAGCCAGCTCAGCGCCGAACAGATCGCCAACCTGCCGCTGCTGCAACAGAGCACCCGCCCCTACGCCTGGCGCCAGTGGTTCAACTCGCGCGGCCTGAACGTGCCGCGCGATATGAGCGGGCCGCGCTACGAGCTGTTCTCCATGCTCGCCCAGGCGGCCATGCACGAAATGGGCATCGCCCTGATCCCGCCGTTCCTGATCCAGCGCGAACTGGCCGAAGGCCGCCTGATGATTGCCCACCCGCAGGGCAGCCAGAGCGACAAGGGTTATTACCTGATCGTGCCGCAGCGCAAGGTCGAGTCCGCCACCCTGCAAGCCTTCCGCGACTGGCTGGTGAGCGCCGCCAGCGCCTATCGCGCCGCCAACCCACCGGTCTGAATGGGGGTCGGCTAACGACCCACGCATTCTCCCGTAGGAGCGGCTTCAGCCGCGAAGCTCTGAAACTCTGCAGCGACAAATGACACCCCCTTGTTCGCGGCTAAAGCCGCTCCTACACGGGAGCTACACCAATAGCTAATCGTCTCCTTACAGCGCCATCGCCCCGCCCCCAAGCAACATCTGGAAGCACTCCCGCCACCAGCGCCGACGCACTTCGTTTTACCCTGCGGACATCTCAGCCAACGTCCGTGGAGGGCAACCAATGATCACCCGTGGCTTACTCGACCAACTGCTCAAATCCGGCCAGGATTTGCTGCAGAACAACCAACCGGCACGCGCCAACAACCCGAGCACCAGCAACCAGCAGAGCGGCGGCGGCCTCAGCGACCTGCTCGGCGGCGCCGGCAAGAATGGCCTCGGCAGCCTGCTCTCCGGCGCCACCGGCGGTGCCCTGGCGGCCGGCGCCATGGGCCTGCTGCTGGGCAACAAGACCGCGCGCAAAATCGGCGGACAGGCCCTCACCTATGGCGGCCTCGCGGCCCTCGGCGTGCTCGCCTACAAGGCTTACGGCAACTGGCAGAGCCAGCAGGCCGGCGCGCCCCAGGGTGAGCCACAAACCCTCGACCGCCTGCCCGCCATGCAAGCCGAGCAGCACAGCCAGGCGATTCTCAGGGCCCTGGTGGCCGCGGCCAAAGCCGACGGCCATGTCGACAGCCGCGAGCGTGAGCTGATCGAAGGCGAGTTCAGCAAGCTCGACAACGACCCGCAGCTGCAACACTGGCTGCAAGCGGAACTGAACAAACCCCTCGACCCGGCCGAAGTCGCCCGCGCCGCCAGCACCCCGGAAATGGCCGCCGAGATGTACCTGGCCAGCGTGCTGCTGGTGGACGAAGAACACTTTATGGAGCGCGCCTACCTCGACGAACTGGCCCGCCAGCTGAAACTCGACCCGGCCCTGAAAGCCGAACTGGAAGCCCAGGTCCGCCAGGTCAGCGCCTGACGCCAAGCGCCAGCGCGATCATCCCGCGGCGGCGACCGCGCAATCGTGGGATGATCCACGCCCAACCCTGCCCAATCCGGAGCCCTGCGCTGCAGATGTTCGAAATCAAGCCGATGGACCCGCAAACCTACCGCCAGCAAACCCGCCGCAGCACACTGATCATCGTCGTGCTGTTCGTGCTGCTGACCATGCTGCTCTCGACCGGTGCCGTCAGCCTGCTGGGCCAGCCCGGTGGCGACAACTTCCGCTACAACCTCGGCGGTGTGATTGCCGGCGTGCTGCTCACCTTCGCCCTAGTGCGCCTGCAGTTCTGGCAACAACCGTGGATGGCCGCCGCCGTGTACGGCTGGCAACTGAAACGCAACCTGATGCGCGTCACCAACGTCATGCACCACGTCACCAGCGGCGTCGCCGCCAACAACCCCGCAGCGATGAAGCTGCTGCGCTTCTACCACCTCGGCCTGCTGCAAATGCACCAACTGGACGGCAACACCAGCGCCCTCAGCAGCCTGACCCGCGAGATCGACCAGCACCGCGAGCACATGGAAGCCCAAGGCCTGGACCTCGACCAGACGCGCTTCGACAGCGCCTGGCTGACCAGCCTGAAGGCGTAGGCGATCACCCGGCACGCGCTCACCGGCTGAGCGCGGCGCCACGGGTTAGATCGACGGCCACCAGCGCCAGAGATAAAACCCCGCAACCAACACCATCAGCAGCCACACGCTCACCACCGTCGCCACACCGGGGCGCAGCAGCACGCTCTTGTGCGGCCGCGTCGGGTGGTAATACACCGGCACCCGCCCCGCAGCATCCGCCTTTACCTGTGCGGGCAGCAGGCCGGCGGCACCGCGCAAGATGCCCGACGCCGAGACCTTCCACACGGACAGCTCGCGCCCCTGATACGCCCGACCCGCAACCTCATAGGCATACAGCGCATCCGGCACGTACGCCTGATCCGCCGGATTAAGCGCCGGCCCGGCAAACTCGCGCACGCCCAGACGCAACAACTGCCCCTGGGTACTGGGCCAACGCCGCACGCGCAGCACATGCCACACAGTGCCCAACAACACGACCAGCACATACACCGTCGCCCAAAAGTGCAGGCCCTGCAGCTCCTTGCGCAGCGCCAGGTCGAACATTGTCTGTAGGTAATCGAGCATGCTCGGCAAGCCTCCCTGGGCTCAGATGCCACGCTGCAAAACGTGCGCTGCAGGCATTATTCAGGCACGGCCATAACGGCGGTATTTGCCCGCCACCAGCAGCGCGCCAAACACACCCAGGCCCAAGCACAGCAGGTGCAATTGATCGATAGAAATAAACCCGCGCCAAGCGTTGCCATCGGCAAGCGGCCACCACGGGTTCATATCACTGTGCATCAGCGCATCCAAACCGATATGCGAGAACGTACCGATAAACGCTCCGGTGCACGCAGCCAACCAGGTGAGTGGGTAGTGCTCAACCTGCAGCGCCTTAAGCACCCACGCACTGATTGGCCGGCCAATCAGCGCCGCCAACAAACCGATCACCAACGCCCCCGCAAGGGTATGGCTATAGCCGTGCAGCACATCCCAACCCTGAATGATGCCCAGCAGCGGCTCGATATCCATCAACACCTGCGCCCCGCCAAACACCATAAAACTGAAATGCCGGCCGCCGATGGCTTTGCAGGCGGCACCTGGGCCGAGGTGAATGGGCGTAAAGGGCATATTCGGGCCTGACAATTAAGTGAAAGAGCGGCCAGCGTTTACCTACTGCGCAGACAACTCACTGTGTTTAGCGTCGTTAAACAGCGCCGCATTTGCCGCTAAATCATCTGGCGAGAGGCGATAGATGTGCATGGCATCCACACAATAGGCGCCGAGCTTTTTGTAAAACTCGATGGCCGGCGTATTCCAATCCAGGCAACCCCATTCGAGCAGTTCGCAGCCACGCTCAAGGGCGTGCTTGGACAAAAACTGCATCATCACATTGCCCAAACCTTTGCCGCGCATTGAGTCATCAATGAAGAAGCCATCGATGTATAAGCCTGAGCGCCCCGTAAAGGCCGAGCTTTTCTGATGGAAGTAGGCGAACCCCACCGTTTCACCGGCATAAACACCAAACACCGCCTCACCTTGCTGAGAGGCCAGCAGCCGCTCAATTCGCTCCGGTGTGGCCGTGATCTTATCGGCCATTTTCTGAAAGGTGCCGAGCTTTTGCATAAAGCTGACCACCAGTGCTGCGTCTTCAGGGGTGGCCGTGCGCAGGAAAAAATTCGGGGCTTGAGTCTGGATAATTGGCATTGCTATTTCTCTGGCTAACGCGAAGTTAGAGGTCGGGGCTTAAGCCCGCCACAGTATGCACAACGCGCGATGCAAAGCGCTTGAGCGACATCCAACCGCGCGTAGCCGATGGCTAATGATCCGCCGCTTAAGGTCCTGCATGGAACGCCCTCCGACGTTATTGAACGGCTGGCGCGCAGACCATAGCGATCAGCTCTCAGCAGAAACACTGGCCTCTGGACTGGCTTCAGCCTCCAGCTTCAGGCGGTCGGCTTTACTGATATAGGTAGACTTTCTTTTTGGCGCCAATTTGGCACTGGCTTTTTTGGCGTGTGCCGTTAATAGCTGCTTAATTTTTTTACGGCGATTCATATTTACTTACCCAGCGTAAAAACCCGAAAACAATGTAATTTCAAAATACTTCGCGAACAGTTTTAGCTGCTAGCTAGCAGCTGTGCGGTTTCGTCGAAAGATAAAAACCGCCGAAAACACAATAAACAACTCAAGCAAAAATGACCAATGCAAAACAAAATTCAACCACCACGGCTTATATACGGACGGCACGGTAAAAAATGAGAAGGGTTGGAAGCTGATTGGCGCGAGCCAAAAAACATCACCGACCACAGTGTCCAGCACCAAATGGATACAGCCGCTGATTGAGAAAACACATGCTAGTGCCGCATTGGATTTTTGCTTGGCGAAATAGAGCCAAGCGCCCGACGCCGCAAGTAAGGCCAGCCACACCGATGGGTAATGAGGCCAGTACATATGATGATGGGTCTGGCGATTATCAATCAGGTAGAAATAGAACATATCAAGATCTGGAGCAATACCGCCAACAATTGCAGCGAGCATAAATATTTTCACCGGCGCGCCAGCCTTCGCAAACATTTGCTGCAGATTCTTTCCACAAATGTAGCCTGCTGGAAGGTGCGCAATAAACATGGAGAACCCTAACGTTTAGGTTAAGGGGCCGCTGAACGCGGTCCCGAGCGAACAGCTTGAACCGTTTATTAGGCTACAACGCGGGCTCAGCCGAACATAGTGCTTCTCGAAGGGCTTGAGGGAGAGGGATAGGCCGTTTGCTTTCCGGTGATATGGAAACTTGCGTTAGGGTAGCTCGAAACGTCATTTCATTTGAGCTGTTACGGGCCTCTACTAGAAAAGTAAAAGACGTAGTAGCGAGCTCTTTACTGCTGACCTCTATGTTTATGACCTCATCCCAGGCCATTGGCGCTAAAAATTCAATTGAAAGCGCTCGTGCAGGGGGAAGAATGCCCATTGCGAAAATCTCGCGGATGGCTGGCGCTCCAAGTACATGCGTTAGAAAATCGTGTACCGCCTCTATGACGAAGTACGTTATGCGTGGTGTGTAGACAATACCTGCCGGGTCGCAGTCTCCAAATAAAATTGTTCGACTTATTGTGAAACTCATGAGTTCAACCTTTTACAATATAGCCTTTAGGTTAAGGGGCCGCGATACGCGCCCCCAGTGAGCAAAGCGAACGATTTAAAGGCTGTAATGGACTCTCACCGCGCCAGAGTTCAATACCCAGAACGTGGTATTCGAATTAAGGAAGAGGCGCGACAAAGCTAATTGCAGTTGATCTGGCCAAGTCCGTTTACCAAGTTGCCGAGAGTGTCCGTTGCGGCTAGGTGATGCAGTGCAAACAGCTGACCCGAGAAGCATTTAGCCGATATATACAGGAGCATACCGAGCCGGTCGAGCAGGTAATGCCAGCAACTGACGCTTATAGAATCGGCGCAAACAGCCGGGTCAGGCGCATCCATAGGCGCTGGATAAAACTGACGCGGGCGTCGTCGAGGGTCATACGTTGGGCTTGGGCGAAGTCGGCGCTGAGCATGTGTTCGACGCTGCTGGCGAACGGGCGGTCGACGGTGACCAGCATCACTTCGAAGTTCAGGCGCAGCGAGCGGTTGTCGAGGTTGGCGCTGCCGATGGCGGCCAGTTCGTCGTCCACCAGCAGCACTTTCTGGTGCATAAAGCCCGGCTGGTAGCGGTACACGCCGATGCCGGCGGCCACCGCGCCGAGGGCGTACAGCGAGCTGGCAGCGAAGACCACGCGGTGGTCCGGGCGGCAGGGCAGCAGCAGGCGCACGTCCACGCCACGCAGCACGGCCAGGCGCAGGGCGGCGTCGATGGCTTCGTCGGGAACGTAGTACGGCGAGGTGATCCAGATGCGCCGCTGGGCCTGGCCGATGGCTTCGAGGAAGAACAGTTGGGTGGTTTCCAGGCGGTCGGCCGGGCCGCCGGCGATCACCTGGCAGTGCATGCTGCCGGCCTGTTGCTGGAGCTGCAGGTTCAGTTCGGGCAGGTGTTGGCTGGCCCAGTACCAGTCTTCGCTGAAGGTCAGTTGCAGGTCGACCACCGCTGGGCCGCGCACTTCCACATGGGTGTCGCGCCAGGGCGCCAGCGGTGGTTTTTCGCCGAGGTATTCGGTGCCGACGTTGTGGCCGCCGACGAAGGCGCAGGTGCCGTCTACCACCACGATTTTGCGGTGATTGCGAAAGTTCAGCTGGAAGCGCCGGCCCCAGCCCTGGCGCGCACGGAAGGTGCGGGCGTGCACGCCGCCAGTCCGCAGGCGCTCGATATAGGCAAGCGGCAGGTCGTGACTGCCGACGCCGTCGTACAGTAGATACACCCGCACACCGGCAGCGGCGCGCTCCAACAGAGCCTCCTGCAACAGGCGGCCGAGGCGGTCGTCGCGGATGATAAAAAACTGCACGATGACCAGGCTCTGGGCCGCGCGGATGGCCTGGAGAATGGCCGTGAAGGTGTCGTCACCATTGATCAGCAAGCGCACCTGATTGCCGCCGCGGCAGTGCATGCCGGTGAGTTTGGCCAGGGCCGGCAGACCACGCACACTATTGTCCGCGGGGGTCGCCAACGGCCAGCCCTGGGCCTGGGCGGCGAGTTGCATCTGGCGGTTTTCCTGGCGGCGGGCGGCGATATAGCCTTCGAAGCGGCTACGGCCGAAGATCAGATACGGCAACAGTGTCAGCTCAGGTAACAGCAGCAGCGACAACACCCAAGCGCTGCTGCCCTGGGCGGTGCGCACGGTCAGCAGCGCATGCAGGGCAGCAAGAATGCCCAGCAGGTGCAGCACGCTGAGCGCTAGGCCCAGCACCCAGATGAGATCAGACCACCAGTTCATCCCTTGCCTCGCTGCCGATAGGTGCCCAGCAGCATACCAGCCTGGGCTTAGCCGTTGGCCGCCAGGCTCAGGCGCGCCAGCACGCGGCCGTTATCGCCGCGCTCCAGGCTGACGTCGGCAAAGCGCACGCCCTCGCTCTGCAACTGCTGCAACCACGCCAGCAAGTTGGCGAACGGCGCTGGCGCCAGGTTGACCTGTACGCCGGTGGCGTCGCTGTCCACCCGCTCGATGCTCAGGCCACGTTCCTGGGCGCTGCGAGTGACCAAGCCGTGCAAAGCTTCGGCGTCGATCTGCTGCTGCGGAGTACCCGCCAGTTGCCGCGCCTCCTCGGCATGAGCCAGCACATAGGCGTGCAGTTCGCGCTGCTGGCTGTACCAGGCGCGCGACTGTTGCAGGTCGCGCTGCAGCGGTAGCCACAGCGCCAGATAAATCAGCACCACGGCCATAAAAGCGCCGAGGCCGAGCAGCGCCAGGCGATCGCGCGACGGCAGTTGTTGCCAGCGCTGACCGAGCGGCGACAGGTGCACCCGTTGTTGCAGTTGGCTGCGCAAACTGACCATGGCATTCATGCTCCACCCCCAATCACCATGCGGGCACTGACCCCTTGTTCCTCGCGACTGGCCGAGCCCAGTTGCACCTGCAGACCGGCTTGCAACAGGCGCTGGCGCAGTTGTTCGAGGCTGGCAAAGTCGTCGGCGCGCAGCTGCAGGGCCAGTTCGCCGCCGTCGCCGCTGTAGTCCAGTTGCTGCACGCTCAGTTGCGGGGCCTCGCTCAGGGCCGTCACGGCCTGTTCGAGCAGGCCGAAGAACGCTCCTTGGCCGCTGCTGGCAGCGGCATTCAAATGCTCGGCGAATTGCGCCTTGAGGTTGACGATGCGCGTGTCGGCCGGGAACAGCTCCTGATACAGCGCCCGGCTCTGGGCCGCATAGGCATCGCCTTCGCGCTGCAGATACCAGCTCTGGGCCAAGTCGAAACTCATCTGCAGCACCAGCCACAGGCCGGCCAGACCAAGCACGCTGCGCCAGGCCTGACCGTGGCCGCTGGCCTGCTGCACAGCAAACTCGCCCTGGGCCAGGTTGATCGCCTGAGCCTGACCCGCAGCCAACAGCGGCCAGGGCTTGGCGTCAATGGTCAGCTGTGGTTCTTCGCTGCAGGCACCGGCGAGGTTGTCCCAGTCGCGGGCGGCGAAGGCCAGACGCAGCTCACCCGCACCGCCGAGCAAACCGCGCTCACCGTGCAGCAGCACCTGAATGCCATCGCGCGGCAGCAGGTCAGCATCCACATAAATGGAACTGACGCTGATGCCCTCGGCATGCAGCTGCGCCAACCAGCCCTTGAGCAGGTCGCGGCGCACCGCCAGCAGCAAGTGGCGGCCGTCTGCCAGGGGTTCGCCAAGGGCCAGGTGCAGCTGCTCAACATCTTCGGCGAGCAGATCCTCCACCGCGTAGGGCAACGCCTGGCGCAACCAGCGGGCCTTTTGCGTGGGCAGTTGCACCGCACAGGCGCTGACCACTTCCATCGGCAGCACCAGCGCCAGGCTGCGGCCATTCAATTCATTGGCGCAGGCGGCCCAGCTCAGGGCCAGCCCTGGGCCATTGACTGGCTGCCAGTACAACGGCGCCGCGGTGCTCAGCTCGGCACCGCAATTAGCGGGCAGAAACAGGCAGTCGTTCATGGTTGTTCCTCAAGCGGTTTGACGGTCGCCAGCACACGGGCGGGCTGACCGAGATCTCGTTGTAACACGTGCACGCGGCCGTCCGGGCCACGCTGCAACACACTGATTAACACGCGCCGGCGCTCGCCCAACTGCACTTCGCTGCGCGCGGCAAAGTACTGGCTGCCCAGCGCCAGGCCGGTGGCTTGCACGCCCAGCCCGGCCAGGGCCGGTTGACCGGTGAAGTCAGACAGTTGCCGGTAACCCTCGGCGCCACGGGCCTGCACCAGTTGCAGGGCGGCTTGCGGGCTGAGGTTGTCCGCCAGGGTCGACAGCACCAGAGCACTGGCGGTGTTGACGTTCAACGCCGTCGCCGCCGGCAAGGCGCTGACGTGGGGCAGCAGGCGGCGGTAGTCACGCTCGCTGAGTTCGAGCAGCAGGCGCAACTCGGAAACATCCTGCATGGGCCGGTTGGCGGCGCGATAGGGCGGCTCCAGCAGCAGGTACTGGTTGTCTTCGGCGCCATAGCTGCCGGTCACGTCCTGGTTGTCGTCGAGCCAGTCGATCAGGCGCTCGGCCAGCAGCGGCTCGATCTGCAGACGCAGGAGCAAACGGCGAAAACGCTGCAAGGCGGTTTGATTGACCTGTTGATTGACCACCAGGCTGTTCAGATTGAAGCGCCCGCTGAGGTCTTCGATGCTGACACTGATGCGCCCGTGCTCAACCTCATAGGGGGCGATCTTGCGCGCCCAGGCTTCACGCAGGTGATCCACGGCCTCACCTGGCGCGCTGCCGGCCTGCTTGAGATCGCGCTGCAACATGGCCTGGGCCAGCGCTTCGCCGCCCAGGGCGTAATGCCAGGCCTGGCGCGCCGTGAGCTGATTGGCACTGCTGCGGATGCTCAACTGCTGGCGGGCGATGATGCCGGCGCTGACCACGGTGACGATGGCCACCACCAGCAATACTGTAATCAGGGCCACGCCCTGCTGACGCTTCATGAGGCTGGCACCTCGGGCGGCGTATCGTTATCGGGGCTGGGCGGCTGCGCGGCGTTCTGTTTCGGTGGATTGTCGGGCAGGCGCAGCACGCGGGTCAGCAGGCCATAGCGCGGGTGTTCGAGGCTCACTTCAACGGCGCGCGGCAGCTGTTGCAGGCGCTGTTGCGGATCGCTGCCGGCCTCGCTCGGCGGCCAGTCGCTGAGCCAGGTGCCGTCATCATCGAGGTAACGCAGTTGCAGGTTGCGCACCTCGGTCAGCACCTGTTGCGGGCGCGGCGCGCTGTCCACGGCCTGGTCGAGCACGGTCCAGTACTGGCGCTCCAATGTGCTGCCGGTGAGTTGCCAGCGCACCCGCTGCCAAGCCGAACGCGGGCTACCCAGCGGGTTGCGCCAACCCAGGCGGGTGAACTCCAGGGTCGCGGGTTCGGCCTCGCCGAGCAGCGCCGGACGCAGGTCGGCATAGCCATCGCGCACCGGTCGCGCACCGGCCTGGGCCAGGTCCTGCTCCAGCACGGCGAAGGCACGCACCACTTCACGCAACTGCAGCTCATGGCGGCGGGTGGCCTCATCGGTGTTCAGCACGCTGTGCAGCATGCGGTAAGACCCCAGGCCGAGCAGGGCGAAGATGGCGATGGCGATCAGCACTTCGAGCAGGGTGAAACCGCGTGCCGACTGCTTCACTGGCGCACCCCGACAAAGCCATCCAGCGACAGCAGTGCGCGCTCTTGCACGCTGCTGGTGTCGCGGCTGCTCGGCATGTTGGCCACCCACAGGGTCACGCGGCGCAGGCCGGGGTCGCTGGTGGTCACGGTTTCGCTGTAAAGCTGCCACTGGCGCCCGGCATAGCTGACTTCGCGGGTGTCACGGCCGGTGGCCGGCGGGCTGCTGGCCAGTTGCAGTTCGGTGAGCTGGTTGTCGGCGATCCAGCCGGCCAGGGTCTTGTCTTCCAGGCGTGCGGCATTTTGCAGGCTGCGCGCGCTAGCAGTGAGCACGGCGGCGGCGACGCTGGCGAAAATCGCCAAGGCCACCAGCACTTCCAGCAGGGTGAAGCCGCGCTGCGCTTTCATCGGCTGGCCACCGGTGCGGCGTGGGGCAGGCTGAAGCCATCACTGTGCAGCTCGTAGGCGGCGCCGCCCTTGCCGCGCTCGCTCAGTTGCAGACGAAACGGCGACAGCTCGCCACTGGAAAGCAACAACAGTTGCGGCGGCGCTTCGCCCTTGGCGGCGGGCCGCTCTTCGTCGTCATCGGCGCCGCGCACCGCCGCCAATTGCAGTGGCGCGCCGTCTAGCGCCAGGCTCAGTTGCAGGCGCGCGGGCAGCTGGTAGTCGGCCGTGTCGGGATGACGCTGCCAGCGACTGTTGAGGTCGTCATAAACCAGTACCCGATAGCCGTCGCTGCGCAGTTGCAGGCCGTACTCGCGGTTGTCCAGGGTCGCTTCTTCGAGCAACAGGGCCATCACCGTGGCCAAGCGGTCGCCTTCGTCACGCAGCGCCCGGCCCGCGCCATTGCCCACCGAGAGCACGGCCAGGCTGACCAGGGTGCCGAGAATCACCAGCACCACCAGCAACTCGATCAGGGTAAAACCGCGCCCACGCCCGTAGCTCCGCGACATAGCGGCAACCTTGCTACGGGCGGCAGGCATCAGTTGTCCCAGTTACCGATATCGGCGTCGTTGTCCGTACCGCCTTCTTTGCCGTCGGCACCGAAGGAGTACAGGTCGAACGGGCCCTTGGTGCCCGGCGCCAGGTATTGATAGGGATTGCCCCAGGCATCCACCGGCAGGCGCTTGAGGTAGCCGTCCTTATTCCAGTTCTTCGCCTGCGGGTTACCGGAAGGCTTCTTCACCAGGGCTTCGAGACCCTGCTGGGTGCTTGGGTAGGCGAAGTTGTCCAGCTTGTACATGTCCAGGGCGGCAGCCACGGCCTTGATGTCGCCCTTGGCCACGGTAACCTTGGCCTGGTCCGGACGGCTCATCACTTGCGGTACCACCAGCGCGGCGAGGATGCCGAGAATGACCACCACCACCATGATTTCGATAAGGGTGAAACCTGATTGACGTCGTTGCATCGGGATTAGCCCACCAGTTGGTTGAGAGAGAGGATTGGCAGCAGGATGGCCAGCACGATAACCAGCACCACGGCGCCCATAAACACCAGCATAAAGGGCTCGAACAGCCCGACCAGCAAGGCCACCTGGGCGGCCAGATCGTTTTCCTGATTGCGTGCAGTGCGCGCCAGCATCTGGTCCAGCTCGCCGGATTTTTCGCCGCTGGCGATCATGTGCAGCATCATCGGCGGGAACTCGCCGCTGGCGTCCAGGGCGCGGGTCAGGCTGCTGCCTTCGCGCACGGCCTGCGCGGCAACGATGACCTTGTCGCGGATGCGCAGGTTGGCGATCACCGCCGCGGCAATCGCCAGGGCCTCCACCAGCGGCACGCCGCTTTTACTGAGGATCGCCAGGGTCGAGGCGAAGCGCGCGGTGTTGGTGGCGCGGGCCAGCCGGCCGACCAGCGGGATGCGCAGAATGAACGCGTGCCAACGCCGTTGCAGGGCCTCGTCGCGCAGGGCCACACGCAGGCCGAGCACAGCGCCGACACCCGCCAGCACCATCAGCCAGCCCCAGGTTTTCACCACGTCGCTGGTGGCAATCAGGCCACGGGTCAGGGCGGGCAATTCTTGCCCGGTGTTGACGAACACTTTGACCACATCCGGTACCACATAACCAAGCAGGAAGCCGACGATGGTCAACGCGGCGACCATCAAAATCAGCGGATAGAGCAGCGCCAGCTGGATCTTCTGCCGCGACTGCTGACGTTGCTCGGTGTAGTCCGCCAACTGGTCGAGCACCAGGCCGAGGTGCCCGGCATGTTCGCCGGCGGCCACGGTGGCGCGGTACAGCTCGGGGAACGCGGCCGGGTATTCCTTGAGGCTGGCGGCCAGGCTGTGGCCTTCGAGCACCCGCGCACGCACGGCGAGCAGCATGGATTTGATCTTCGGCGTGCGGGTTTGCGCGGCGGCGGCACGCAGCGCCTCCTCAATCGGCAGGGCCGCCTGCACCAGGGTGGCCAGCTGCCGGGTAATCAGCGCCAGGTCGCTGGCCGACAGGCCATGACCGAAGCTCAGCGGGCTGTCGCTGCGGCTCTCGCGGGCCTTGGCCTGCTTGACCTGCAACGGCGTCAGCTGTTTCTCGCGCAGCAACTGGCGCGCCTGGCGCGGGCTGTCAGCTTCGAGGCTGCCCTTCTGCTGGCGGCCCTGAGCGTCGAGGGCGAGGTATTCGAAGGCGGCCATGGCTTATGCCCCCTCGCCTGAAGCGAACGTAGCCCGGATGCAAAAGGTCGGCATTCTGGCTATTCCTCCCGCGTCACACGCAGCACTTCTTCCAGGGTGGTCACCCCTTCACGGACCTTGCGCATGCCGTCGTCGCGGATGCTCGGGCCGAGGCTGCGGGCGTGGCGGGTCATCTCCTGCTCGGCCGCACAGCTGTGGATCTGCCCGCGCAGGTGTTCGTCGAAGATCACCAGTTCATAGATACCGGTCCGCCCGCGATAGCCCAGCTGCCGGCAGTCCGGGCAGCCCACGGCGTGGTGCAGGATCGGCGGCGTGGCCGGGTCGGCGCCGAGCAGCGCGCACTCGGCGGCATCGGCCGCATAAGGCTGCTTGCAGCTCGGGCACAGCACCCGCACCAGACGCTGGGCCAGCACACCGAGCAAGGACGACGAGAGCAGGAACGGCTCGATGCCCATATCCACCAGGCGGGTAATGGCGCCGATGGCGGTGTTGGTGTGCAGGGTGGACAGCACCAGGTGACCGGTCAGCGAGGCCTGCACGGCGATCTCGGCGGTTTCCTGATCGCGGATTTCGCCGATCATCACCACATCCGGGTCCTGGCGCAGGATGGCGCGCAGGCCACGGGCGAAGGTCATCTCGACCTTGCTGTTGACCTGCGTTTGGCCGATGCCTTCGAGGTGGTATTCGATCGGGTCTTCGACGGTGAGGATGTTGCGCGTGCCGTCATTCAGGCTGACCAGGCTGGCGTACAGGGTGGTGGTTTTACCCGAGCCGGTAGGGCCGGTCACCAGAATGATGCCGTGGGGTTTCTTCACCGCCGCTTCCATCAGGCTGCGGTCGCGCTCGCTCATGCCCAGGTGTTGCAGGGTCAGGCGCCCGGCTTGTTTATCCAGCAAACGCAGCACCACCCGCTCGCCGTTGGCCGAGGGCAGGGTGGAGACACGGATATCCACTTCGCGGCCGCCGACCTTGAGCGAGATGCGCCCGTCCTGCGGCACGCGCTTCTCGGCGATGTCCAGCTTGGCCATGACCTTGATCCGCGACACCAGCAGGGTGGCCAGTTCGCGCTTGGGCTGCACCATCTCACGCAGGATGCCGTCGATCCGAAAGCGGATGACCAGGCGTTTTTCGAAGGTTTCGACGTGGATGTCAGAGGCGTTCTCTTTGATCGCCTCGCCGAGAATGGCGTTGATCAGGCGGATGATCGGCGCGTCATCTTCCTGCTCCAGCAGGTCTTCGGTTTCCTGCACCTGTTCAGCCAGGCTGGCCAGGTCCATGTCTGCACCCAGGCCCTCGACCATCTGCATGGCGGCGGACGAATCGTGCTGGTAGGCGTCGCTCAGGGCCTGTTCGAAGGCCGGCGCGTCCAGCCAGTCGCAGGCCAGACCGCTGCCGACAAAGCGCTGTGCCTCGTGCAGGGCATTCAGGCTGGCGCCGCGGCGCGCCTGCAGGCGCAGGCCGTCGAACAGCACGCCATGGCGCTTGGCAAAGGTGAACGGCAGGCGCCGCGGCGACGGCTGAGCTGGGTCGTGCATATTGTTGTAGTGCCCCGGACAAAACGAATGGCAGACGGCCGCGCCTCTTCGGGCGCAGAACGCTATAAACCGCAGTTCGGCACGGCGGTCAATCGCCGCGCAGGTAAAATTGCCAAACCGCGAGTGCCACCACATCCTGACCGAACTTAATGACTGTGGCTGCGGCCAACATGGGAATCGTCATCCGCCAGCGCACCGACCCCGCCACTGGCCTGCAACTGCTGCAGGATCGGGCAGTGCTCGACCTCTTGGGCCGCCGCGCAGCGTTGGCGCAACTCCAACAATTGCTCCTGCAGGGCCTGCAAGCTGGCGACCCGCGCCTGCACGTGCTGGATGTGCGCGTCGATCAGTTGGTTGACGCTGGCGCAGTCCTCCTGAGGACGGTCGCGCAGGTTGAGCAGGTCGCGGATTTCGTTGAGGGTCATGTCCAGGCTGCGGCAATTGCGAATAAAGGTCAGGCGCTCGCTATGCTCTGGGCTGTACAGCCGGTAATTGCCGTCACTGCGGGCCGGCGGCGGCAGTAGGCCCTCGCGCTCGTAATAGCGGATGGTCTGTACCGGGCAGTCGGCCAAGGTGGCCAGTTCACCGATCTTCATGATTGCCTCCAACAGGGTGCTTGACCCTATAGTGGCTTCAGGGTGTTGACTGTGCAACACGGCTTACCGAGGAGCATCCCATGAGTCACTGTTGCGACCATCAGCACCCCAACCCGACCACTGCGGCGCCCAGCGGCGACAGCAATCCGCGCCCCGCAGGTGCCCGCCTGAGTCGTTTTCGCATTGAGCAGATGGACTGCCCCACCGAGCAGGGCCTGATCGAGACGCGCCTGAGCAAACTGGCCGGCGTGAGCGCCTTGGAGTTCAACCTGCTGAGCCGGGTGCTAGGGGTCTGGCATGCACTGCCTAACGAACAGACGATCATTGCCGCGATCAACGAGCTGGGCTTTAGTGCCCAGCCCGTCGCCGCCGAACAGCCACCCGCCAGCACCCCAGCCAGCAAACCCTGGTGGCCGTTGGCCCTGGCCGGTGTGGCGGCGCTGGCTGCCGAGCTGCTGCACTTCAGCGCTCTGGCGCCCGAATGGGCCGTAGCCAGCGTGGCCCTGCTGGCGATTCTGCTCTCCGGCCTCAGCACCTATAAGAAAGGCTGGGTGGCGCTGAAAAACCGCAACCTGAATATCAATGCGCTGATGAGCATTGCCGTCACCGGCGCCGTGCTGATCGGCCAGTGGCCGGAAGCGGCGATGGTGATGGTGCTCTTCGCCCTCGCCGAGTTGATCGAGGCCAAGTCCCTGGATCGCGCCCGCCAAGCGATTCACGGCCTGCTGGCGCTGACCCCGGAACAGGCCACGGTACTGCAGACCGACGGCAGCTGGCAGAGCGTACCAACCAGCCAGGTGGCGATTGGCGCCCAGGTGCGGGTGCGCCCCGGCGAGCGCATTGGCCTGGACGGCGTGGTCAGCGCCGGGCAGTCCACGGTCAACCAGGCCCCGATTACTGGCGAGAGCCTGCCGGTGGACAAGGCCGCCGGTGACCCGCTGTTTGCCGGCACCATCAACCAGGGTGGCGAGTTGCACTATCAGGTCAGCGCGGCGGCGGATAACAGCACCCTGGCGCGCATCATCCATGCGGTGGAGCAAGCCCAGGGCACGCGGGCACCGACCCAGCGCTTCGTCGACCAGTTCTCGCGCATCTATACCCCGACGGTGTTTGCTCTGGCCGTAGCCGTCGCGCTGCTGCCGCCCCTGCTGCTCGGCGGCGCCTGGCTGGAGTGGGCCTACCGTGCTCTGGTGCTGCTGGTGATCGCCTGCCCCTGTGCATTGGTGATCTCCACCCCGGTGACCATCGTCAGCGGCCTGGCCGCGGCCGCCCGCCGCGGCATCCTGATCAAGGGCGGGGTGTACCTGGAGCTCGGCCATCAGCTGCGTGCCCTGGCCCTGGACAAGACCGGCACCCTGACCCACGGCCGCCCGGTGCAAACCGACTACCTGGCGCTGCACAGCGACGCGTGCGACCCGGCGCAACTGGCTGCCAGCCTGGCCCAGCGCTCCGACCATCCGGTGTCCCAGGCCATCGCCCGCCATGCCGAGCAGCAAGGCCTGGCCCTGCTGCCGCTGGTCAACTTCACGGCCCTGCCTGGTCGGGGGGTCTGCGGCCTGTTCGATGGCCAGTTGTACCAGCTCGGCAACCATCGCCTGGTAGAAGAACTGGGGCTGTGCAGCCCGGCCCTGGAAGCCCTGCTGGAGCCCCTGGAACGCCAGGGCAAAAGCGTGGTACTGCTGTGCGCGCCGAGCCAGGTGCTGGCGCTGTTTGCGGTGGCCGACACGCTCAAGGCCTCCAGCCAGGAAGCCATCGCCGAGCTGCATCAACTCGGGATCAAGACCTGCATGCTGACCGGCGATAATGCCCACACCGCCGCGGCCATCGCCCTGCAAGCCGGCATCGACGAGGCGCACGGCAACCTGCTGCCGGAACACAAGCTGGCAGCCATCCACACCTTGCAAGGCACCGGCCAGATCGTCGGCATGGTCGGCGACGGCATCAACGATGCGCCAGCCCTGGCCCAGGCCAACATCGGCTTCGCCATGGGCGCGGCCGGCAGCGACAGCGCCATTGAGACTGCCGACGTGGCGCTGATGGACGACGACCTGCGCAAGATCCCAGCCTTTATCCGCCTGTCGCGGCGCACCGCCGCCATCCTCAAGCAGAACATCGCGCTGGCATTGGGGGTCAAGGCACTGTTCCTGCTGATCACCCTCACCGGCCACGCCAGCCTGTGGATGGCGGTGTTCGCCGACATGGGCGTCAGCCTGCTGGTAGTCGCCAACGGCCTGCGCCTGCTGCGTCAGGAGAAACAGGCATGAGTAGCGCCCTGCGCAGCGCCATTCACGCCGCCCTGGCTGCGGCCAATCGCGCGGCCGACGATCCGCAGGCGGCCTTTGCCGCCCTCGAACGCGCGCACATCCTCAGCCAGCGCCTGCCCGTGCTCCACGCCTACAGCCACTGGCGGATGCTGCGTCTGGGCTGGCAGCTACGGGATTGGCGCGAAGTGGCCGGGCAACTGCCGCGGATCGCCGCCGCCCTGCTGTTCTCGCGGCTGTGGGTGCCGGTCGGCAACAGTGGCCGGGCGCGAATCAGCGCCTTCGCCCGACAGCCGCTCAGTGCCGAACTGCAACGGCTGCTGGATGAGGACAAGCAACCGTAAGCGATAACAAACCAGCACAAGCCCTTATGTAGCGAATATTAAACAGCGCTACATAAATGCATAATCAATAGCTAATACCGAGGATAAGATTCATTAATAAAAGGTAATGCAGAGGCCTAATAATCAGGCCTCCAGCCCTGTTTACCACCCCCAATCCGACCTGATGAACGGTTATTCATGACGGCCATCAAGGCCTCGCCTAAAAACCTCTAAAAACGCCAGAAAGCCTTTCACCACGGGGCTTTCAGCATATTTCGTGACCGCTAGGTCAGGTGCTGGCTTGTAGTTACTTATCCAGTTCACTAGCAGAAGCCCTTGATGCCCTGCCCGTTCGCCGGCAGAATGCCGCGCCCGCCGGTCTGCAGCCCTGCGCCGAGGGAGTTTTGTGCTGATCAGCCACCCCAGTTTGCCAACGTAGTGAACTGGTTTCCCTAACGATCACACGCAGGAGATTTGAAGTGCACATCGGTGTTCCTCTCGAAACCCATGCCGGCGAAACGCGGGTTGCCGCTACCCCGGAAACCATCAAGAAGCTGATCGCCCACGGCCATCAGGTGACTGTCCAGACCGGTGCCGGCATTACTGCCAGCCTGCCGGACCACGTCTATGAGATCGTCGGTGCCGATATCGGTGATGCCGCGACCACTCTGGGCGCGGACCTGGTGCTCAAGGTCCTGGCTCCCAGCGATGCCGAACTGGCGCAGATGAAAGCCGGCGCCGTGCTGGTTGGCATGCTCAACCCGTTCGACAGCGAGACCATCGCCAAGATGGCCACCCGCGGGATTACCGCCTTCGCCCTCGAAGCCGCGCCGCGCACCTCGCGCGCCCAGAGCCTCGATGTGCTGTCGTCGCAAGCCAACATTGCCGGCTACAAGGCCGTGCTGCTGGGTGCTCATCACTATCCGCGCTTTATGCCGATGCTGATGACCGCTGCCGGTACCGTGAAAGCCGCGCGCATTCTGGTGCTCGGCGCCGGTGTTGCCGGCCTGCAGGCCATCGCCACGGCCAAGCGCCTGGGTGCGGTGATCGAAGCCTCGGACGTACGTCCGGCGGTGAAAGAGCAGATCGAATCCCTCGGCGCCAAGTTCGTCGACGTGCCGTTCGAGACCGATGAAGAGCGCGAGTGCGCCCAAGGCGTAGGCGGCTATGCCCGTCCAATGCCGGCGTCGTGGATGCAACGCCAGGCTGGCGCCGTGCACGAACGCGCCAAGCAGGCTGACATCGTGATCACCACCGCGCTGATTCCGGGCCGCAAGGCACCGACCTTGCTGCACGCCGCGACCGTGGAAGAAATGAAGCCAGGCTCGGTGATCATCGACCTCGCGGCGGCTCAGGGTGGCAACTGCCCGCTGACCGAAGCCGATCAGGTGGTGGTCAAGCACGGCGTGACCATCGTCGGTCACACCAACCTGGCGGCCCTGGTGCCGGCAGACGCTTCGGCGCTGTACGCACGCAATCTGCTGGACTTCCTCAAGCTGGTTATCGACGGCGAAGGCAAGTTCCACCTCAACCTTGAAGACGACATTGTCGCGGCGTGCCTGATGTGCACCGGCGGCGACGTTGTGCGCAAGAACGGTTAAGCGGGAGCAAGACGATGGAAATTTCTGACAGCATCTACAACCTGATCATCTTCGCCCTGGCCATCTACGTGGGCTACCACGTGGTGTGGAACGTGACCCCGGCTCTGCATACCCCGCTGATGGCGGTGACCAACGCGATTTCCGCGATCGTCATCGTCGGCGCCATGCTGGCCGCGGCACTGACCGTCACGCCGCTGGGCAAAACCATGGGCACCCTGGCCGTGGCCCTGGCCGCAGTAAACGTCTTCGGTGGCTTCCTGGTCACCCGGCGCATGCTGGAAATGTTCAAGAAGAAAGCGCCCAAAGCGCCGGCGGAGAAGCACTGACATGAGCATGAACCTCGTCACCGTCCTCTATTTGATCGCTTCGATCTGCTTTATCCAGGCCCTCAAAGGCCTGTCGCACCCGACCACGTCGCGCCGCGGCAACCTGTTCGGCATGCTCGGCATGGGCCTCGCCGCCTTCACCACTATCGCCCTGATCGCGATGAAAGTGAGCGAGTTCCAGCAACGCGGCGTGGGCATCGACCTGGCCCAAGGCCTGGGCTTCGTTCTGGTCGGCCTGCTGGTCGGCGGTAGCGCCGGCGCCATCATGGCCAAGCGCGTGGAAATGACCAAGATGCCGGAACTGGTCGCCTTCATGCACAGCATGATCGGCCTGGCTGCCGTGTTCATCGCCATCGCTGCGGTGGTTGAGCCGCAATCCCTGGGTATCGTGGCCAGCCTCGGCGACGCCATCCCGGTCGGCAACCGCCTGGAACTGTTCCTCGGTGCAGCCATCGGCGCCATCACCTTCTCCGGTTCGGTGATCGCCTTCGGCAAACTCTCGGGCAAGTACAAGTTCCGCCTGTTCCAGGGCGCACCTGTGCAGTTCAAGGGTCAGCACATGCTGAACCTGGCCATCGGCCTGACCGTGATCGGCCTGGGCCTGGTGTACATGTTCACCGGCAACCTGCAGGCGTTTGCGGTGATGCTGGCGCTGGCCTTCATCATCGGCGTGCTGATCATCATCCCGATCGGCGGTGCCGACATGCCAGTCGTGGTGTCGATGCTCAACAGCTACTCGGGCTGGGCGGCGGCGGGTATCGGCTTCTCGCTGAACAACTCGATGCTGATCATCGCCGGCTCGCTGGTAGGTTCGTCGGGCGCCATCCTCTCGTACATCATGTGCAAGGCGATGAACCGTTCGTTCTTCAACGTGATCCTCGGCGGTTTCGGTGGTGCTCCGGCAGCCGCAGGCCCAGCCGGCGCTCAGGAAGCCCGTCCGGTGAAATCCGGCTCGTCTGACGACGCCGCGTTCCTGCTGACCAACGCCGACACCGTGATCATCGTTCCGGGCTACGGCCTGGCGGTGGCCCGTGCCCAGCACGCGCTGATGGAACTGGCCGAAAAGCTGACCCATCGCGGCGTCACCGTGAAGTACGCGATCCACCCGGTTGCCGGGCGTATGCCAGGCCACATGAACGTTCTGCTGGCCGAGGCCGAAGTGCCTTACGAGCAAGTGTTCGAGATGGACGACATCAAC
>RCMZ01000473.1_pt1 | contig 21222 bp, 23 predicted proteins | sample 2041141 | NCBI WGS metagenome assembly RCMZ01 (sample SAMN09708263, study PRJNA481090) | Wastewater metagenome, whole genome shotgun sequencing project. | biome: sewage; isolation source: Davis station wastewater (DW) | place: Antarctica: Davis Station | collected 2010-03-01
CTGCCGCTGCTCACCAGCGAAGAAGAACAAACTTACGCCCGCCAGCTCAAGGAGAACAATGACCTGGACTCCGCCGGTCGGCTGGTGATGTCGCACTTGCGCCTGGTCGTCTCGATTGCACGCCAGTACCAAGGCTATGGCCTGCCCCATGGCGACTTGATCCAGGAAGGCAACGTGGGCCTGATGAAGGCCGTCAAACGCTTCGACCCCGACCAAGGCGTGCGCCTTGTGAGCTACGCCATGCACTGGATCAAGGCGGAGATTCACGAATACATCCTGAAGAACTGGCGCATGGTGAAGGTGGCCACCACCAAGGCGCAGCGCAAGCTGTTCTTTAACCTGCGGTCCATGAAGCAGGGTTTCAAGGTAGACGCCGCAGCCGCCGATGCGGCCACGCACCGCGATACGCTGTCGGAGAGCGAGATCGACGCCGTGGCGGAAAAGCTCAACGTCAAACGCGAAGATGTTATCGAGATGGAAACCCGGATGTCGGGTGGCGATGTGCTGCTGGATCCCGCTCCTTCAGACGATGGCGAGCAAGCGTTCGGTCCCATTGCCTATCTGGCAGATGCGTCCCACGAGCCGACGGCCATGATCGAGTCGCGCCAACGTGATGCGCTGGCCAGCGATGGCATTGCCGCGGCTTTGGCGAGCCTGGATGACCGCAGCCGCCGGATCGTGGAAGAGCGCTGGCTCAAAGTCAATGACGACGGCAGCGGTGGCATGACGCTGCATGAGTTGGCTGCGGTGTATGGCGTGAGCGCCGAGCGCATTCGCCAAATCGAAGTGGCGGCCATGAAGAAAATGAAAACGGCGCTGGCCGAGTACGCATGAACAAGGCCACCTTGCGGCGGTAACATCCCGCTCTTGCAGAAGTCGCCTCGCGGGGCCCCAGTTCTGGGGCCCCGCGTCGTTTTGGCCCACGAATTTTCCCAAGGAGATTCTGTTCTCATGTCACGCCGCCTCGTCTCCCGCCGCGCATCGCTGCTGATCGCTCTGGCTACCACCGCCGCCGCTACCGCCTTCACGGGGCCGTTGGCGCATGCCCAGCAGCCGATGAACTCTGCGGCCCACACGCCAACGGCTTGGCCCACCAAGCCCCTCAAGATCATTGTGGGATTTCCGGCGGGCTCGTCCCCGGACCTCACGGCACGCACGTTTTCCGAGCCGCTGTCCAAGGCACTGGGTCAGCCGGTCATCGTGGAAAACAAGGTGGGCGCAGGCGGCAACATTGGGGCCGACGCGGTCGCCAAAGCACACGATGACCACACCATCGGCCTGATGATCAATGGCAACATGACCATTGCCAAGCTGCTGAATCCCTCCGTGCCCTATGACCCGCTCAAGGATCTGGCACCGCTCAGCCTGATCGGCACGTCGCCCCTCATTTTGACGGCGCCTGTCAGCCAGCCCGGCGTGCCTGCCACCGCCAGCGCCCGAGAGTTTTTTGCGGCGGCACGCAACAGCGGCGACAAATGGAGCTATGGCACGCCCGGTGTGGGCACGGTCGGCCACATTGGCACAGAACTGCTGAAGGCGCGCAGCAACATCAACCCGGTGCATGTGCCCTACCCCGGCTACCCCCAGGTGGCCAACGCCATGTTGGGCGGTCAGCTCCAAATGGCACTGCTGCCCCCTGCATTGGCGCAAGCGCAGGTACGTGCGGGCAAGTTGCGCGCGATTGGTGTCACATCGGCGGGCCGCAGCCCGCTGGCACCCGACGTTCCCAGCCTGGCGGAAGTGGGCATCCAGGGCTTCAACCTGGAAATCTGGAACGCTTTTGCTGCGCCATCCAGCATGCCCGCGCCCATTCAGGCGAAGCTCGCCACGTTGATCGGCCAGATTGCGCGCAGTGAAGATGTACGCACCAAGCTGTTCCAACAAGGTTGGCAGACGGTGGGGTCGTCACCCGAAGGTTTGGCCAACCGCATCAAGGCAGACACCCGTCTGCTGGGCGATGTGATCACCCAGCGCGGCATAAAGGTGGAGTAGCCCGCCTCCGCCAGTCCTGATGGCAAGCATTTTGTTGCAGTGCGCCATCAACCTGGGTAAGGTCCTGCTTCGGCCCGGATTTTGTCTTTCCGGGCACCCTTTTCTTGGCTCCCTCTTGGGTGAATGACCGTCGCCCCCGCTCCATGACCTCTGAACCCCTTGCCCGCAGCAGCGGGTGTGCATTGTGCGTGGGTCAGCAGCAATGTCTGCTGTGGCGACAAACCACACAACGCTGCGTCGACTGGGCCCCTCTCGTTGTCGAGCGCTCGATGTGCAAGGGCGAATTGCTTTTGAGGCAAGGCGACCTGCCCCCCACCTTCAAGATCGTCAAAACGGGCACCGTGGTGCTGCTGTGCAGGGGCGAAGACCGGGTGGATCGGCCTATCGGACTATTTGGCGCGGGCCAACCGCTGGGCACCACCGGGCTGGTTCAGCAGCCCGCTGCGGTTTCCTGCCGCGCAGTGACAGCCGGGCGGATCTGCGAGGTGGATATCGCCTTAGCGACCCAGCAAGGCCTTCTGGACGACGCCTTCCTGCGGGGCCTGGCACAAAGTTATGCCCAAACCAACGCGTCACTGGCCGAATGGGCCCGCATCGCGCGCATTCGGGGGGTGGCCGGCCAGCTGGCGGCCACCTTGCTTCAACTGGCCCGCATACAGCGCAGCACGCTGGTGCGGCTGCCCAGTCATGCCATGCTGGCAGACCTGCTCTCGACCACGCGTGAAACCATTGCGCGTGGCCTGCGCCACTTGGCGCTGTGCCAAGGTGTTGTCCGCAGCGACCGCTGGCACTGCGAGATTCAGCGGGAGACCCTGCTCAGCCTGGCTGCGGGACAAGCGCCAACAGGCGCTCGCAGCACTGCCGGTTGATCCATCCTGTGGCACCGCTGAAAAGGAGGCGTGTAGCCCTTTAGCTTGAGTCGTCTAGGCGTTTTGACCTCTAGGGGACACAGGCCCCGCGAAACCCACCGCGCCCCCGACCTGCAGCAATTGCACCACGTGTGCGGGTGCAACCGCGCGGGCGTACAGCCACCCCTGGTAGGCATCACATCCAAAGTCAGCCAGCACACGCAGTTGCTCAGCAGATTCAACGCCTTCCGCCACCACCTCCAGACCCAATGTCTGCGCCAGCACAATAATGGCTTGCACCAGGGTTGCGTCTGATCTGCTGCACAGCAGGGGGCGTATGAACTCCCGATCAATCTTGATGCGAGAGACGGGCAGCAGCTTCAAGTGTGCGAGTGAGGAATGGCCCGTGCCGAAGTCGTCCAGCGCTATGCAGACGCCCAACGACTGCAGGCGCAAAAGTACGCGCCGCGCTTGCTCAGGGTCTGCCATGGCCTCCGACTCGGTCACCTCGATCTCCAACAGGTCGGGCCTTGCGCCGTGCAGGGACAGGCTGCGCTCGATCTGCTCGACAAGGTCCGTCTGGCGCAGTTGTTGTGCAGACAGGTTGACGGCCACCCGCAGCGGCATCCCCGCCCCTGACCACGCGGCAATCTGCTGGCAGGCCGTGTCGAGCACCCAGGCTCCTAGCGCGTGGATCAAGCCCGTCGCCTCTGCCACGGGAATGAACCGGTCGGGTGGAACCTGACCAAGCTGTGGATCGGTCCATCGCAGCAGGGCTTCGACACCTTGCATGCGGCCAGTGACCACATCCACTTGCGGCTGGTAATGCAAGGCCAGGCCACCATAAGCCAGGGCCATTTTCAGACGCTCATGGAGCTGGAGCTTCTCAGCCATGCGGGCTCCAAGGGGCGGCGCATAAAAGGCGTAGTGGGAACGGCCGGACTCCTTGGCGTGGTACATGGCCATATCGGCGTACCGCAGCAAGGTCGCCGCGTCCTGGGCGTCGCCAGGGTATAGCGCGATCCCCAGGCTGGCCCCAAAGTCCAGTTCGAAGCCATGCATCTGATAGGGACGGCATAACACCTCGAGCAGCTTGGCCGCCGCATGCTCAGCCTCCTGCGCATGGGCAATCTGCGGCAGCAGCACGGTGAATTCATCCCCTCCCAGCCGAGCCAGCGCATCGCCCGCACGCAGCACACTTTTAAGCCTGCGCGCCACCTCGAGCAACACCTGATCCCCGGCGGCGTGGCCATAACCATCGTTCACCGCCTTGAAGTCATCCAAGTCCAGCAGCAGCAAAGCGAACGGTTGGCCCGAGCGTGCAGACTCGGCAATGGCCTGCTCCAGGCGCTGACCGAACTGCCAGCGGTTGATCAGACCCGTCAGCGTGTCGTGGGTGGCCTGGAAGTGCATCCTGGCTTCGAGTCGGCGCACCTCTGAAATGTCGCGCACGAAGGCCACCGCAGTCCCGCCATGGGCATCCGTATGCCCCAGCGCAATGTCCACGGGCAATGAACTGCCATCCTTGCGCAGTATCCAGAGGTCGCGCCCCATCCCCATGGGTCTGCGTGAAGGGGCGTGGAAGTAGCTCTCGAAATGCCTCGCATGCGTTTCGCGCAAGTCAGCGGGAAGAAAGATGCTGACCGAGTTGCCACACAGCTCGTCGGCCAGATAGCCAGAGATGGTCTCCATCGCAGCGTTGGCCATCACAATGCTTCCCGCACGGTCTACGAGCAAAATACCGTCGGGGGCCGCATTCATCGCGGCCAGGACCAGAGAAGCCGCATCCACTTCGCGTGGACTGCGTTCGAACGAAGAGGTGTGCGCGGAGTGGCCCCTGCGGTCTGCGGGCCTCATGACGCCAGGCCGACGGTCGATCGGCGCACCGACGCGCGTTCAGCGAGCCCATGGGCAGGGCTCCAAGCCCCGCGCAGGCGGCGCCCCAACCTCACACCGGCAGCACCTGCCACGTACACCTGGGCCAAGCCTCCCGTCGCCACGGACCTCCAAACCCGCAACGACCTCGCCAAACCACCCCCTATCGGTGGCCGACACGCACACGATCGCAGTGCGCGATGTATCGGGGCGGGCGTTTGTGTTGTGAACCTGGCTATCGCGCCCAAAGTTTCCAAAATCCCTGATCCAGATGAAGGCTTCGTGGAGGTAAAAGAAGTGTCCCGAAGATCGAAGCAGGGCCATGGCCTGCCGCCCTCCGACAGCGGATGGTCAAGCGGGGTTACGTGCACATTCGAGCGCATGAGAGCCTTATTTTTTTCTCAAAGTGACCGGGGTCAGGGCGCGGGCGCTGCAAAGCGCAGCGCCCCACACGCAGGCAAGCCCATTGCGCTATCGAACACGCCCTCCAAAACGGCGAAGTGCCGAAGCGGCGAAGCAGAGTTGCAATAAGCCAACGGAACGCACCTTCTGCCAGGGCTACGCGCCGAGCAGATAGCAGATGGAACCACTCTAGAGAATCAGCTCACTCTCGGCATCAAGGAAGCCCCTGGTCACAGGGTCCACTTGATACGAATGTGATGCGCCTCGCACTTTTTGTGCAGGCGACGAGGCGAATCCGCGACAGCCCCCCGGAAGCGGTGCGGTGCGGTGCAATCAGAACAGGGCTGTGCGCTGCGCGCCCTTGTCCGGCGGAGAAACCGATCAGCCCGCCTCGGCCAGCAGCACCTTGACGTCAGCAGCCAAGGCCTGGGCACCGCTTCCGTAGCGGCTGTACACGCGCAGGCGCCCTGCGGGGTCGTAGACATAGCTGCCCGCAGAATGGTCCATGGTGTAGCTGGTGGGCGTCTTGCCATCGACCTTCTTGAAGTAGATCTTGAAGTCCTTGGCCACAGCCGCCAACTGCTCGGGCGTGCCGTGCAGGGCCAGAAAGGTCGGGTCGAAGTTCGCCATGTAGGCCTTCAGGACTTCGGGCGTGTCGCGCTCGGGGTCCACCGTGACAAAAATCCCCTGAAGCCGGTCTCCGTCCTTGCCGAGCATCTGCTTGACTTCGGCCAGTTCGGCCATCGAGGTCGGGCACACGTCCGGGCACTGGGTATACCCAAAAAACACCACCACCACCTTGCCAGCGAAGTCCTTGAGGTGGCGCGGCTGCCCATTGTGGTCCGTCAGCGGAAGGTCTTTGGCGTAATCGGCGCCGGTGATGTCCACGCCACGGAATTCAGCCTTCTTTTCAGAACAAGCACTAAAAAGGCCTAGAGCGCTTATAGATAAAGCGCTAGCAGCTATTATTTTGAGAGCATTTCGTTTCAGCATAGGTTTTACAGCACGTAGTGGTCCACCAGCAAGGCGGCAAACAGCGCGCTCAGGTGAATGAGGGAAAAACGGAAGGTCTTGCGCGCCAGGGCATCCGAATAGTTGCGCCACAGTGCAAAACCGTAGCCACAAAACCCGGCACTCAGTAGCACCGCGGCAGCCAAATAAATCCAAGAACTCATGCCGTAGATGAAGGGCATCAGGCAACCGGCAAAGAGGATCAGTGTGTACAGGAACACCTGCAGCCGAGTGAACTCGTTGCCATGCGTGACAGGCAACATGGGCAAACCGGACTTGCGGTAGTCCTCGACCCGGTACAACGCCAGCGCCCAGAAGTGCGGAGGCGTCCACAAAAAGATGATGAGGAAGAGAATGAGCGCCTCAGGCCCCACGTCATTGGTCATGGCAGCCCAGCCGAGCACCGGTGGCATGGCGCCCGACGCCCCGCCAATCACAATGTTCTGCGGGGTCAGTGGTTTGAGGATCACGGTGTAGACCACGGCATAGCCGACAAAGGTGGCAAATGTGAGCCACATCGTCAGCGGGTTGACCCAGAAGTACAACAACGCCGACCCAGCAGCACACAGCACTGCCGAGAACAACAGCGTCTGCACATTGGACAACTCGCCCTTGGCCGTGGGGCGCCAAGCCGTGCGTTTCATCTTTGCATCAATGCCCTGCTCCACGATGCAGTTGAACGCGGCCGCTGCGCCCGCAACCAGCCACACCCCAGCGCAGGCAATCAGCATATGTCCGAACTGCGCCGCAGACGGCATGCCGGGCACGGCCAGCACCATGCCGATCAGCGCACAAAAAACAATGAGCTGCACCACCCGGGGTTTGGTCAACGCATAAAACTGCTGTAGACGCGAAGGGGAGGACATAACGGTGGAGGGGGCGACACTCATGCGGACACTCTCGAAGCGCCAGGCGGCGCGGAAAACTCTTGGGGCACGGCAGACACCGCGCGACTGGACACCACTGCCCAGGTCAACACCACCACCAGGGCCGCAGCGCCGCCCGTATGCAGCACTGCGGCCACCAAGGGCCAGTCCAGCACCACGTTGGACAAGCCCGTGGCCAATTGCAAGAGGGCAAGGCCCGCCAGCCAACGGGTCTGGGTCGGCAGCACGCCCCGACGGTGAAAACACCAGGCGACAAGGCCGAGAGCAGCCAACACCGCGTAAGCCATCAACCGATGAACGTAATGAATGGCCGTGAGGCCGGAAAATCCGATATGGCTGCCGTCCTGCAGCATGCCCAGCTTGCGCCAGACCTGAAAGCCCTGGGCAAAGTCCATCAAGGGCCACCAGCTTCCCTGGCATTTTGGAAATGTGGAGCACGCCAACACCGCGTAGTTGGTGCTGACCCAGCCACCAAGCACCACTTGCAACGCCACCAGAACGCCCGTGCCGATCAACGCCCAGCGAAGCCCTGGCGACAGGGCCACAGGCACGCGGCCCTGCGCCCATTGGGTGTGGCGCACAGCCTGCACACACAACAGGGCGAGCAAAACCAGCCCACCGATCAAATGAAGTGTGACGATGGCGGGAAACAACTTCATCGTCACGGTCAGCGCGCCAAACGCCCCCTGCAGGCATACCCAGAGCAGCGTGATGGTCGGCCACCACGGACTGATGGGAGGCGCGTCACCGCCCACCCCGCTTCGTGCTCGGCGCTTCTGCAGCCATGAGGACACGGTCAACACGATGATGAGCACGCCCACGCCGGTGGCGAGGTAGCGATGGGTCATTTCAATCCAGGCCTTGCCATGGGTGACGGGGCCTGTGGGCATGGCTTCTTGCGCCGCCGATATTTCGGAGCGCGCGCCCACCGGGCTAGCGCTGCCGTAGCACCCCGGCCAATCAGGACACCCCAGGCCCGAGTCCGTCAAGCGCGTAAATGCACCGAACAGCACCAGGTCAAAGGTCAAAAACAAGGTCAACACGGTCAGCGCCTGCAAACGGCGCATGGGAGAGCTGCGACGGTTGCGCGCCCACACCCAGATCAGCGGCCCCAACGCAATCACGAGGCCCAGCAACATGACCTCTATCACCGGGGCCAGGTCGTAGAGTGACTGTGTATCGCTCATCGGCTAGCGGGCCGCCCCGCCTCATCCCAGGACGAAGAGGCGCGCAGTAGCCGCTCCAAGTCGCGCTTGGCCTTGGCGGCCCCGCTGGAGTCCATCGCCGCCGGAAAACGCATCATCCAGTTGCCCATCGGGTCGACCACGTACAGATGATCTGCCTGCTGATGGCTCTCTGCAGGCGCTAACCACGGGCCCAATGCTGCAGCGTCCATTCGCAGCACCGTGGCCTTCTGCAGAGCAGGGGCCAGGGCTTGCGGCGGGTTGGCAGCATCGTTGATGAGCCAGACCCAATCCATCCGGTCCTTTTCCTTGCCCAGGCTTTCGCGCAACTGCCGCTGCAGATACAGATGCTTCTGACAGGCAGTGTCGCAGTCGCCGCCGGCCACACTCACCAGCAGCCATTGCCCCTTGAGCGATGCAAGCTGCACAGGGCTGCCATCCAAAGCGTGGACGGTGAGGTCGGGGATGGGCCGCTGGGGGTTGATCAGCTCGCCGTAGTTGCGCCGCCCTTCGGGACGAACCACGTAGTAAGTGAAATAAGACGCGATCACCGGTGCAGCACAGATCAGAAGGACCCCTAGCATCTTCCATCGACCATGGCGCGCGCGCTGCGCCGTAGCCACCGCGCTACCCGCTGAAGGCAGCGTGTGCACGGTCAGCCCCAACGGATGCTCGCCTTGGGGCTCAGGGGGCAGACTGGCTGCGCGGGCGAATGAACCGTCGGACGATTTGAAACCAGACATAGAGAATTGCAATCAGGCTGCAGAGCCCGAACCATTGAAATGCGTAACCGTAATGTTTGTCGACACCCGCGCCAACCACGAGCCAATCGCGTTGCAAACCCTCGCTCGCGGCCCCAGTCTGCAGCACGGTGAGCGGAGACAGCGCCAAGCCGGTTTCCGTGCGAAAAGCGGCCAAGTCGAGATTTTGCCGGATGCGGGAAGACCCCTTCGCTGGGTTCCCTCCCTGAAACTCAAAAAGGCGCGATGGCGCAGCGGCCACACGCCCTTCAACACGCACCACTGTGCCCTCAACGGTCTGCACCGGGGGAACCTGCGTGCGATCCTCGAAATTGCGTGGAACCCAGCCTCTCTGCACCAGCACGACCCCTGCATCCGGCCCCTGCAGTTGCAGCGGGGTCAGCACAAAAAAGCCAGGTCGCCCATGCATCTGACGATTGTCAAGAAATACGGTGTGCGCGGGCAACCAGCGCCCTTCAAGAACCACCGTACGGTGCACCAATAACGGGGCCTCTTCTCCCCCACCTGCCGCATTGGCGGCCATTGACAACAGCGCCGAGCCATCCAGGGGCGGCAATTGCGCACGCGCGTCTCGCAAGCTCTGCAATGCTTCTTTCTCAGAGGCACGCGAGAGTTGCCAGCGCCCGAGCGATGCCGTCACCCACATACCAGCCACCGCTGCCATGGCAATCAGCCAAAAGCGCAGCCCCAGGGGACGTTGAACGGTTGTCACTGGATAATGGGCTCCATGAAATACCTCGTAGTGGTCGCATTCATCGGCATTTTGGCCAGCCTGGCTTCTGCCTTGTTTTTCATGATGCGCAATGGTCGCAGCAACACGGGTGAAGACCGAAAAAAAGGCAACCTCATGGTCCGGGCATTGGCCATTCGTGTGGGGCTGTCGATTGTGTTGTTTGTCTGCATTCTGGTGGCATGGAAGCTAGGCTACATACGCCCAACGGGGCTGCCCATGGCCCGTTGAGCGAAACGGCCCTACGCCGCCTTACATCCTCAAGTCCCAAGAAAAAAAGCGCCGCGAGGCGCTTTTTTTCCGTTTGCCGTCAGTGACTTACATCCAATAGACGAGGACGTACAAGCCCAGCCAGACCACGTCCACAAAGTGCCAATACCAGGCCGCCCCCTCAAAGCCGAAATGTTTGTCTGCAGTAAAGTGCCCCTTTTGCAGGCGCAGGGTGATCACCAGCAGCATCAGCATACCGAGAAACACGTGAAAGCCGTGGAACCCCGTCAACATGAAGAAGGTGGACCCAAAAACACCCGAACTGAGCTTGAGGTTCAACTCGGTGTAGAGGTGGAAGTATTCGTAACCCTGGACGAACAGGAACAGAATGCCCAGCAACACGGTCGCCCACATGAAGCCAATGGTCTTGCCACGCTTGTTCTCACGCAGAGCGTGATGCGCGATGGTGAGCGTCACGCCAGAGGTCAACAACAACGCCGTGTTGATGGTGGGCAACCAGAAAGGCCCCACGGTCTGAAACGGCTCAACAATGCCGGCGGGAGAAGCCGTGGCACCAACCGCCAAGCTTGGCCACACCGCCTTGAAATCAGGCCAGAGCAATGCGTTGTCCAGGCTGCCCAGGGCAGGCACCGAATGAGCGCGAGCCCACCACAATGCCGTAAAAAACGCGCCGAAGAACATCACCTCGGAGAAGATGAACCAGCTCATGCTCCAGCGGTATGACAGGTCAATCTTGTGACCATACAGACCACCTTCGCTTTCACGCACCGCATCACCAAACCACTGGTACAAAACGAAGAGCCACCAGACCATGCCCACTGCCAAGGAGTATTTACCCCATTCATGGCCATTGATCCACTGGGCAGCGCCAAGGATCACAAAGAACAGTCCGGCCGCAGCCATGACCGGGTGGCGAGACTCGGCGGGCACAAAATAATACGGGGTTGTGCCATGGGTTGATGCACTCATTTCAGCTCCTGACTCTCAAAATCTTTGTTATCGGCTTCGTTTTTGGTATTTGAATCAACACCAGCTCACACTATCCAATTCACCAGCCCGATCAAACCGAGCACCAGCAGAAAAACAGCGAACAACCCGACACCGATGATATGCAGTGGATTGAGCTTCTCAACGTCCTGCTGGTACTCGCTGCCTTTCCGTAGCCCAATCAACGACCACGCCACCGCACGCACCGTGCGGGGAAAAGAACCCTTGCGTACAGCAGGTGCTTCCATTGGCTGTTTCGAGGGCATATTCATGATCCCGCCTTTTGGGCACCTGTCACGGGCAATGCAACCGCTGCAGTGGATTCAGGTGCAGGGGGCGTTTTACCCCCCACTTCGAAGAACGTATAGGACAAGGTGATAGTCGTCACATCCTTGGACAGACGAGGATCAATCACAAACGCCACCGGCCATTCCTTCTTTTCACCTGGATCCAGTGTGTACTGGTTAAAACAAAAACACTCCAGCTTGTTGAAATGTGCAGCGGCCTGGCGTGGTGCGTAACTGGGAATTGCTTGTGCAGCCATCCGGCGGTTCTGCACATTCTGAAATTCGTACATCACCGTGGCGAGTTCACCGGGGTGCACTTGAACCGAACGCTTGGCGGGTTTGAACTGCCAAGGGCCACGGGCATTGGCGTCGAACTCCACGGTGATGGTGCGGGTCTTATCAACCTGCGTATTGGAGGGAACCTTCACATCCTTGCCAGCCACGCCGTTTCCGGGGACCTGCCGCTCAGAGAGCGACAAGATATTGATTCCGGTCATCTCGCAGATGTGTTTGTAGATCGGAATCAATACATAACCGAAGGCGAACATGCCAGCCGCAATCACGACCAGCTTGCCGACCATCTTGGCGTTTTCGCGGTGCAGGCTCATGGGGCTGTCGGCTCAGTGAGACAACACGGCAACCTTGACCATGAAGCCCACGAAAAAAACGATTGCCACGGATGCCAGGACCAACGCCATCCGGAGGTTGCTTTTTTTCTGTTCGGGTGTCATGGGCACTTTCCTCAACCAATCACGCGAGTTGCCGTCGCATCAAGCTTGGGTGGATTCTCAAACGTGTGAAACGGTGCTGGCGAAGGGACTTCCCATTCCAGGCCTTCAGCGCCATCCCAGGGCTTTTGAGGTGCTTTGGGGCCAATCCCTCGCATCGCAGGAACCACCACAGCCAAAAAGAAATAGACCTGCGCAAATCCGAAACCAAAAGCGCCGATGGAGGCCACTGCATTGAAGTCGGCAAATTGCATCGGGTAGTCTGCATACCGGCGCGGCATACCGGCAAGACCCAGGAAGTGCATTGGGAAGAACGTGACATTGAAGAAGATCAACGATGTCCAGAAGTGAATCTGACCGCGTGTTTCGGAATACATCACACCGGTCCACTTGGGCAACCAGTAGTAAACACCCGCAAACATGGAGAACAGCGAACCAGCCACCAACACATAGTGAAAGTGAGCCACCACGTAGTAGGTGTCTTGCAGTTGGATATCAATCGGGGCCATCGCCAGGATAAGGCCTGTGAAACCACCAATCGTGAACACGAAAATAAAACCCACGGCAAACAGCATGGGGGTTTCGAACGTCATGGAGCCGCGCCACATGGTAGCGATCCAGTTGAAGATCTTCACAGCCGTAGGCACAGAGATCAGCATGGTGGCGTACATGAAGAACAGCTGGCCGGTCACCGGCATGCCGGTGGTGAACATGTGGTGGGCCCACACGATGAAGGACAGGATGGCAATCGACGAAGTGGCATACACCATTGAGGCGTAGCCGAACAGCTTCTTGCGGGCGAAGGCCGGCACGATCTGGCTGATGATGCCGAAGGCCGGCAAGATCATGATGTACACCTCAGGGTGGCCGAAGAACCAGAAGATGTGCTGGTACATCACCGGGTCACCGCCGCCAGCCGGGTTGAAGAAGCTGGTGCCGAAGTGGCGATCGGTCAGGGTCATGGTGATGGCGCCGGCCAGCACGGGCATCACGGCGATCAGCAGGTAGGCCGTGATCAGCCAGGTCCAAGCAAACATCGGCATCTTCATCAGGGTCATGCCGGGGGCGCGCATGTTGAGGATGGTCACAATGATGTTGATCGAACCCATGATCGAACTGGCACCGAGGATGTGCATCGCAAAGATACCGGCGTCCATGGAAGGCCCCATCTGGAGCGTCAGCGGTGCATACAACGTCCAGCCAGCAGCAGGTGCGCCACCAGGCATGAAGAACGAGCTCACCAGAGTCAGCGCCGCAGGAATCATCAACCAGAAGCTGAAGTTATTCATCCGCGCAAAGGCCATGTCGGATGCCCCGATTTGCAGCGGAATCATCCAGTTTGCAAAACCCACAAACGCCGGCATGATCGCGCCAAACACCATGATCAGGCCATGCATGGTGGTGAGCTGGTTGAACAACTCGGGGTTGACCAACTGCAGACCTGGCTGGAACAGTTCAGCACGAATCAGCAGCGCCAAAACGCCGCCAATCATCAACATGGTGAACGAGAACAGCAGGTACAACGTACCAATGTCTTTGTGGTTGGTGGCAAACACCCAGCGGCGCCAGCCCGTGGGGCCGTGATGGTGATCGTGGCCGTCGTGTGCGTGGTCGCCAGCGTGCCCGTGGTTGTCGAGAACTGCACTCATTTTTGATTCCTCAATACGGTAGGGCGGTGATTACTTGCCACGCAGGGCAACAACTTCAGATGGCTGCACCAGCTGACCCGTTTTGTTGGACCAGTTGTTTTTGGTGTAGGTCACCACGGCAGCGATATCGGTGTCGCTCAACTGCGACCACGATGGCATCGCACCGTTGTTTTGCCCCTTGAGCAACACGTGAATCTGCTTGGAATGGTCTGCATCCAGAACCACCGCAGCCCCATCGAGCGGCTTGATGGGCCCAGCGCCCTTACCGTTGGCCTGATGGCAGGCCGCGCAGTTCGCTGCATACACCTTCTCACCCCGCTTGAGAATGTCATCCAGCGCCCAGACCTTTGTGGGGTCGTCGAGCTTGGCGGCAGCCTTCTTCTTCTGATCACCCACCCATGCCGTGTAATCTTCGGCGGACACCACCTTGACATGGATCGGCATATAGGCGTGCTCCTTGCCACACAACTCTGCGCACTGGCCGTAGTAGTCGCCAATCTTTTCCGCACGGAACCATGTGTCGCGCACAAAGCCGGGAATCGCATCCTGCTTGATGCCGAAGGCGGGAACCATGAAGGCGTGAATCACGTCATTGGCGGTGGTGATAATGCGGATCTTCTTGTTGACCGGCACCACCATCGGGTTGTCCACCTTAAGCAGGTAGTTGTCAGGCGCGTCCTTGACATTGCCACTGTCAGACATGGCGCGGTGACTACTGTCCAAAGTCGAGATAAACGCCAGGCCTTCACCTTCACCATTAAGGTAGTCGTAACCCCACTTCCACTGGTAGCCCGTGGTCTTGATGGTCAGATCTGCGTTGGTCGTGTCCTTCTGGGCCACCAACACCTTGGTGGCAGGCAGCGCCATCATGATCACAATGATGAACGGAACAATCGTCCAGACCACTTCCACCGTCACTGACTCATGGAAATTAGCTGCCTTCGCCCCCCTCGAGCGGCGATGCTTCCAGATCGAGTAGAACATTACAGAGAACACTGCAACAAAGATCACGGTGCAGATGATCAACATCATCCAGTGCAGGAATTGCTGCTCTTCGGCGATCTTGGTAACGGCCGGCGCCAAGTTCAACTGGTTGACTGCAGGGCCGCCAGGCAGGTCTTGAACGGCATGGGCCGCTGAACCCACCCATGCACCGGCAATCAGCAGCAGAGAAGCCAGCTTGTTGGAAATGCTCTTCATAGTTCTCACTTACTTCTAAGCCTTAAATTAACCAATGCCTTTCGCGCACCTGCGTGGGGTCAGGTTGCGCGCAAGGCCATGCGGATCTCCGACGCCAGAGCCGACCGGAGCTCGGGACGCACATAACGCCCCACCTCCACCGAACGCCCCTGCGCAGACAACTTGATTAACGAGCGATCACCAGTTTTGGGCTCCACACACACCCGACCCCGGTCAAACTCAGCACGTTTCAGCTTGCCTGCAGTCTCCAGTTCCACCACAAGGCGCGAACCCTGCAGTGAAATCCTCTCTCCATCCGCCGCATGGCGGCCGTATGTTGCAAATGCAACTCCCAAAACCAAAATCCCAAGCGATGCGAACGGCATCACCATGCGCGCGCCGAGCATCCAGAAAAACGAAGCAACCCCAAGGCACACCACGCTCAAGGACACATACATCCAGCCCATTTGCGCCGGAGTGATGGAGCAGTTTCGGGCTAAGCGCCAATCAATGCGCTGACCCGACACCGTGGCAAAACGAAAAACAAAACCCATCGCTGGTCCTGCTCACAACACTGCAGGTTGCACCGTGTTTTGCGCCCCTGGCGCAACGGGTGCGACCTGCAAATTCGCACGGGAAGATGCCCAGAATCTCTATAGCCAACAATTGTAGCGTGCCTTGTTCTATGTCATTGACATAGAGTTACAGGCTAGCCCTCTTTTCCGCCATTGCGCAACATGGCACGCATATCCTGCAGCGAAACCGCACTGCTTGAACTCACTCGCACACGCGGCGCTGGCTTGAAAGCGTGGCCATAAATGATCTCAAAGGTCAGCGCCAACTGCCCTCCATGCTCCGAACTGACCAATCGATCACCCAACGCGTCGTAGAGCATGTCTCGCCAACGGCGACCGCGCAATGAGGGAAAGCGATCAGGGTGCAAATTACAGCCGAGCTCACGCAACTCTTGAACCAGACGCTCCGGCGTCGCAAAAGTGAGTGTGATGCGCTCCATGTCCATGACCGGCTCTGCAAACCCCGCGTGCAGCAGCATGTCGCCCCAATCATGCATATCGGTAAAGGCATGGCCCGCTGGTGGCCACCCCAGCGCGGCATATACGGAATGAAGCTCCTGCAGTGTGTCCGGACCAAGGCATGAAAACATCACATACCCGTCCACCGCCAACGCGCGGTGCCACTGCGCCATCAATGCCTGTGGGTCTGCCGTCATGTGCAACGCCATGTTGGCCCATAGCATTTGCACACTCGCATCCGCAGGCGGCCCAAACTGCACGCTGCCCCCCGTCCATCGGGCGGGCTTCCACCATGGGGTCGCCAGTGATTGGCGCGCCACGGGCTCACGCTTCGCAGCCGTCTCGAAGACTTGGGAGCGCGCACCCGGATAGCGAGCGCTCACAAGCGCATGGGCCGCAAGCCCGCCCCGCACCGCATCCCAATGGCACCAGGCGGTTGGCGCCTGGGTGAGCCACTGCAAACGGTCTTCCATGCGACACGCCACCTCCTCGTGAAGCCAGGGAGACAAAACAGGGGCGGCAGCGTGCCAGCGGGCAGCAGCGACAGGATCAATGGTGGGAGGACGCTCGGAGGACATGGCAATACACAAGGACGCGCGAGTATATTGATTCATGCTCTTCAACGGTTTGCCAAGGATTTCGCGCTGGCTACACGGCATCGCCGGGCACATTCCCAGCCAGTGCTCCGTCTGCCACGCCTGGCCATCGCAGCGGATCTGTAGTGCCTGCGTGGCGCGTTTTGCACAACCCGCCACCCGATGTCAGCGCTGTGCACTGCGCGTGCCTGCGGGAGTTACCGTATGCGGCGCCTGTTTGCGCAGCCCTCCGAGCTTCGACGCCTGCCTGGCGGCCGTGGATTACGCCTTCCCATGGGCCGATGCACTGGCGGATTTCAAATTCCGCGCCGACCCGGGGCTGGCCCGCATTCTGTCCGTCGTGCTGCGGAGCACCCCTTGGGTGGAACCAGCCATCGAGGCCGCAGACAGGCTGCTACCCATCCCCCTTTCCAACGACCGGCTGCGCGCACGCGGCTTCAACCAGTCGGCCTTGCTGGCCCGCCATCTGGCCTCGACCAAGACCGATCCACACACCCTGCTGCGCCTGCACGCAACCGAAGCGCAAAGCAGCCTGCCACGTGCGCAACGGCTGCGCAATTTGCGGGGCGCATTTGCGGTGGAACCTGCACAGGCCGCATCCCTGCGCGGCCAGCATGTCCTGCTGCTCGACGATGTCATGACAACCGGTGCGACCGCACATGCAGCCACCCTGGCTTTGCGCGAGGCAGGAGTGGCAAGAGTCACCGTGGTGGTGCTGGCCCGCACGGCCATTGGTGGCGCAAGCTGACCGCCGCATGCCAGGCCCCTCCCCATAGGCCTCGACGCTCCGCAACAAGGTCACGGCGGGCATCACCGTTAACGCCCGGACACTTTTGTTTACGCGTCGTTGCGTGAAGCGCAGCGGCTACGATGACAATAGCCCGCATGTTTCACATTGTTCTCGTCGAGCCCGAAATCCCGCCCAACACAGGCAATGTGATCCGCCTGGCGGCGAACACGGGCTGCCAACTCCATCTGATTGAGCCACTTGGCTTCTCCATGGAAGACCGCCAAATGCGGCGCGCGGGGCTGGATTACCACGAATACGCGAAGGTGCGACGCCACCCCGGATGGACGGCCTTTTTGCGCGATGCCCAGCCCGACCCGGCCCGTATGTTTGCCATGACCACGCATAGCTCTCAGCCCGTGCACGCCAATGGATTCCTTCCAGGAGACTGGCTGGTGTTTGGCGCCGAGACACGCGGACTCCCCCCGGAGCTGCGTGACACTTTTCCGCCAGCCCAGCGGCTGCGTTTGCCCATGGTGCCCCAACAGCGCAGCCTGAACCTATCGAATGCGGTGGCCGTCACGGTCTTCGAAGCCTGGCGGCAAAACGGCTTTGAGATGCCCGACATTCAGGCGCATGTCGACGCGCCCTGAGTGCAGCAAGAGGCTGCCCAAGAACGTGTTCACGATCTAAGCAGCACCACCAGCAGGCAGAGCAACACAGCGCTCGATCTGCCGGCGCAGGGCCATCGACTTGCGCACGTGCTCGCTCAAAAAATCCAAAAATACCTTGGTGCGCGCGGGCAGCATGCGACCCGAAGGCAATGCGGCATAAACGGTGTAGCGGGCGTAAATCCAGTCCGGCAGCAACTGCACCAGCTCGCCGCGTGACAAGTGCTCCTGCGCCAACAGACGCGGCGCCACGGCCACGCCCACGCCATCCACAGCGGCGCGCATCAGCACCTCGGTGCTGATCGACTGCAGCACCACCGACGGCACATCCAGCTCTTGCGCCGGCTGCTGCCCATCCACGTGCGACAGCCTCAGCCTGCGGCCCAATCCGGGCTGGGTGCGCGCGGCCATGCCCGAATCACGCAGGTAGTCATGCAGCAACAAGTCTTGGGGCTGCAGGGGCAACGGCAGCCCTTTGCGTGCCAGGTAGACGGGTGCCGCCACAACGATGGACTCGCCCTGCATCAAAGGGCGGGCCACGATGTTGGCGTCAAAGTTCTCCGCCGCCACCATGAAGGTGACATCGAACTCATCCACCCGGCCAGAAGCATAGGCGTCAATATCAATGTCCAGCATCAGCCGGGGATGCAGTGTGTGCCAGTCGCTCAACAGCGGCGCCAGGAAATTCGTGGCCAGCACCGGCGACGCCACGATGCGAATGGTGCCGCGCAAATCTCGCGTGCTGGCGGCCGCAGCCGCCTCCGCGTCCTCGATCTCATGCAGGATGCTGCGCACCCGCGCCAGGTAGGCATCGCCCGCCTCCGTCAGGGCAAGCTTGCGCGTGGTGCGCTGAAGCAGCCGCGTGCCCAAGTGCTGCTCCAGGTCAGCCACGAGGCGGGTCACTACAGGGGGGGAGAGTTCAAGCCACCGTGCGGCGGCGGCAAAGCCGCCTTCGTCAACGACAGCCTGGAACACCCGCATGGTCAGAAGCCTATCCATTTAGGAAATGATGTTTAAGTCAGTGGATTGATTATTTCTGTTTTGCGAATTATTCATTGCCAAGGATGCTATTTTTCAAAGGGAAAACCCTCGGTACAGTTCAACCCATCGATGAGCGACACCCCACCGGGCACTCACCGAGGCAGGACAAGACAGGCCACAACAGAAGACCCGCCTTGCCCGGATTGAACCCAACCGTTGACTTGAAAGATACGACCATGACCAACTATCGCACCCTCACCGCTGTCGCCGCCCTTGCACTGAGCGCATTTGCTGCCCACGCCCAATCGAACAACGGCGATGCATCCATCTACCCATCGCTGCAATCCGCCCCCAGCACCCTCACCCGCGAAGCCGTGATCGCCGAGCTGGTGTCAGCCCGCGAGAGCGGCACCCTGCCCCGAGGCGGCGACTGGTACGACGTGCCCGCCCCCCTGGCACTGTCCGGCCAGTCAGGCAGCACGGTCACCCGCGCCGAAGTGCGCGCACAAGCTGTGGCTGCGGCCCGTGCTGGCGAAACCGCCAACGGCAACCAGTAATCTGGCACTGGTGCAGGCTCCCTGCACTGGGTTCTGATTTCAGCCTTTGCGCAAAAAAGCCCGCAGACCTTTTGGTCTGCGGGCTTTTTTACTTGCAAATCACCGCAGCCCAGGCTTTCTGAAACTTGCAGCGACTAAAAACCTGTTCTAAGCGGGTGCGCCGAAATTGCGGGCCAGCGATTCGGCAACACACACGGGCTTGTCGCTGCCCTCGCGCTCCACCGTCACCAGCCAGGTCATCTGCATGCCATCGGGCGCGACCGGCTCGGCCGCTTGCAGCGTCAGCCGTGCGCGCAGGCGGCTGCCCACCGGCACTGGCGCCGTAAACCGTACTTTATTCAGCCCGTAGTTCACGCCCATGCGTGCGCCCTCGATGGTCAGGCCTGACTCGAAGAACTGCGGGATCAGCGACAGCGTGAGAAACCCGTGCGCAATCGGTGCGCCAAAGGGCCCCGCCTTGGCACGCTCGGGGTCCACGTGGATCCATTGATGGTCGCCCGTGGCCTGGGCAAACAGGTTGACCTGCTCCTGCGTGATGGTGATCCATTCGGTCACGGCGACCTCCTGGCCCACACAAGCGGAGACTTCGGAATAGGAGCGGAAGATTTTCATCGCAGCAATGTAGCCCCGCAACGGGGCGCGCCTTGTCTGCAGCGTGACAGGTGTTTTCCCTCAGCTCCGCCGCATGCGCTCATTCACCCTCACCCTTTGCTTCACGTTCTGCCTGACGCTTGACGGGGCCCTTCAGGCATCAAGCCACGTACAGATTCCTTGCCATTGCTCCAGATCGCGTGCCACGCGCCCAGGTGCCACGTCGAACACGGTGAGGCCATGCGCCGCCAGGTGGATGTAGTTCTGCGTATCCCGCAGATAGCCCAGCACCGGAAACCCCAGGCTGTCCACAAACTGGTGCAGTTGCTCGGCCGCCTTGGTGCGCGCATCCACCCGCATGCCCACGATGGCTACCTGCACGCCCGCCGCGTGGCGGTGCTCCGCCAGCTGGTCCAGAAAACTGCGCGTGGCAAAGATGTCGAACACGCTGGGCTGCAGCGGCACGATGATCTTGTCCGCCAGTTTGAGCACGTCGTTCAGGCGTTTGCCATGCAGCCCCGCCGGGGTGTCGAGCACCGCATGGGTGGTGCCCTTGGGCGGGCGGCTGATCTCGTCCGCGCTGGTTTCCCAGGCGCCGATGGGGCGCGCAGCCGGCGCCCGCAAGCCCAGCCAGAGCTTGGCCGACTGCTGGCGGTCGGTGTCGCCCAGGATCACGGGGTGCCCCTGGCTGGCGTAGTACCCCGCAATGTTGGTCGACAACGTGGACTTGCCCACGCCGCCTTTTGGATTGGCGACAACAACTACTGGCATGACAAGCTCCTTGGCATCTGCAGGTCCATGAAAATACAAGCCAAATCAGCCTCCAGCGCTTATATATAAAGCGCTAGCAGCTATCAAAATCAAAGCATCTCCGCCGCGTCAGGCGTGCTGCCCGCCGCGCTTGACGAAGAACAGCCCGGCACCCACGGCCATCAGCAATCCGCCAAACACCCGGTTCTGCGTACGCACCGCACGCGCGCTGCGCATGAGGCGGCGCAATGCACTGGCCCCCGCAGCGTAGCCATGCATGACCACCACGTCCACTGTTACCGTAGTGGCGGCCATCACCGCCAGTTGCGTCCACAACGGGCGCGTGTCGGTCATGAACTGGGGCAACACAGCCACCATGAAGATGATGCCCTTGGGGTTGGTGGCGTTGGTCAAAAAGCCGGTGAGGCAGCGCTTTTGCCAGGTACCGGCCGACTCTTGTTCATCGCCCTGCACGGGCGATGCGTCGCCCGAACGCCACTGGCTGAACCCCACATAAATCAGATAACAGGCGCCCAGCACCTTGACGATGCTGAAAGCCACCTC
>RCMZ01000474.1_pt1 | contig 21104 bp, 29 predicted proteins | sample 2041141 | NCBI WGS metagenome assembly RCMZ01 (sample SAMN09708263, study PRJNA481090) | Wastewater metagenome, whole genome shotgun sequencing project. | biome: sewage; isolation source: Davis station wastewater (DW) | place: Antarctica: Davis Station | collected 2010-03-01
CCCGGAGACTTGGGTGAGTGGTTTAAACCAGCAGTCTTGAAAACTGCCGACGGGCAACCGTCCGTGAGTTCGAATCTCACAGTCTCCGCCAGCTATTGACACGGTTTTTCAACCGTGCAAGCAGCTCGCTGTCCTTCTCCGCCTCAAGTGCGGCGACAGCCACCCAGTGCTCTGGGTCCTCTCCTAATTCCATAGCAAAGTTTCCAGCTAGAACGGGGCTTAGGCGTCCTTGCTTCTTAGCGATTGATAGCGCTGCTCGCGTGATATTTAGGTCTCGTGCCCATGCTGCTGCGTGCTGCTTTTCCAGTGCGCGCGAGAAAAGATTCATCGTTGTTTCCATGCTTATGACCCCTTAGCGATTTGAGGGTTTTAACATTTTTCCTTGCGCTCATGGCTTAGCACCTCTTAACGTCGCGGCTGCTTAGGACTTCTAAGCAAAACAAATAGGAGCCGCCATGACCCCATCACAACCCTCTTGCCCACTCCCAGCACCCCAAGGCGCTGCACGCGCTGTGGCGGCTCCTGCATCGCCTTCGCTGGGGGTGTGCAACCTCAAGGGACCAAACCTTGACCTGAACGACAAGCTCGTAAAACGTGGCCTGCTCGTGTCGTGGCATGGATACCGCGCATCGGTGCAGCGTGTGCGCACTGGCCGCTGTCTCGTCTCTTTCACCGGGCTGTATGTCGCGCTGCATGGGCCTGCGTCCAAATGGCTCCCCTGCGTCTCCGTTCAGGTGGTCAAGGCATGAAGTACCACCACGATTCCAGCTCGGTCTTGGGCTGCGTGATGAATTTCTTGTGGCTCTATGTCGTCCCTGTGGTCGTCGTCTCTATCGTCACTGTCCTTCTGGCTCTTGGCTTGGGGATTTTTCCCTAATGACCGCCGCCAACCGATTCGCATGGCTCCAGATCGCTGCAGCCCTCGACAAACACCCAGATCGCAACCTTTTCGATCACGCTCGTTCTGTAGGTGCAATGCAAGCTGCGCGCCCGGCAGAAGGGGCCCCGCGCAGCGGGGAAGTGGCCGGAAGCGCAGTCCTCCCCCTTGCTATCATTTTTGGGGGGTGCGTAGCGCCAAATACAGCTTGTTGCCCCGATGGTAATCACGGGGACAACTTTACAGGGCGTGCCGTATGACCAACCCTACCCCCCTGGTTCTCGATGGCAACGAAGTGAAGCTCCGCCTTCAAGCTGAGCGCACCCATACCCGTTCGGCGGTGCATGTCGATTGGCTCCGTTTTACGGTCAATTTGCGCAACGCGCCAATCCCTACCGTTGACCACCTTTTCCCTAAATCCGAACGCGATGAATTCGACATGCGTTCAGAGCATCAGCTATCCGAAGACGACCGCCGTCGCGACAAGCTTTGCCACCTGTTGCGCGACATTCCAGACCCCGATTTCGCGGCCAGTACGCAGGCCCTCGAACTTGCCAACAACGTTTGCGAGATCCTCGGCAAAGGCTTCACAGTTGACCCTGAACTGAAGAAGGGTCACGACTTCTACCGCCACCGATGGGCCATTGTTCGTGCAGGCGTCGAATGCGGGTGGGTCGGTTTTCTCGCCTCCGGTGAAAGCCCTCGCCAGCGTGCCCAGTCCAAGACCATCCATTGCAACCTCTACGGCGTCGCCTGTACCTTTGCAGCGCCTGGATGGTCAGTGCCCATGGCCGACTACGTGGACGAACACCGCGGACTCATCACGCGCTGTGACCTCGCTCTCGATTTCTTCGACGGCATCAGCGGCGGCATGGATCGCATTGCCACCGACTACGACAACGGCTGCATGGATCACCTCGGCCACCGGCCAGAACACAACTGCGTGGGCGCTTGGCGTGCCGGTGGTGTTGGTCGCTCCTTCTATTTCGGCAGCAAGGCTGCAGGCAAGCAGACCAACGTCTATGACAAAGGCGTCCAGCTTTACGGGAAAACTGACGCCACTGGCTGGCAGCGCATAGAACTTCGCTACGGCAACCAAAAGCGCTTGCTCGTAACAGAGATGCTGCGCCGCCCTGCCGACTTCTTCGCAGGGGCCAGCCAATGGCATTCCCAAATGATCGCGGAACACGGCTCTGTCGCCATCCCTGAACCCGTCAAGACTGAGCCACGCTTACCACTGGAAACCCTGCTTGCTGAGTGCACACGCAACGCGCGTTGGCTGTTCTCCACCGCTGGCAAATCCGTTGCGCTGGCGCTCCGTTACATGGACCTGGAAACCCTCAGTTCCTTCGTTGAGAACGAAGCACAAATGCCGGGCCGACTCTCGAAGTTTAAGCGCGAAGAAGTCCAGTGCGTCTATCAGCAAGTGTTCAAAAAAATCTCGGGCTCCGGTGCTGGCCACGCCGCGTTTGCCCACTAAACCTAGGCCACGAAAGACCAACCAAATGAAGATGACAAGCCAAGCCGTATTGCACGGTCTCAAGCAATCCAAGGGCGACTATGAGGGTCGTCCCTTTGACTCCACCACTTTTCACCTGTCGGTCGATATCGGCCAATCTGCCAGCGGCGAAAGCATCGGTGTTGTGACGCGTCCTTTCAAGCTGGGCGACTCCACAGAGTTCATGAAGTGGGCACACCTGAAGAACAAATGGCCCCTGGGTGGAGTGCTCTGCGATTGCGAATTCGACATCGTTGCAGGCACCGACAACTCTACGAAATTGACCCTGCTCGGCATCCGTCCCGCAGCCACGGCCAAGGCCGCTTAAGGCACATATGCGCAACGTGATCCAGTCCCGCATGACAGGCTGTTTCTTGGCTCCATCTCCTGAAGACGGACAGCCGGAATGGGTCATGTTGCTGTCAGAAGCCGCAGTGGTCGAAGACCTTGAAACCGCCGTCCAAATGATCGAAGACCACATCGATTCTTTCCACCGTTGTCAAGTCATCGACCTTGATGACCTTTACAAAAAACAGGAGCCAAACGATGCCAATTAATTCTGCAGGCGAAGAAGTTGACGAACTCGAATTCGAGTGCGAAGAGTGCGGATCAAACAACGGCGAAGAGCCTCCCGAAGAGTGGTCGCACGTTGCAGGCTTTACCTGTCTCGATTGCGGTTGGCTTCACATGTGAAGGATAAGAAACCATGTCTGAAGAAGTAGACGGAATCTGCCTCGAATGCCCTAAATGCGGCGCAGTAGTGGGCTATGACGACGTGCAAGAAGTCGATGACGAAAGCGTAGCCGGTTGCCCTGAATGCGGCGAGTCTTCACCAACAGAAGACTGGTTTAGCTGATGCGCTTCCTCGTCTGCTACTCCGACGTCACCCCCTGCCCCGAGGCCTCCACCGCGTGGCTCTCGATGGCAGAAATCATCGACCCCGCGCAGCTTGGCATAGACGCTCCCACCGTCTTCTATGTCATTGCCTGGGGCTTCGCGTTCGTGCTGGGCTCCTTCCTCCTGGGCTGGTCGATATCGGTCGCATTAGGACTAATCAAAAGGATCTGACAGTCGCCAGCGTCAAGGCGTAAAGCCTTCGCGGTGTCGATTCCCGATGCCATCCAACCAACTCAAGGAAAACCAAATGAAACTCTTCAAACAAGCACAAAAGTACGGTTCTAAGGCCCTGGTGGTCGCTGCTGCTGCAACCCTCGGTGCGAGCTCCGCAATGGCTCAGACCGCCACGAATCCGATCGTCACGATGCTGGATGCCATCGGTCTGGACGGCACTACAGCGGCCATCATTGCGGCAGGCGTGATCATCGTTGGGATCGCCCTCGCATTGAAGGGTCCGGTTGTCGCCAAGCGTGTCATCAACCGCATCTAAGGCGCTCCCATGCTGATCGGCGCTCATGTAGTCCTTTTCTGGGGCCTTATGGCCATCCTGGGCGGCATGGGCGCCGTCTGCTTTGTGCTCGGATTTAGGAGCAATTGAACATGTTCAAGGTCATTTCAATTGCGGTTGTTTTGCTCACCGCGTCCATTGCTTCTGCGTCTACATACCCAAATCGCGACTATTGGCAGCACCTGCGTGATGGAAAACAGTTTGCTGTCCTTGAACGCATGAGGACAATTTTTCCGACGAACCCATCTGGCACTGAATGGGTTATTCCGAATACGCCCACGGTGACAAACGCACCCGGTGGTGGCGTACAAATAAAGAACACGGCTAGCGTTCCCGTAGGCGGTAAGACCGTCCCAATCACAACTGCGCGTAACGCTAGTAACGCAGCTCTTTCCCGCACTGCTGGCGCCGTACTTCGCAATGCTGCGCGCCTCGGTGGCCCTGTTGTCGGTGCTTACGCTACAGCAGTTGCTATCAAGGACGTTTTAGAAGCTGCTGAGATTTACTTTGCGCCGGATCTTTTTAGCGCTGACAAGCCGCTTTACCGGCGTGATAAGAGTGTTTGCTCTTCTGAGGGTCCTACGGCAGCCGAATCTGCTAACAAGCCTTATCAGACTGACGATAGGTTTACAGTGGTTTGGACGTCTAAAGTTAACACCGTCGGTGCTTGCGAAGTCGGTTGGCTCGCATCCTGTACTGCATTTTCCTGGTGCCCATATTGGCGGCCTCAGCGCTCGGTAGCTTTCGACCCTTATGCCGCGCCAAAAATCCCTCTTACGGCCCAGGAGGTCACCGATTTGATCGCTCAGCGGCAGATGACTGCGGACATGCTTCAGGAGCTTATCAATCAAGATAAAGAGCATGCGCGTCGGAACGGTATTGACCCGTTCGGATATGTCGGTCCAACGCTTGATACCTCGCAACCTGTCGCCACTGGCCCCACGTCATCGCCTTCATCCAGCAGCAGTAGCCAAAAAGACACCAGTGTGTCCCCTGGCACCACTACCCCTACATCGTCAGGTGCACCCGGCGCGCAACCTGCAACCCAGACGACAACCACCACCACTACAAATAACTACACCTATAACAACAACGTGGTGAATAACACAACTGTGACCACGACCACCACAACGATCACGAACAACATTACAAACGAGACTTCGCCACCAACTACAGAAACCGGCGAAACCGACAAGCCCGATTCAGAAGAAGAAGATCCCCCCGTAGATTCACCGCTGGGCGACTTGCCGAAGCTCTACGAGCGCAAATATCCCGATGGGCTGGTCGGTATCTGGAATCAAAAAAGTGAACAGCTAAAACAGGCATCGGTCTTCACCCTCGCCGGCGAGCTCATGCCCACCGGCCTGACTTCTGGCACCTGCCCAACATGGCCCATAACTCTTGATTTTGCGGGCTGGGCGAACTACGGGCAGCATGACGTTGCCCCCCCTTGCTGGATCTGGGACGTTGCAAAAACGATTGTGATCATCGGCGCGTTGATGCTCGCTCGGTCACTCATTTTTGGCGGTTGATATGGCCGCAGCGTTTTCTATCCTGTTTGCAAAAATTGCCGCTGTTGTCGATTGGTTCGGCGCTCTCTTCGTTGCCGTCTTCGTCGCACTCTGGGACTTCATACGTGATGCCGTTTGCTGGCCCTTTGAGCAGATCATGGACATCGTTGTATCTGCTGTTTCCGCCATCGACATGAGCGGCATATCTAGCCAGGTCGGAGCCTGGGGAGCATTGCCCGCTGAGCTGCTGAATATCCTTGGCCTGCTCGGCGTCGGCATTGCAGCGTCAATCATCGTCGCGGCCATTGGCGTTCGCCTGATTCTCCAGCTCATACCGTTTGTGAGGCTCGGATCATGATCAACGGGCTTGAAGGAATTCCCGGATCTGGCAAAAGTTACGAGGCCGTCGCTTATCACGTCCTGCCCATGCTCAAGGCCGGGCGCAAGGTCATTACAAATTTGCCGTTGATCATGGAAATGTTTGCGGCAATTGATCCGGCGTATTTGCACCTGATAGAGCTTCGCCGCAAGCCTGCAAAGGTTCTTGGAACGTGGGACCCGGATGGAATTGATGACAAGGGCAACGGGGAAGCATTCAAGCTTGATCCACAAGTGGCCGCACCTGCTCCGCAGGGCGCCAAAGCCTTCGGCACTGTGTGGTGCTATTTCACGACATGGAAGCATCCAGAGACAGGCCAGGGGCCGGTCTTCATCATCGACGAATGCCATGTTTCGCTGCCCAGAATTGGCACCAGCAAAGAAGTCATCGAGTGGTACAAGTTACACCGACATTTCAATGCTGACGTGCTCTTGATGACTCAGAAATTTAGAGGCATCAATGGTGATATTGCAGACCTGATGGCTATGCTGATTCGTTGCCGCGAAGCCAGCATCATCGGCCAGCAAGGCTCATATGTGCGCAAAGTGCATGCGGGTTTCCGTGGCGCGGAGATCAGCAAAGAAATTCGCAAGTACAAGCCTGAGTATTTCAAGCTCTATAGGTCTCACACTCAAGGCAATAGCGTTGCCGAATCCGCAGCAACTGACGTTGCGCCATTGAGCGTCAAATTGCGCCGCTGGACCTGGGCATGGTGGATCTTTTCCGCCTGCTTGATCGCGTATCTCTTTTGGCCAAAAGAAAAGGTCGTAAAGACCTCGGATATGCCATGGATGAAAGAGATGAAAGCCAACCCGCGCTATACCCCCTTGCCTGCGCCAGAACAAAGCCCAGCGGCCTCAAATCCCGCCACCCAGGCCCCGGCACCAGATTCGGCTAAATCCGCATCAGCAGAAGACCCTGATACCGTCCCCGAACCCTTCTCAAGCAAGGCATTGCACCTCACCGGGCGAATTACTTTGCGCGGTCAGAACGTCTACACCTTTGCGGTGTCAAGCTCCGGCCAGCGTATCAGCACGGTGGACAGCCGGGACTTGATCCAGATGGGCTACAAATGGCAACCGCTCACGGATTGCGCGGGGACATTGCGATGGAAGGGCAAAGCCCAGGCCATCACATGTGACGCACCAATCCTTGCCCAGGGTGCGCAGGATCGGCCCGTTGTTGTCGAGGTGGATCGCGGCCAACGGGTCACTTCCTCCGGCGAAACTGGACAGGGTTATAGACAGTCGTCCGCCAGTCTCGGCGCTTCCCCTCAGGGAGTATCCGAACCCGCCGCGTTCTTGCCCGGCGCCGTGAATCCAAGACAAAGCGAAACCCCGCCCAAAGTGCTGCCGCCAGGATCACCATTCCAGCCGACACCAGCCACGGATGCATCAAGGCCCATCGGCCCGCCAACGTTACAAAGCCCATACCGGCACTTTACTGGATGACAAACGGGGACCCGGACCGGAGACCTTGTGTCGCAGGTTTGGGGCGGGGGTATGGGGCCGCAGGGCACCATGTAAGGCCTTAGATCAGGCAGTACCTTTTGATACGATTCACGAAGGAGGACTTCAAATGAGCATTCATGAACGCGATTGGTATCGAGAGGAATACGCTGCAAAAAATGGCCTGCGTTACAACAAAACCAACGCTGTCTATTCTGCTCAAGAGCCAACTGTGACCGATTCGATTTCGGAGAATGAAGCGCCGTCAGTCGTCATTACAAAAGTCTCTCCGCACTGGTCTTTGCAGCTCGTTGTCTGGCTGCTCGCCGCTGCTGCGTTTGCCGCTTTCTATCGCTATTCACGTTGACCATTTACGGCTACGCTCGCGTTTCCACTACAGAGCAAAACACCGCCGTCCAACTGGCGGCATTCAAACGTGCGGGCATAAAGAACATCGTTCAGGAAAAGCGCAGCGGCGTTGCTCGCCGCCCTGAACTTCAAGCTCTTCTTGCTCGCTTGCGCCCTGGTGATGTGCTGGCCGTCTACAAGCTTGATCGGCTATCTCGCAGCCTTCGTGACTTGCTTCGATTACTCGAATCGCTAGAACATGCGGGCGTCACGTTTCGCAGCCTGACCGAATCAATCGACACTAGCTCGCCAGCAGGCCGCATGTTCTTTCAAATGTTGGGGGCCTTCGCAGAGTTTGAGCGGGCCATGATTCGTGAGCGCTGCGCCGCTGGTTTTGCCGCTGCAAAAGAGCGGGGGCAAAAGTTTGGGCGGGCTCGCTCAATGCCTGCAAAGACAGAAGCAAAGCTTGTTCGGATGTATCTCTCTGGCAGTTATTCAATGCAGGCGCTTGCGGATCATTTCGAAGTCCACACGTCAAGCGTAAAGCGTGCTGTCTATCGTGTGACGAAGCCGGGACATAGCAGCCTCGAATGAAAAAAAGCCCGCGTTTTGCGGGCTTTTCTGCTGTGGTTCGAAAGGCACAGTCTCCGCCAGAACACAAAAAAGCACCCCATGTCGGGTGCTTTTTTTTCGTCTTCGTCTTCGCTCTGGCTCTGCAGAAAACCGTGTTTAGCCTAAGCGCCAGGTGCTACCTCCCGTATTCTTGCGAACGAGTTTCGAAGGGTTTCAGCAGCCATTCATTTCAGGTGCAAATGGCAGAGCTATAAAACACAAAGAAATATAAGCCGCAATTTAAATGGAAATTTGATCTATACTACATGCGATTGTGTCCACAGCTCATGCGCAGTGAGCCTCGCCACAATGCCTGCAAGCGACCGAAAGTCAACTGGGTTCTTTGCAGGGTGCCTTTGCGACATATGTCGCCCTGCGGGTATGCCGAGCTGCAACCCACAGAGTTTCTTGATGCTCACGCAGGGTCGATCGGTCCTGCGATCCAGAATGAATCAGATTTCCAAGACCGCCATTTCCATGGGCCAGTACGTCGTTTCGCCCTCGACACACCAAACCGACTGCGGCAAGTTCCGCGCCTCATTTTCGGTTCAAAGAGCTCAGGGGAACGGCAGCTATTGCCGCGTGTTCCGCTTTGACAAAGGATTCGCGTCGCCTGAAGCGGCTCGCCTTTTCGCTGTCACCCAGGGGTGGCTGCAGACCTGCATGCAGCAACCGCCAACGTGCTGATCTGCGAGTCTCTCGCCTCTCAGCTCCCATGTTTCATGGCTCCGCTCGCAGCCGAGCCAGCACCAAACTCTTACCCTGGCGCGTCCGTTGTAGCGCGCCTTTATTCAGAAAGGCTCTTTCATGAGCAGCAAGATCTATGTGGGCAATCTGCCCTATTCCGTGACCAATGACACTTTGGAAAGCAACTTTTCCGAGTTTGGAGGCGTAACGTCTGCCAAGGTGATGATGGACCGCGAAAGTGGCCGTTCGAAAGGCTTTGGGTTCGTTGAAATGGCCTCTGCAGAGGTCGCGCAGGCGGCCATCGCGGGTTTGCACGGCATGACCGTCGATGGCCGCTCCATCGTGGTGAACCTGGCACGCCCCCGCGAGGAAAACAACGGCTCGGGTGGCTATGGTGGCGGCCGATCCAGCCACTAAGGCACTAGCGCCCCTAAAAACCGGCCTTCTGGCCGGTTTTTTTTGCTCTGAGCGGTCGCATTCTGCGCAAGTGAATGCACAAGCCGTTACGTGATGGAGGGGTGGCAAACCGCGAGCTCACGAGCATCGCGACCTGCCATATGGGCAGCCACATCGCCTCCGGCGTCTGTTTCTGTCCATCGCCAGACCTGCCCGCTATCCAGGGGATGGCAAGGTCTGACTGTGCGGGTTGGCATCCTGGGTCAATGCCGCGCTAGAAAATAGCAGTTGCGTCGCAAACACAGGCCGCCAAGCCACTCGCCATCGCGCTCCACGAGCCAACGCCCTGTGACAGAGGATAAGAGCCATTCGTCACACACGAATCGATAGAGACCTATTGCAGCCCGCAGCCCCTTGCGCTTCGCAGACCGATGCAACGCACAAAAAAAAGCCCGCTTGAAGCGGGCTTAACGCTTGCACGTCGCAAGCGGGAGGGATGTCGAAGGGGTATCGACAGAGCAATATTAAAGTCCGGCGCCGGTCAAAAACGTAGGACACCGCCGATTGTTGAGTCGCCAGATCCCTCCCTGCCGCAGGACTAAGTGGTCAACTGACGGCGGCACCTGAGCGAAATGCCGACGAAAGAGGATCCGAGCAAGCAATGGAAGGTCAAGCGGCCATTTTCTCCGGCCTTGTTACGCTCAGTCACCGATCTGAAGTGCTCTTCCGGTATGGTCATGCCCTTGCATTCAGGAGTTCACACCATGATGAAAACACCAATGAAAACCCTCAGCGCCATGACCCTTTTGGTGGTGGGAGGCTGCTCGGGCTACGGTCAGCCTGCTGGCGGTAACCACACGCCGAACACGCAAGCCAATGCAGCGCCCGCCGCCGTATGCGACGCAAAACCGGCGCAATCGTTGGTGGGACAAAACAGCACGGCGAGCGTGGTCGAGTCCGCACGGGCGCGCTCAGGCGCGCAGTTGGCACGCATTCTGCGGCCAGGGCAGATCATCACCAAAGAGTTTGATGCGCAGCGGCTCAACCTGGAGGTGGATGGCAATGGTCGCATTCTCTCCGTGCGCTGCGGCTAACGGGAAATGTCAGACCTCACCGCACTACGTGCGGCTTAGCCACTGCACCCAACGCAGGGGGCGGCCCGAACTTCATCGACAGGAAAAAGCAGACAGAGCGCAGCGCCCCCCATCCTCTGGCCGCTTCAATCTGCGAGAAAGAGCTCTTGGAGGTCGCTCAAGAAATCAAATCCTCGCTCGGTTGGCCGCACCCGCACCATGTCGCGCTCGATCAGGCCTTTTCGCTCCGCAGTCTCCAGCCCTTTGGCGATGGCCGTGACGGGCAGCCCCGTACGTGCCATGAAGTCTTGCAGCGCAAAACCGTCACGCAGGCGCAGGGCGTTGAGCATGTACTCAAAGGGCAGATCGGCGCGGCGCACATCGTCGTCCTGTGCCATCGCACGCCCGGCCAGAGCCTGGTTCATGTACAGCCGGGGTTCACGAAATCGCACTTGCCGCACCACCCTGTGCGCAAAGCTGAGTTTGCTGTGGGCGCCTGCGCCAATGCCCAAGTAGTCGCCAAACTGCCAATAGTTGGTGTTGTGAAAACACGCGTGCCCCGGCCGGGCATAGGCTGATATTTCATACCGTGCCAGGCCCGCCTCACCCGTCATCTCGGTGATGCGGTCGAGCATGGCGTAGGCCTGATCGTCCTCAGGGATCACCGGCGGAAACTTGGCAAAGTACGTGTTGGGCTCGATGGTGAGGTGGTAAATGGAGATATGCGGCGGCTTCAGAGCAAGCGCCGTCTGCATGTCCTGTTCCAACTCCTGCAGCGTTTGCCCCGGCAACGCATACATGATGTCGAGGTTGAAGGTGTCAAAGGCCTCGGCGGCCTCTTGCACTGCGGCCAGTGCTTGGTCCCGGTCGTGCACGCGGCCCAGGGCCTTCAAATGCCGGTCATTAAAACTCTGCACCCCCACAGACAGCCGCGTGACACCCGCAGCCCGGTAGGCGCGGAAACGGTCTTTTTCAAAGGTGCCTGGATTTGCCTCCAGAGTGATTTCGCAATCGGGCTCCAGGCGCAACCTCGCACGGATGTCGCCGATCAACCGGTCAATGGCGAGCGGTGAAAACAGGCTGGGCGTGCCCCCGCCAATGAAGATGCTGTGGACAGTGCGGCCCCATATCAAGGGCAGCGCCGCTTCCAGGTCGGCCATCAACGCATCGATATAACGCTGCTCTGGCACCCGGGGCTCTCCACCCACAGTCCCCCCGTCGGCGCCCGTCATATCCTCGCGGTACTCGTGCGAATTGAAATCGCAATAAGGACATTTTTTGAGGCACCAGGGCAAGTGCACGTACAGCGACAGCGGCGGCAAACTGGACAGTTGCAGCGTGCCTGAGCGCATGTAGTGCTGAATGTCGCGTGCCGGTGCAGGCTCGGTGTCCCCATGGGGTGCCGGGGTGATGGGGATCGTGGTCATGGCTGCGCAAGAGGCGTCTGTAGCCAACGGTCACGCAGCAGCGCCAGCATCTGCTGCGCTGCGCGACCGCGGTGGCTATGGGCATTTTTGGTTTCGACCGGCAATTCGGCAAAGGTTTGCCCAAATTCTGGAATGAACATCACAGGATCAAAACCGAAGCCATTGGTGCCTCGGGGTTCTGCCGTTATCTCACCCACCACACGCCCCACGGCAATCAGGGGCTCGGGGTCTTGCGGGCTGCGCACAGCGACCAGCGTGCTGACCATGGCAGCGCGGCGGTTGGCCACGCCTTGCAATTGCTCCAGCAGGGCACGCACATTGTTGTCGTCGCTTTTCTCGTAGCCAAACCGGGTGCAGTAATAAGCCGTGTCCACCCCTGGCAGCCCACCAAAAGCATCGACACACATGCCCGCATCGTCGGCCAGCGCGGGAAGCCCCGTGTGCGCCGAGGCAAAGCGCGCCTTGGCCAAGGCATTCTCGACAAAGGTGCAAAAAGGCTCTTCGGCTTCGCCCACGCCAAGGTCCGCCTGGCGCACGAGCTCAACGCCCAGCGGCGCGAACATCGCCTGTAGTTCGGCCAGTTTGCCGCGGTTATTGGAGGCGAGAACAATTTTCATAATCAAAATGGCCTCTGGCGCTTGATTAGCAAGCGCTAGCAGCTATCAATTGGTGAGCAATATCATTGGCTTTCAAGCGCATGCAGCTGCAGCTCTACCAGCTCCGCGATCCCTTTTTCTGCTAGGGCGAGCAGCTGATCCATCTCGGCGCGGGTAAAAGCCACGCCTTCAGCGGTGCCCTGCACCTCCACAAAATGGCCGGCGCGGGTCATGACCACGTTCATGTCCGTATCGCAGTCCACGTCTTCAACATATTCCAGATCGAGCACTGGCGTTCCCTGCACGATACCCACAGAAATTGCCGCCACGGGCTGCAGCAAGGGCGTCTGCAGGATCTTGCCGCTGGCCAGCAGCTGGTTGACCGCATCTTGCGCAGCCACCCAGGCGCCGGTGATGGCGGCAGTACGGGTGCCTCCGTCCGCCTGGATCACATCGCAATCGAGGTGGATGGTGCGCTCGCCCAATAGCTTGAGGTCAAACACGGCTCGCAGAGAGCGGCCGATCAGCCGCTGGATCTCTTGCGTGCGCCCGGTTTGTTTGCCCCTGGCGGCTTCCCGGTCGCTGCGGGTGTGCGTAGCACGGGGCAACATGCCGTATTCGGCCGTCACCCAACCTTCGCCGCTGCCCCGTTTGTGCGGCGGCACGCGTTCTTCGACCGACGCGGTGCAGAGCACTTTGGTGTTACCGAACTCGATCAACACCGAGCCTTCGGCGTGCATGGTGTAGTGGCGGGTAATGCGCACAGGGCGCAAAGCGTCGGTGGCCCGGCCTTCGGTACGAATGAATTCTGTCATGATGGAGTGGCTCAAAAATCACGCAGCCGTGACAAGCGTGACAGGGATAAAAGGCGGGAACAGCAGAACAGCAAGGCGGCGGCGAACTGCCTCGAACAGCGCGTCAAAACAACCGGCAACCAACCCCGCCTTCAGCGATGCGGACTGCGGGGTCTATGCCAACCGGTCACGCCTTGCGCGCGGCAGAACGGCGGATGGCTTCGTTGATCTCGGCAATAGAACGCTCGATAGCAGCATCGTCCAGGTCATCCACCAATCCATCGAGCGGCCCGGCCTGGATGGTGGAGGCAAAAACACCGTCGCTGATGCTGTCGGTCGAAACGCCCTGGGTGGATTCAAAGGCATCTGGGGTCTCCCACTCCAGGGCGATCACGGTGACGTTATCGCTGCTGTCGCCCGCCTTGCGCAATGCGTTCTCGACAAGATCGGGCACCGCCGTTGAAACGGTGTGATGCCCCAATTGTTTGGCGATTTCCTCATCGCTCAAGGTGCCCCATAGGCCGTCTGAGCACAACAGGATACGGTCGCCCTGTTCCAGGTACACGGGGCCTGTGATGTCGTAAATGGGTTTGGTGGGCGATCCCAGGCAGGTAAACAGCACATTGCGATTGATACGGTCTAAGCCCGGGGGAGGCGCATTGCGCAACTCCATATAGGAATGGTCACGCGTACGGGTCAGCAAGTCGCCATCGCGCACCATGTAAAGGCGCGAATCGCCACAGTGAATCCATGTGGCGGTTCCGCCTTGCAGCACGGCAGCCACCAGCGTGGTACGGGGCGTGTCCAGCATGCCCTTGTCGGTGGCGTAGCGCAGAACCTGGTGGTGTGCGGCCAAAAGCGCTGACGAGAGAAACTCCTGCACGTCCTTGAGCTGGGGTTTGGCCTGCCGCTGAAACAGCGCAGAGATGGTCTGCAGTGCGATCTGCGCAGCCACCTCCCCTTCGGGATGCCCGCCCATTCCATCGGCCAGCACGAAAAGGCCCGACTCGCGTGTATAGCAATAGCCCATGCGGTCTTCGTTCTTCTCGCGCCCCCCTCGGCGGCTGATCTGGAATACGGAGAATTTCATAGGCACTTACGCAAACAGAGATGCACGGAGGCACCATCGATGGACCTGCACCTTGCCAGAACCCGCTTTGCGTGCGTCGTGTTCATTTAGGCTTGGCTCCGATACCGGTGGCTTCACCCACCTTTTGTACGTTTTTCTTGGTGTCCGACACCAACGTATCCAACTGCAGCCGCATCTTCTCGCCCACAGTGAGCTTGGTGTAGCGGCGCTCGCCTTCTCGCGACAGCTCTTTTTGCAGGGCAAACACCGACTGGGGACGCGACAGCGGATCGAGCGCCATGCACCACTCCACAACCTCAATAAGGTTGTCGGAATACACACCGCGCAGCTTGGTCAGCGCCAACGAAAGGCGGTCTTTGTCAATGCGCTGAGGCGCCTCATTGGGCGGAAAGCCCTGCATACAGGCGTAGATACAGGCGCCGATGGCGTAGATATCCGTCCACGGCCCCATCTGCGAATCACGCCGGTACATCTCGGGGGCGGCAAAGCCGGGGGTGTACATCGGGCGGATGAAATTACCCTCTTTCGACAGCACTTCCCGCGCGGCGCCAAAGTCGATCATGACAGCCTTGTTGTCGTCTGTGATGAAGATGTTGGCCGGCTTGATGTCCAGGTGCAGCATCTTGTGCTGGTGCACGATGCGCAGACCGCGCAACACCTCATCAAACAACGAGCGGATGGTGGACTCGCGAAAAACCTTTTGCGTCTTGAGGTCGCGCGCCGTGATGATGAAGTCCTGCAGGGTCGCGCCCTCCAGATAGTTCATCACCATATAAACCGTCTCATTCTCGCGGAAGAAATTGAGCACGCTCACCACGGAGGCATGCGAAATTTGCGCCAGCGAGCGCCCTTCTTCAAAGAAGCTCTTGAGCCCCAGCCGGTAGAGTGACAGCTTTTCGGAGGGCACCTTGGGCAGCAACTCGCCAGGGGCGCGCGTGGCCAGCGATGAAGGAAGGTATTCCTTAATAGCGACTTGCTGGCCTTCGGCATCGAGGGCGAGATAGACCACGCCAAAACCGCCGGAGGACAACCGGCGTACCACGCGGTAGCCGCCAATCGCGGTATCGGGCGGCAACGGGGCCGGTTTGATTTTTGACATATTTTGCGAAGATGACTCGGGGGTAGAGCGGAACCCGGATAATCGCCGGATCGCAAGCAACCATCAAAAAGTCCAATGCCAGTTTACAGCATGACCGGATACGCCAGCGCACAGCACGGCGCACCTGCCGCTGGCGCTGAAACCGAAGCCCGCGCACCCCAGTCGCGCCGGCTGGGGCTAGAAATCCGCTCGGTCAATAGCCGCTTCCTGGATCTGTCATTTCGCCTGCCTGACGAATTGCGCGCCATGGAGCCCGTTCTGCGCAGCCTGCTGACAGCCCGCCTCAAGCGAGGCAAAGTCGAGGTGAGGGCCGCCCTTGAAAATGAAGACAGCAACACCTTGCAGGACCCGCCCGCGCGCTTGCTGCAACGGCTGAATTCGCTGCAAGACTCCGTCAAGGCATGGCTGCCCAGTGCAGCCCCCCTGACTGTGGCTGACGCAATGCGCCTGTGCGCCAATGCCCACTCGGGCACCGAAGATTGGAGCGAGGCAGTCCCTGCCCTGGCCGAAGAGGCACTGACCGCGCTCATGTCCGCACGGGAACGCGAGGGCAAACGCCTGGCGGCGATGCTTCTGGATCGGCTCAAACAACTGCGCTCGCTGGCCCAACAAGCCGTGCCTATGGTGCCTTTGCTGGTGGAACAGCAGCGTCAGCGATTCATGGAGCGCTGGAAGGAAGCCATGGCGCTGACAGATGGCGCCGTTTTACCCGAAGCGGCCCGTGACCGTGCGCTTTCCGAAGCCACAGCCTTCGCTATCCGAATTGATGTGGCCGAAGAGGTCACCCGACTGGAGTCTCACCTCGACGAAATCGAGCGCCTGCTAAAGAAAGGCGGCGAAGTGGGTAAGCGCTTGGACTTCCTCATCCAGGAATTGCACCGTGAAGCCAACACCTTAGGCTCCAAATCTGCGGCATTGGACCTCACACGCATCAGCGTGGACATGAAGGTGCTGATTGAGCAGATGCGAGAGCAAGTGCAAAACATTGAGTAAACTCATTTTTTGATAGCGCAAGGCGCACATCAACTATGGACTATCCAGGAAATCTCATCGTAGTGGCGGCCCCCAGCGGGGCGGGGAAATCGAGCCTTGTCAAGGCGCTGATGGAGCTGGACTCACACATCCATCCCTCCATCTCACACACCACCCGCGCGCCTCGGGGCCAGGAAAAGCACGGCCGCGAGTATTTTTTCGCATCCGAGTCAGAGTTCGATGCCATGACACAAGGCAACGCCTTTGTTGAGTGGGCTCATGTTCATGGCAACCGCTATGGCACGTCAAAAAAGGGCATCGAGGAGCGCATCGCCCAAGGCTCGGATGTGGTCCTGGAAATCGACTTTCAGGGGGCGCTGCAGATCAAGCAGGCATTTGCCAATGCAGTGCTGGTCTTTATCCTCCCCCCCAGTTGGGAAGAGTTGCGTTCGCGCCTCGAACGCCGCGGAGAGGACTCGGCAGACGTCATTGAAATTCGCCTCAAGAACGCCGCGATTGAGATGGCACAGGCCGACAAATTCGACTTCGTTATAATCAATGAGTTGTTTGAACGTGCGCTTTTTGATCTAAAGGCAATCGTTCATGCCCAGCGGCTCAAGTATGCCGCTCAGCGCCGCGCCCGAGCCGACACTTTTCAGTCGCTCAATATCACCTGAATCCCCGGAGTAAAACGATGGCACGCATCACTGTAGAAGACTGTCTGGAAAAAATCCCCAATCGATTCCAGCTCGTGTTGGCCGCCACGTACCGCGCTCGCATGCTCAGCCAGGGACATGCGCCGCGTATCGAAAGCCGCAACAAGCCAGCAGTGACCGCATTGCGCGAAATCGCCGAAGGCAAAGTCGGCCTGGAAATGCTCAAGAAGGTTCCGGGTTGAACTTTTTTCCCGAGGAAAACGCCCTCAAAAGGCACCGCTAGCGCGGTGCTTTTTTTTGCTCTGATGTTGACCGAAGCGCGCCCGCGCTACATTTAAGGCATGAACGCGGTGCTCAACACCTCTAGCGCGATACCACTCCGACCTGGCAACTCATCGACGACAGGCAGCATGGCTGTGGCCGCCGCTGCAGCCAATGCTGCAGCGGCAAGCTTCGCCGCGCTGACAGAGAACCTGGATTATCTGGATGCGGCAAGCATCGAACAGGTGCGTCAGGCCTACCGTTTTGCCGATGAAGCCCACCTGGGCCAACTGCGCAACAGCGGCGAACCCTACATTACGCATCCCATCGCAGTGGCAGCCCAGTGCGCCACCTGGAAGCTTGATGCGCAGGCCTTGATGGCAGCCCTGCTCCATGACGCCATGGAAGACTGCGGCGTGACCAAGGCGGATCTGATTGATCGTTTTGGCGCCCCTGTGGCGGAGCTGGTCGACGGGCTAACAAAGCTCGACAAGCTACAGTTCAACACCCGCGAAGAGAATCAGGCAGAGTCTTTCCGCAAGATGCTATTGGCCATGGCACGTGATGTGCGTGTGATTCTCATCAAATTGGCGGACCGCACGCATAACATGCGCACCCTGTCCGACATGCCCCGCAGCAAATGGGGCCGCATTTCCTCGGAAACGCTTGAGATTTATGCGCCGATTGCCCACCGCCTGGGCCTGAACCAAACCTATCGCGAACTGCAGGATCTTTCCTTTCGCCATCTGCACCCGTGGAGATATGCCACGCTATCCAAGGCGGTTAGCAAGTCACGCAACCGCCGGCGTGATTTGGTTCAAAAAGTGCAAGCTGAAGTGGATGCTGCATTTTCGAAAATTGGCATGAAAGTGCGTCTCGCCGGCCGCGAGAAGACTCTTTACGCCATTTATCAAAAAATGGAGACGAAACACTTGAGTTTCGCGCAGGTCACGGATATCTACGGCTTTCGAGTGATCGTTCCAGCAATCACCGACTGCTATACCGCGCTGGGTGTGCTCCATCAGATGTACAAGCCGGTGCCCGGGAAATTCAAGGACCACATTGCGATTGCCAAACTCAACGGCTATCAATCTCTCCACACCACACTGGTAGGACCATCAGGCGTCAACATCGAGTTTCAGATGCGGACTGACGAGATGCATGTCATTGCAGAGGCTGGCGTGGCAGCGCACTGGCTCTACAAAGCCCAAGATGGGGACGGTACTTCTGCCGAGCGCCTTGGAACCAAATGGCTGCAATCACTGCTGGACATCCAGAACGAAACCCGCGATGCCGCAGAATTCTGGGACCATGTAAAAGTAGACCTGTTCCCGGACGCAGTCTATGTATTCACACCCAAGAGCCAGATCATGGCCCTTCCGAGGGGTGCTACCGTGGTGGACTTTGCCTATGCCATCCACAGCAATGTGGGAGACCGCACCACATCCGCGAAGATCAATAACGAGCAGGTGCCTTTGCGCACCGAACTCAAGAACGGCGACGTCATAGAGATCATCACCGACCCCGTCTCTACACCCAACCCCGCGTGGCTAGGTTTTGTGCGCACAGGCAGGGCCCGATCCAAAATTCGCCATTACCTCAAGACACTGGCACAAGCGGAGTCCGAAGGACTTGGAGAAAAGCTGCTCACACAGGCTATTCGAGCAGAGGGGCTGGAAAAACTACCCACCCTCGATACGTCCACACAAGCGATGTGGGACAAGCTTCTGCGCTTTACCGGCAACCGCACGCGTAGCGAGTTGATGACAGACCTCGGGCTTGGCAAGCGCATCGCCAGCATCGTTGCAAAGCGACTCATGGTTTTGATGTCCGAACACGGGCATCGCCCCAATGCCTTGCTCATGTCTCGCGAACGCTACACATCCCATGAAACCTTGTCGCAAGGTGCTGTGACGCTAGATGGGAGCGAAAACGCATCGGTGCAATATGCGCACTGCTGCAGGCCGATTCCGGGCGACAGCATCGTCGGCTACCTCGGTCGCGGCGAAGGACTCGTTGTGCACAACGCGCACTGCAGCGTGGCAAAACGGCTTCAACACAAAGACAGCGAGCGATTCATTGCGGTGGACTGGTCTGACGAACCCACCCGCATGTTTGAAACAGGTGTCGTCGTCACTGTCACCAATGGCAAAGGCGTGCTGGCACGCATAGCCGCAGAGCTGGCAAATTCAGAAGCAGATATCACCCATGTCGACATGGATGATGAGGCAGCTCTCGACACCACAGATTTGCGCTTCATTGTCGCAGTACGCGATCAGACCCACCTAGAGACCGCACTGCGCAATCTTCGGCGCACTCAGGCGGTTATCCGGACTGGCAGGATTACGCCACAGAGCTGAAGGACTAGAGGACTAAAGGGCTCGCCACTTTGACACATTGGCGTGTGCAGGGTCTCTTTAGGGCTGGCAATAGATAGATGATGCGCTGGAGGCGCCTGGCAGCCCGGCTATTGACGAACACCCTTACATCTGTGAGCGCACTGGTGGATAAATCACATTTACGATTTCCAGATGGCGGACACCACCGGGTGTAGGAAGTAGTACTTCATCGCCGATGCGCCCCTTCAACAAAGCGCGCGCCACAGGCGAAATCCAGCTGACCTGCGCATCGCTGCTTTCGGCCTCATCGATACCCATGATGGTGATTGTTCGCTCGACAGCTTCATCATCCACATAGGTCACTGTAGCGCCAAAAAATACTTGGTCGCTTCCCACATGGACGGATGGGTCAACCACCTCAGCAATCTCCAGCCGTTTTGTCAGGAACCGGATGCGACGGTCAATCTCTCGAAGACGCTTCTTGCCGTAGAGGTAGTCCCCATTCTCTGAACGATCACCATTGCTAGCAGCCCAGTGAACAACATCGACGATCTTGGGACGCTCGTTGTCAATCAAGTCCAATAGCTCGTCTCGCAAGCGTTCATACCCTGCAGGAGTGATGTAATTTTTTCCGCTCGCGGGCAATGCGGGAAATGCCAACTCATCATCGTCGGCACCTTCATTTTCTTTGGTGAAAGCCTTGCTCATAGCTCAATTCTCCCAGACAAGCACAAAGCGCTTGAACAAATGAAAAAGCCTGCAATCTTTCGATTGCAGGCTTTAAACATTGGTGCGGCTGGCAGGAATCGAACCCACGACCCCTTGATTCGTAGCCCGCCGAAACCAAACATACCCCTGCAAAAACAACGACTTACGGCGCCCACACCCTGTAGTTCTGCACAGAGCTGCAGGGGCCTGCGTGAACCACTCACGCAAAAGTCACGCACCCATTATCGACCACACAGCGCCACCAGGTGGCCCTGCTGCGGCCGTGGCAAGGAACCCCGGCGAAATGCTCACGTTCTCTACGCGCATGCAGGCGCACGGCGCGCGAGAGGTTCCGCCTTCCCAGAATTCCGGTGTGGGTTCGGGGCGGCCCTGATTTTCCTAACCACACCAGCTGAAAGCCCGGAAAGCCGCGCCAGTGCTTGCTCTGCGCTTTGCCATCAACCCTGATATTTATCTAATTTCAATCTAATCACATTAGGGTAATTGGTACTGACTGCGCCTGTTGAAAGTAGTCAATGAAATCAACAGGTTAGACAGTCACCATAATTTAGATCAGCCCAAATCAGAACCTATCCTAACCAGCCAAAGCTAGGCCTGGAGCGGCTTCCCAGGCTGTTTTCAGCAGTCATCAGGGAATCAGGTTTCCCCCGAACCTGAACTGGATTGGCTGGTGGCCGTGTTGAAACCACCGGGCGGGGGGACTGCCCCAACTGCAATGCAAAACCCGTCAAAGCCCGTCGCAGATCCGCACCAGAAAACGCCCGAGAGAGCCGCGCCGGGCTTTGTTTACCCCTGGCCCGTCTTCACCGTCGAAAGCGACACATTCAGCGGGCGGGCGCGGCGGGGTCTCGACCGCGCGCTAGGGGTCGTGGGCGGGGTTCGGGGGGGGCCGAGGCGCCCCTGCGCG
>RCMZ01000475.1_pt1 | contig 21068 bp, 18 predicted proteins | sample 2041141 | NCBI WGS metagenome assembly RCMZ01 (sample SAMN09708263, study PRJNA481090) | Wastewater metagenome, whole genome shotgun sequencing project. | biome: sewage; isolation source: Davis station wastewater (DW) | place: Antarctica: Davis Station | collected 2010-03-01
TTGGTGGCCACCAAGTCAAAGCCGAGCGACACCAACTGGCGTGCGATATCGACCGCGCGTGGTTTGTCATTGTTCTTCACCGTAAGAAACACGCGACCCGATGTTGGCAGCTTCGTGCCTGCACCCAATTGGCTCTTCACAAAGGCTTCGCCAAAGGTCTTGCCCACGCCCATCACTTCGCCGGTGGACTTCATCTCGGGGCCGAGAATCGTGTCCACGCCAGGGAACTTCACGAAGGGGAACACCGCCTCCTTCACGCTGAAGTACGGTGGCGTCACTTCCTTGGTAATGCCCTGTGAGGCCAGTGTCTGGCCGGCCATGCAGCGCGCGGCCACCTTGGCCAGCTGGATGCCCGTGGCCTTGCTCACGAAGGGCACTGTGCGCGAGGCACGGGGATTCACTTCGAGTACGTAGATCACGTCCTTGCCATCGACTTCCTGGATGGCGAACTGCACGTTCATCAGGCCCACCACGCTCAGGCCTTCGGCCATGGCGGCGGTCTGGCGCTTGATCTCGTCAATGGTGGGCTGCGACAGGTAGTACGGGGGCAGTGAACAGGCGGAGTCCCCGCTGTGTACGCCGGCCTGCTCAATGTGCTCCATCACGCCGCCGATGAAGGTGACGCCTGCGGAGTCGCGCACGCAGTCCACATCGCACTCGATGGCGTTAGACAGGAAGCGGTCCAGCAGAACGGGCGAGTCATTGCTCACCTTCACGGCCTCGCGCATGTAGCGCTCCAAGTCGCGCTGCTCGTGCACGATTTCCATCGCGCGGCCACCCAGCACGTAGCTGGGGCGCACCACCAGGGGGTAGCCCAGGGCTGCAGCCTTTTCCAGGGCTTCGGGCTCAGTGCGCGCCGTGGCGTTGGGCGGCTGGCGCAGACCCAACTCACCCAACAGCTTCTGAAAACGCTCGCGATCTTCGGCGGCATCGATCATGTCGGGGCTGGTGCCGATGATCGGCACGCCTTCGGCTTCCAGGCCCAGGGCGAGTTTCAGGGGCGTCTGACCGCCGTACTGCACGATCACACCAACCGGCTTTTCCTTGTCCACGATCTCCAGCACGTCTTCGAGCGTCACGGGCTCAAAGTACAGGCGGTCGGACGTGTCGTAGTCGGTGGATACGGTCTCAGGGTTGCAGTTGACCATGATGGTCTCGTAGCCGTCCTCGCGCATGGCGAGGGCCGCATGCACGCAGCAGTAATCGAACTCGATGCCCTGGCCAATGCGGTTGGGGCCGCCACCGAGCACCATGATCTTCTTATTGCTTGTGGGCTCTGACTCGCACTCCGCGACACCACCATGCGTGGCCACTTCGTAGGTGGAGTACAGGTAGGCCGTGTTGGTGGCGAACTCGGCGGCGCAGGTGTCCACGCGCTTGTACACAGGGCGCACTTTGAGGGCCCGGCGTGCTTCGCGCACGGCCTTCTCGGTGGTCTTGAGCAGCTTCGCCAGGCGGCGGTCGGAGAAACCCTTTTGCTTGAGCGTGAGCAGTGTTCCAGCATCCAGCGCCGCCAAGGCGCCCTCACCCTTTTCGACGGCCAGCTTGTCGATGTCCAGCTCAATCTTCACGATTTGCTCGATCTGAACCAGGAACCAGCGGTCAATCTTGGTCAGCTCGAACACCTCGTCGACCGACAGGCCCATGGCGAAGGCATCACCCACGTACCAGATGCGCTCGGGGCCGGGCTCACCCAGCTCCTTTTCGAGCACTTCGCGGTCCTGGGTTTTTTCATTCATACCGTCCACGCCCACTTCCAGGCCACGCAGGGCTTTCTGGAAGGATTCCTGGAAAGTGCGGCCCATGGCCATGACTTCGCCCACCGACTTCATCTGCGTGGTCAGGCGGCTGTCGGCCGTGGGGAATTTCTCGAATGCGAAACGTGGAATTTTGGTGACTACGTAGTCGATCGATGGCTCGAACGACGCGGGGGTCGCACCGCCCGTGATTTCGTTCTTGAGTTCATCGAGTGTGTAGCCCACAGCCAGCTTGGCGGCGACCTTGGCGATGGGGAAGCCCGTGGCCTTGGAGGCCAATGCCGAGGAACGCGACACACGCGGATTCATCTCGATCACGACCATGCGACCGTCTTTGGGGTTGATCGAGAACTGCACGTTCGAACCGCCCGTGTCCACCCCAATTTCGCGCAGCACAGCCAGAGACGCATTGCGCAGGATTTGGTATTCCTTGTCGGTCAGCGTCTGCGCGGGGGCTACAGTGATCGAGTCTCCGGTGTGCACCCCCATGGGGTCCAGGTTTTCGATGGAGCAGATGATGATGCAGTTGTCCGCCTTGTCGCGGACGACCTCCATCTCGTACTCCTTCCAGCCGAGCAAAGACTCTTCAATCAGCAGCTCGTTGGTGGGCGAAGCTTCCAGGCCGCGCTTGCAGATGGTCTCGAACTCTTCGGGGTTGTAGGCAATACCGCCGCCCGTGCCACCCAACGTGAAGCTGGGGCGAATCACAGTGGGAAAGCCCACGCTCTTTTGCACGGCCCAGGCTTCGTCCATGCTGTGGGCAATGCCCGAACGCGCAGAACCCAGACCGATCTTGGTCATGGCGTCCTTGAACTTGAGGCGGTCTTCGGCCTTGTCGATGGCCTCGGGCGTGGCACCGATCAATTCAACCTTGTACTTCTCCAGCACGCCGTGGTGCCACAGATCCAGCGCGCAGTTCAGCGCGGTCTGCCCACCCATGGTGGGCAGAATGGCGTCGGGGCGCTCCTTGGCGATGATCTTCTCGACCGTCTGCCACGTAATGGGCTCGATGTAGGTCACGTCGGCCGTGGCCGGGTCGGTCATGATCGTCGCGGGGTTGCTGTTGATCAGAATGACTTTGTAGCCCTCTTCGCGCAGAGCCTTGCAGGCCTGCACGCCGGAATAATCAAATTCACACGCCTGGCCGATGATGATCGGGCCAGCGCCAATGATGAGAATCGATTTGAGGTCTGTGCGCTTTGGCATTACTTCTTCTCCATCAGCGCGGTGAAGCGGTCAAACAGGTAGGCGATATCGTGGGGTCCGGGCGATGCCTCGGGGTGCCCCTGGAAGCAGAACGCAGGCTTATCGGTACGTTCCAGCCCTTGCAGGGTGCCGTCGAACAGGCTGATGTGCGTAGGACGCAACGTGGCGGGCAGCGATGCCATCTCGACAGCAAAGCCATGGTTCTGGCTCGTGATGCTGACGCGGCCGTTGTCCAGGTCCTTCACGGGATGGTTCGCGCCGTGGTGGCTGTTGTCCATCTTGAAAGTCTTGGCGCCTGATGCGAGGGCCATGATCTGGTGGCCCAGACAGATACCGAAGGTCGGCACACTGGCTTCAATGATCTGTTGCACCGCCGCAATGGCGTAACCGCATGGTTCCGGGTCGCCGGGGCCATTGGAGAGGAAGACACCATCTGGCTTCAGGGCAAGCACTTCCGATGCAGGCGTCTGTGCCGGCACTACAGTGAGTTTGCAGCCGCGCTCGGCCAGCATCCGAAGGATATTCAACTTCACGCCGAAGTCGTAGGCCACCACATGAAAACGCGGTGCTTGCTGGGTGCCATACCCGGAGCCCAACTTCCATTCGGTCTGCGTCCACTCGTAGCGCGATGTTGTGCTCACCACCTTGGCCAGATCAAGGCCGGCCATGTTGGGCGCAGCCTTGGCCTTGGCGATGGCCTCGTCGATGAGCGCCTGTGTGACCGCCTGCCCTTCGGCCAGGCCCACCATAGCGCCATTCTGGGCACCCTTGGATCGCAGCAGGCGGGTCAGCTTGCGGGTGTCGATGTTGGCAATGGCTACCGTTTTTTCGCGGATCAGATACTGCGAGAGTGTTTCCGCCATGCGGAAATTACTGGCCACAAGGGGCAGGTCTTTGATGATCAGGCCTGCAGCATGGACCTTGTCGGCTTCGATATCTTCCGCGTTGACGCCATAGTTACCAATGTGCGGATACGTGAGCGTCACGATCTGCTGGCAATAGCTGGGGTCGGTGAGGATTTCCTGGTAGCCGGTGATGGCAGTGTTGAACACCACTTCGCCGACTGTGGTGCCCGTGGCACCAATCGAATTGCCGATAAAGACCGTGCCGTCTGCGAGCGCCAGGATGGCGGGCGGGAATGTTCCCTTTAGAGACAAAAGCACTGGGTTCTCCGGATGGTTACGGTCGCCCGGCGCCTGCAGTCCACTCGCAAGCGAGTGCCAGTGGCTGCTCTCAGATAGATTGTTGCTTTGGGTGCGGTCGGGCGACGCTGTTGCGAGAAAAGCCCCCGATTATACCCATCGCCTGCAAACCCCACTGCAATGCGCACTTTGCATAATCTTGTTACGTAAACAAGTGTTCCGCCATCCGTAACCCGTGCACAGGCACCTAGACTGCGCCGACGTTACAACACCCAGGAATCCTTCATGCGTGCAGCTATCCGCCCTTTCGTACTCTCCATGGCTTGCCTTACCGCATTCACAGCCCAGGCGCTTGAATTGGCCAAGTATCCAAAAGTTCTGGTTGGCGCCCAAGGCGTGGAAGTGGTTTTGGCCCCCACAGCAGATGGCAAACAGGCATTGGTTCGCGTGACTGGCATCAACGATCCTATCGATCAAGTGGTCTTTCTGAGCACCAAAGAGACCCAAGGGGCCGCACGCGAGGTCTACACCACTCCAATTAATGGCCGCAGCTACGGCCTGCTGCACAAACAAACCGATGCCTACGGGGGTGAGGAGGGCTTTACGGTGTACCTGCCAGGAAAACGCGATGGCGTATCCCTGGCTTTCAGCAATGAGAAGAGCAAAGCCCTTTCATTGGCCGCACTGCAAGCCAGCTACGAACGACAGCAAAAGCAAGGGGTGCAGGAAAAATTGGCCCGCTTCGACAGGAACAAGCGCTTGGCCAATGCCCAGGCAGACCTGGTCAAATCGGACCAGGAAGCGACCGAAGCGTGTGGCACACCCGTCAAGACAACCGTCGACTGGGCCTCCATTGATGACGAAAAACTGCAAAGCCTGAGCATTGCCAGCTTCTGCGGCGCTGTCGCGTCAGAGATGGAAAGCCTCTGTCGCAGCACACCCGCATTCAAAACCACCGCGGCAGGCCTCGGCGACATTCAATGCCAGTTTGCGCCACCAATGAAAATCCGCATCGAAAACAAACAGGTGGTATTCAGCACAGAGAAGAACGCGCCCAATCAGGGGGACTTTGTTCGTCAGTTCCTACGCAATCAGTAAGCTCAAAAACCCTGCGACGCCTAGAACTGCTCGAAAGCTTGCCCGGCGCGCTTTCGAGCACTGGGCGAAAGCCAACAACGCAGCACGCCCTATCGTGCTGCTCCGCTGTGGTGCAGGCAAATAGCCGCAGCCGCGGCCACATTCAACGACTCCTCTCCACCAGGTTGGGCGATCCGAATTCGCAGTGCCGCACTATCCTCCAAAGTCGGTGAAACGCCCTGCCCCTCATGCCCCATGACCCAAGTGCAAGGCCAGGGCAATGCAGCCCGGTGTAAAAACTCACCCGTATGTGAGCTGGTCACCAGAATAGGCGTCTGCAACACCCCCAAGTCATCTTCTTGCGCACCTTCGAACAGGTCCAAAGCAAAGTGCGCGCCCATGCCTGCGCGCAGAACCTTAGGAGACCAAAGGGCCGCACTGCCCTTGATAGCGACCACTTGTCGAAACCCAAAAGCGGAAGCGCTGCGCAAAATGGAGCCCACATTGCCCGCGTCCTGCACCCGATCCAGCACCACGGTGCTCACGCCGGGCTTCAAGGGTTCTGGTGCTGGCATCTCCAGAATGAACCCCATGCGCGCAGGAGACTCCAGGCCGCTGACATCCGCAAACAGGGCATCGGCAAGAACTACCACTTTGATAGCTACTTGCGCATATTCCACCTGCGCTTGCGGCCAAAATGACTCCGAAAAAACAGCCACAGACGCATGCAGGCCACGCGCCAGCGCTGCGCGGCACAGGTGATCTCCCTCTAGCCACACACGGCCTTGCTTGCGGTAAGCGGTCGAGTCTTGCGCCAGCCTGCGCAGGTCTTTGACAAACGAGTTGTCGCGAGAATGGATTGCAATAACGGGCGCAGAAGTCATCGGTCGTTTCGTGAAGGCCCGCTCAGCGAACGAGCAGGTTCTGGGCCACGGGCGCAAAGGAGCGCCGGTGGTGAAGGCAAGCGCCATGCTCGCGCAGTGCTTGCATGTGCAGTGCCGTGCCATAACCCTTGTGCCCGGCAAAACCGTACTGCGGAAATTCTTCATGCACCTGAACACACCAGCGGTCCCGGTGGACCTTGGCCAGAATGGAGGCCGCCGAGATGGCGGGCACCAGCGCATCACCCTTGATGATGGCTTCGGCAGGCACATCCAGCAGCGGCAGTCGATTCCCATCGACCAGCACCATCGCGGGCTTCAGCCGCAGCCCCATCACGGCACGGCGCATCGCCAGCATCGTGGCTTGCAGAATGTTGAGCCGGTCAATCTCCTCCACGCTGGCCTCGGCAATAGAGCAACACAGCGCCCTGGCACGGATTTCGTCATAAAGCCGCTCACGCCGGGCGGCTGAGAGTTTTTTGGAATCCGCAAGGCCAGCGATGGGATGGATGTCGTCCAGGATGACGGCGGCAGCCACCACGGGCCCAGCCAACGGGCCGCGACCCGCTTCATCCACCCCGGCAACGAGCCCTGGCGGATGCCAGGGCAGACAGGCTTGCTCAGGCACCAGTGGCAAGGATTTTCTGGATCGCATCGGCAGCCAGTTGTGGGGTGTTGCGCTGCAAGCTGTGGTGCAGCGCGGTAAAACGCTGTACCAGCGCGGTCATTTTGGGGGCGTTGCTCCGCCGCGCATCCAGCCAGTCCAGCGTCGCCGCGCACAGTGCCTGGGGAGTCGCAGCATCCTGAATCAACTCGGGCACGACAAACTCACCACAAAGAATGTTAGGCAAGCCCACCCACGGCTGCAACTGCTTGCGGCGCATGAGCCACCAACTCAGCGATTGCATGCGGTAGCCAATCACCATGGGGCACTTGAAAAGTGCCGCCTCCAGCGTGGCCGTGCCACTGGCGATGAGTGTGGTGTCGCACGCCGCAAGCACTGCATGCGACTGCCCCTCCACAATGTGCACTGCGCCTGCCAAACCACAGGCTTGCGCGGCTTGTTCAATGCGCGACCGCAAGGCAGGCACAGCCGGCACTACCAATTTGATAGCTGGCCGCGCTTTCAGCACAAGCGCTGCGGCCTCAAAAAATGGTTGCGCGATGTACTGAATTTCAGAAGAACGGCTGCCCGGCAAGATCGCCAAAACCTCGTCCGAATTTTGCAGGCCCAACTGTGCACGGGCCGCAGCACGATCAGGCACCACGGGAATCACACCAGCCAGCGGGTGGCCCACATAGGTGGCTGCAATGCCATGCCGCGCCAGAAGCTCTGGCTCGAAAGGGAAGATACACAACACGTGGTCGGCGCTGCGCCGTATCTTCTCAACCCGGTCTGCGCGCCATGCCCAGATCGACGGGCACACAAAATGCACGGTCTTGATGCCTGCGGCACGCAAATCGGCCTCCAGGCCCAAATTGAAATCAGGGGCGTCTACACCAATAAAAACGTCCGGGCGATCGCGCAGCAACCGTGTGCGCAACTGTTTGCGAATCGAGAGCAACTCGCGCAACCGGCGAAGCACTTCCACGCTGTAGCCATGCACGGCCAACTTTTCGCTGGGCCACCATGCCGTGAACCCTCGGCGCTTCATCTGAGGGCCGCCGATGCCATTCGATTGCAGGCCCGGCCAATGGGACACCATGCCATCAATCAGCAATCCGGCCAACAAATCACCCGATGTTTCGCCCGCCACCATAGCGACGCGGGGTGCACTGTTCATCATCATCGCCCCAGCACTGGCAAGTCAACGTGCCAAGCCACGCGTGGAGCCATCCAGAAAGCCCAGCGCCATTGCGACATCAGCAGCCGCTTCGGGATGGGCGGCCGGAATCTCTGCCATCGCGGCACGCGCAGCCTCCAGAGTCAGCCCCTGGCGATAGAGCACGCGGTGCATCTGCTTGATACCCGCCACACGTTCTGCAGAGAAACCACGACGGCGCAGGCCAACGATATTGAGGCCGCGCACAGCCAGCGGATTGCCGTCGACCAGCATGAACGGTGGTACATCCTGCGACACAGCGCTGGCGAATCCAACCATTGCATGGGCACCGATCGAGACAAACTGGTGAATGCCAGTGAGCCCACCCACCGTCACCCAATCGGCAAGGTGAACATGCCCCGCCAACGTGGTGTTATTGGCCAGCGTGGTGTGGTCATCAACGCGGCAGTCGTGCGCAATGTGCGTATACGCCATGATCCAGTTGTCATTGCCAACGCGTGTAATGCCACCCGCACCTGGTACACCCAGGTTGAAAGTGCAGAACTCCCGGATGACGTTGCGGTCCCCGATGACGAGTTCAGTCGGCTCACCGGCGTATTTTTTGTCCTGCGGCACCGCCCCCAGGGATGAGAACTGAAAAATCCGGTTGTCGTTCCCGATCGTGGTGCGGCCATCGATGACGCAATGTGGTCCGACGGTGGTTCCAGCGCCGATCACCACATGTTCGCCGATCACGGCATATGGCCCTACGGTCACCGTAGGGTCCAGACTGGCGCCATCCGCAACAATGGCAGTGGGATGAATGTTGCTCACGTCCAACTGGGCTCCGTCAGATGGGGTCAGCCCACGTTGCGCATGGTGCACATGAGTTCAGCCTCACATGCCACCTCATCGCCCACACTGGCGATGCCCTTGAACTTCCAGATACCCCCACGCACACGGTCGATCGTGATGGCCAGGATCAACTGGTCACCAGGTTCCACAGGGCGCTTGAAGCGAGCGCCGTCGATTCCGACAAAGTAATAAATATTGTTTTCATCGGGCACCTTGCCCATCGCGTCGAACGCCAGCAGCCCCGCTGCCTGGGCCAAAGCTTCCAGGATCAACACACCAGGCATGACGGGACGCCCGGGGAAATGCCCCATGAAATAGGGCTCATTGAACGTGACGTTCTTGATGGCCTTGATGCGGGTGTTGCTCTCAAGCTCTATCACCTTGTCCACCAACAAAAAAGGGTAACGGTGCGGCAGTTGCTTGAGAATTGCGTGGATATCCATCATCGAGTTGTTCTTCCGTTCAGGCTGCTTTAAGAGCCTGCTCCAGCGCCTTGATGCGCTCTCGCAGACTGTGCAGTTGTTTGAGTGTCGCAGCGTTTTTTTCCCAGCGCGCATTGTCGTCGATGGGAAACATGCCGGTGTATTGCCCAGGCCGGGTCAGAGAACGGGTCACCACCGTGGCAGCAGAAATGTGCACGTTGTCCGCCAATTGGAGGTGCCCCAACACGATGGCGCCCCCCCCGATCGTGCAGTGCGCACCAATGGTGGCACTCCCAGCGACCCCCACACACCCGGCCATCGCCGAGTGTTTGCCAACGCGAACGTTGTGGCCAATCTGAATAAGGTTGTCGAGCTTGACGCCGTCTTCAATGACGGTATCTTGCAAAGCGCCACGGTCAATGCAGGTATTGGCGCCGATTTCGACATCGTCCCCGATGGATACAGCGCCCAATTGTTCAATTTTGACCCACTGCCCGCGGTCTGGCGCAAAGCCAAAACCATCGGCGCCAATCACCACACCAGGATGCACGATACAGCGCTCGCCAATACGGCAGTCCGCACCCACCGTCACGCGAGACCTGAGCACGGTTCCAGCGCCCACGTGTGCACCACGCTCCACTACACACAAAGGCCCAATGGAAGCCGTTGGGTGAACTCGTGCCGCCGGGTCAATCACGGCACTGGCGTGTACTCCTCCCTGCGGGGAGGGCGCTACATGTTGGCGCCACAGCTGGGTGGCACGCGCGAAATAGACGTAGGGGTTGTCCACCACGATACAGGCGCCACGGGCTAACGCGGCATCGCGCATCGCAGGCGCCACAATGACACAGGCCGCCCGGGAGGCGGCCAGTTGCTGCTGGTAGCGGGGGTTGCTCAGGAAACTCAGGTCTCCCGGGCCTGCAACGTCGAGTGGCGCAATGCGGGAAATGGGGATGTCTTGCGCCCCCCCTTCCAGCAAACCACCGAGCGCATCAACAATGTGCCCGAGAAACAAAGTCACGCGTCACCCGTCCGCAAGGGCTTATTTTGCGCCAGCGGCAGCATTCAGGGCCTTGAGCACCTTGTCGGTGATGTCATGCTTTGGATTGATATAGACGGCCTCTTGCAGAATGACATCGTATTTTTCAGCCTCTGCGACTTGCTTGACGACTTTGTTGGCACGCTCCAGAACTTGAGACAACTCTTCGTTCTTGCGGGCGCTCAGGTCCTCCTGAAACTCGCGGCGCTTGCGCTGGAAGTCCCGATCCTGGTCCACCAACTGACGCTGCTTCACCACGCGCTGGCTCTCGGCCATGGTAGGTGCTTCACGTTCGAACTTGTCAGTAGCGGACTTCAGGGTCGCCCCCATATCAACCAGCTCTTTTTCGCGACGCGAAAACTCTTGCTCAAGCTTGGCTTGTGCAGCCTTGGCGGTGTTTGCCTCTCGAAAGATGCGGTCGGTGTTGACAAAACCGGCTTTGAACTCTTGCGCTTGGGCTGGCGATGCTATAGCGAGAGTGCCGAGCAGGAGTGCCAGAGAAAGATGGCGAGAAAAGGATTTCATTAGAAAGACGTTCCAATCTGGAATTGCAGTTTCTGGATTCTATCGCCGGCGAACTTGCGTACTGGCTGGGCATACGCCAAACGCAGCGGGCCAAGCGGAGAAATCCAGCTCAGACCCAGACCGACCGAAGCGCGCATGTCGCTAAACGTGACTTTTTCGTGCTCCCCATAGACGTTCCCTACGTCAACGAAGGTAAAGACTCGAAGAGTGCGGTCATTGCCTGCGCCGGGAAACGGTGCGATCAACTCGGCATTCAACGTGACTTTCTTAGGACCACCCAGTGATGCACCTGTTACATCACGCGGGCCCAAAGTCCCTTGGTCAAAGCCCCGTACCGAGCCCAACCCGCCGGAATAAAAATTCTTGAACACCGGGAACGGACGCCCGTTCATGCCCTTGCCAAGGCCCGCCTCCCCATTGAAGGCCAGGGTGAAGCGCTTATTGAGTGGCACATATTGCTGATACTGATAGTTGGCACGCACATAACGTGCGTCACCAGCCACCGACCACTCGGAATTGAGCCGCTGATAGCGCCCCGAATTAGGTGCAAGTGCACTGTCCCGATCATCGCGCGACCAGCCAACCGTCAGCGGAATCGATGTGCTGCTGTAGCCAAACCTATCGGCATAGTAGAGGTAGGTGGCAGGTATGTTCGTTCCAGCCTTGATGGTGGTTTGCTCAAGCCCCCCACCAAAGAACACTGTATCCGTTTCGCTGAAAGGGACCCCGAATCGTACCGAGGCCCCCTTGGTGACCAGTTGATAATTGCCCCCCTGGTCCTCATAAGGTTTGTCCGTACGGTAATACGCGTCGAACGTGCGCGAGATGCCGTCGGGCGTGAAATATGGATTGGTCGTGCTAAGGACCAGGGTACGGCGATACTTGCTCGTGTTGACGTCAATGCCAAGGTAATTGCCCGAGCCAAAAATGTTTTCCTGCTTGATGCCGAATGAGATCGATGCTTTTTCAGCACTGGAAAATCCCACCCCCATCTGCAGAGAGCCGGTCGGTTTCTCAGCGACATTGATCACCAGATCCACCTGATCTGGCGAGCCAGGCACTTCTTGGGTCTCGACGTTAACTTCGGTGAAAAAGCCCAAACGGTCTACCCGATCACGGGACAAACGAATCCGATCCCCGTCATACCATGAGGCCTCGTACTGACGGAACTCGCGGCGAATCACCTCATCGCGCGTACGATTGTTTCCACTCACATTGATGCGTCGAACGTACGCGCGGCGCGCGGGCTCTGCCTGCAAGACAAAGTTGACGCGGTTGTTCTCGCGATCAATTTCTGGCACTGCTTCCACGCGAGCAAACGCAAAGCCAAAGCGTGAAAAATAATCGGAAAATGCCTTGGTGGTTTCAGTCACCTGATCGGCGTTGTAGGGCTCACCCGGACGAATGGTCACCAGCGACTTGAATTCGTCTTCGCGATCCAGGTAATTCCCTTCGAGCTTTACTCCGGACACCACATAGCGCTCGCCTTCGGTGATGTTGACCGTGATCGAAATGTCTTGTTTGTCCGGAGAAATTGCCACTTGCGTGGAGTCGACACGAAACTCCAAATATCCACGCTGAAGGTAATACGAGCGCAGCGTTTCGAGGTCGGCATTGAGCTTCGCGCGAGAATAGCGATCAGACTTTGTGTACCAGCTAAGCCAGCCCCCAGTGTCCTGGTCAAACAGGCCCTTGAGCGTCGATTCACTGAAGGCTTTGTTGCCAACCAGCCGAACTTCCTTGATGCGCGCGGGCTCACCCTCGACCACGGTGAACGTCACATTCACCCGGTTGCGCTCGATAGGCGTCACTGTCGTCACGACATCGGCACCATAAAGGCTTTTATTGATGTATTGACGCTTGAGTTCTTGCTCCGCGCGGTCTGCCAGCGCTTTGTCAAAAGGACGGCCTTCCGTCAGGCCCACGTCGCGCATGGCCTTTTTCAGCGCGTCCTTGTCAAACTCCTTGGTTCCCGCGAAGTCCACATCGGCAATGGTTGGGCGCTCTTCCACCACCACGACAAGAACATTGCCCGTTGCCTCTAAGCGCACATCCTTGAACAGCCCGAGGCCAAACAGGGCACGAATGGCGGCAGCACCTTTCTCATCGTTGTAGTCGTCACCCACGCGCAGGGGCATGGATGCAAACACGGTCCCAGCCTCCACACGCTGAAGGCCTTCGACGCGAATGTCCTGCACCTTGAATGGCTCAAGAGCCCATGCCGCATTGGCGGCAAAAATCATGGCTGCAACGGCCGATGCGGTACGCACGCCCAGGCGATTGATGTGTTTTTTCATGAGTGAAGCGGAAGCCGCTGTTGCATGGCAATGCGGCAAAAGGTTAGCCAAAGAGCCGGGTGACATCGTTGAACAGAGCAATTGACATCATGAGAAGCAAGACTGCAACACCTCCGCGCTGCAAACGCTCCATCCACACGTCCGACACTCCCCTGCCCGTGACACCCTCCCAAAGATAATACATCAGGTGCCCCCCATCCAAAACGGGGAGCGGGAGCAGGTTAAGGACCCCCAAACTGACACTGATCAACGCAAGAAATACCAGGTATTGCGTGAACCCCATGCTGGCCGATCGACCTGCATAGTCGGCAATCGTCAACGGTCCACTCAAATTCTTCAGAGACGCTTCTCCTATGACCATGCGTCCCATCATGCGCAGCGTGAGGCCCGATACATCCCACGTCTTGATGACGCCTGCCCAAGCCCCTTCAAAAAGCCCGTAGTCGACCGTCAAGAATTCAGGCGCGGCCCCAACATAGGCCCCAATGCGCCCCACCGTCGCAGTCGGCTCAATGACAGCGTCGGGCATCACATCAAGTGTCATTGCCAGCCCTGCCCGATCAATACGCCACGGCTGCACCAGCGGCTCGACACCGCGAACGGACTGGCGGATGAGCTCACGCAACTGCTGGCCATCCACTACGTCCGTAGTGCCCACCCGCAGAACCACATCGCCCTGCCGCAATCCTGCACGCTCAGCCGCACTCTGAGGCATTACCTCGCCCAAAACGGGTCGTGTCCAAGGCCCCAAAATGCCGATCTTTCGGAAAAGCTGCGCATCGGCCTCACGGCTATCAATCTGTGCCATGTCCAGCATGACCTCTCGGTGCCCTGCGCCAAGAGAAGAGCGAACATCCAGCCGCACCGTCATGCCTTCCAAAGCCCCACGCGTCAGCAGCCAGCGCAAATCCTCAAACGACCTCACCGGCACCAGCTCATCCGAGCCAAGAGCCGCCTGCTCCACGATTTCCCCACCTCGCAATCCCGCGCTTTGCGCCACAGAGCCAGCCACAGGACTTGCTAAGACAGCTCGAGGCTCCTGGACACCATTCCAGTTCACGATGGAATAAAGAACAACGGCGAGCAACAGGTTGGCGATGGGCCCTGCAGCAACGATGGCAGCCCTTGAAAGCAAGGGCTGTGTATTGAAGGCCAGATGTCGCTCTTGCGCAGAAACAGGGGCTTCGCGCTCGTCCAGCATGCGGACATAACCACCCAACGGGAAAGCTCCCAATACAAACTCCGTCGGGGAACCCTTGGGTTGCCAGCGGAACAAGGGCATTCCAAACCCAACAGAAAACCGCAACACCTTCACGCCACAAGCAACCGCCACACGATAGTGGCCGTACTCATGCACCGCTATCAGCAGTCCGAGAGCCACAACAAACGCAACGATGGTCAACAACATGGCAAGAAAGTCTGTTACGTTTCAAACACTCAGGCAGCCAGACGAAGGGCCACATGCTCTGCAGCACTTCGAGCCTGACGATCCAGATCCATCAGCGCCTGCAGCGAATGGGGATGAGAGGGCGAAACCGCCTCCAAAGTTGCAAGATTGACAGCATGGATGTGGTCAAACCGCAATCGCCCTGACAAGAATGCGCCAACAGCTACCTCATTGGCCGCGTTGAGCACGGCCGTTGTACCCTCCACCGCCTTCAGCGCCTGCCAGGAAAGATGCAAACCAGGGAACCGTATGGCATCGGCGTCTTCAAACGCCAAGGCACTCAGTTTCGAAAAATCCAGCGTACTGGCGCCGCTGGCAATGCGTTCAGGCCATGCCAGTCCACAAGCAATCGGCACACGCATGTCCGGCGTGCCCAACTGGGCTAATATCGATGCGTCCTTGAACTGCACCATGGAGTGAATGATCTGCTGAGGATGGATCACGACCTTGATCTGATCCGGATGCAGATCGAACAGCCAACGGGCCTCGATCACTTCAAGCGCCTTGTTCATCATCGTTGCCGAATCCACCGATATCTTGCGGCCCATCGAAAAATTGGGGTGCGCACACGCCTGATCGGGTGTTATCTCGGCCAAAGTAGCCGGATCGCGCTGGCGAAACGGCCCGCCGGACGCCGTCAACAAGATGCTGTCCACGCGCTCTGACCAGGTCGCAGGGTCTTCCGGCAGGCACTGGAAGATGGCGGAATGCTCACTGTCGATGGGCAACAAAGTCGCCCCCCCTTGGCGTACGGCCTGCATAAACAAACCGCCGCCAACGACCAGAGCCTCCTTGTTAGCCAATAGCAATCGTTTGCCTGCACGCGCGGCCGCAAGGCAAGGCGACAGTCCGGCAGCCCCCACGATCGCCGCCATAACCGCATCGACGTCCGCATGCGATGCTACCATTTCAAGAGCATCTTGCGCCTGCAGCACCTGCGTTAGAAGGCCATTTGCCTTCAACTTCTCAGCCAGTTGCCGCGCATGGGGAGCGCTGGCCATCACAGCAAACTGTGGCTTAAACCGTGCGCATTGCGCGAGCATCAGATCCACCTGCGTGGCCGCGCTCAACGCAAAGACCTCGAATCGATCCGGGTGCCGAGCGATCACATCCAGCGTACTTGTGCCAATGGAACCGGTAGATCCTAAAACGGTCAGGCGTTGCTTCATCATGGTGTTGTCAGGCTCGTGAGCATCATTGCCAGCGGCAGCGTGGGAAGCAGTGCATCCACCCGGTCGAGCACACCGCCATGCCCAGGCAGCAAGCCACTGCTGTCCTTGACGCCCGCGCTGCGCTTGATGAGCGATTCCACCAGGTCACCCGACACGCTCATGGCAACCATGAAGAGCGCTGCGACCAGCAAAAACCACCATCCCTGTTGCGCCATGCGCGTGTAAAAACTCGGCACCACCGCCTGCCAGTGAGCATCCGCTGCCACCCAGATGATTGCCATCACCACCACTCCGGCAAGGCCACCCCACACACCTTCCCAGCTTTTTCCAGGACTGATCGAAGGAGCCAACTTCCCTTTGGTGAAACGCAAGCCGAATGCCCGCCCCGAAAAATAGGCAAAGACATCGGCCACCCAGACCAACACCAATACAGACAATAAGAAATTAATACCCACGTTGCGCGCCTGCACCACAGCCAGCCATGCCAGCCATAGAGCAAGCACCCCGGCTGAAAGCCGCAATGCCGAGGGGATACGCGGCCAGCCCGGCACTCCCGCCCGGAGAAGCCAGGCCGCAGCCAGAACCCACAACGCACCGCCCACAACCCACAGGCCGGTCATTGACCGATCAACCCATCCCAAAGCCCATGATGCACAACACAACGCGACGCACCCAGCCCCCACGGCGATCGACCCCACCCGCCCCAAACCACTCAGACGCCCCCACTCCCAAGCGCCTGCAGCCATCAACACCAACACAATGATGGTGAACGGAACGGTGGACGAGTAAAAAAGTGCCGGAAGCAAAATTGCCAGCAACACCAAGGCAGTGATAACGCGCTGTTTGAGCATGAAGCCTTTTTCAGCCCGGCATCGAACCAGAATGCGCGGACAGGATTTGTTCGGATGTTTTTCCGAAACGACGCTGGCGACCACTGAACGCGGCCATTGCCTCATCCAGAGCCGCCTCGTCAAAATCGGGCCACAACCGGTCACTAAAGAACAGCTCGGAGTATGCCGCCTGCCACAGCAAAAAATTGCTGATGCGCATTTCTCCCCCCGTGCGGATCACGAGATCGGGGTCCGGCACATGCGCCATGCCCATGGCCCCGTGCAGACTGATTTCGGTGATGGGCTCGCCACGTGCCATGAGCGAAGCAGCCGCCTGGGCGATATCCCACCGACCACCGTAGTTGAAGCACACGTTGAGCACGAGAGCGTTGTTGCTGGCGGTGGCGGCTTCGGCCTGCGCCAATCCATCCCGCACCTTCTGCGACAAACCTGAACGTTCGCCCACGAAATAAAGGCGAACACCATCCTTCTTGAGTTGCGGCACCTCTCGCGACAGAGCCATTGCCAACAACTCCATCAAGCCAGAGACTTCATCTGCAGGACGGTTCCAGTTTTCGGACGAGAACGCGAAAACCGTCAAAACCGCCACGCCGCGCTGCACACAGGCACGCGCGCAACGACGCAAAGAATCTACGCCTTGTTTGTGGCCCGCCAGACGTGGCAAAAAGCGGCGAGTCGCCCAGCGGCCATTGCCATCCATGACAATGGCAATGTGGTGTGGCACCACAGAAGATACAGACATGGGAATGTTCAAGCCCACAGGCTCAAACCGCCATGATTTCCTGCTCTTTGGCCACTACCAACGCATCAATCTCGCCGATGTGTCTATCGGTGAATTTTTGCACATCGGTTTCAGCGCGCTTTTGATCGTCTTCCGACGCCAACTTGTCCTTGACCAGTTTTTTCACGGACTCGTTTGCATCACGGCGCAGGTTACGCACAGCAATCTTGGCGCTTTCGCCTTCGTTGCGCGCAAGCTTGGTCATCTCCTTGCGGCGCTCTTCACTCATGGCGGGCATGGGCACACGAATCAAGTCGCCCAGCGACGCAGGGTTCAATCCCAGATCACTTTCACGAATGGCTTTTTCAATTTTGGCACCCATGCCTTTTTCCCAAGGCTGCACGCTGATGGTGCGCGAGTCGATCAAGGCAACATTGGCAACCTGGCTCAAGGGAACCATGGAGCCGTAATACTCTACCTGTACGGTATCCAGCAGCGCAGGATTGGCGCGGCCCGTACGGATCTTTTGCAAATTCCCTTTGAACGCCGCAATGGACTGATCCATCTTGGTCTCTGCATTTTTCTTGATATCAGCAATCGTCATGTTTTCTCCTCAGGGCGGGCCCGCATTCCGGCGAGCATCTGCCGTCGTCTTCAAGCGTAAACCAGCGTACCCTCGTCTTCGCCCATTACCACGCGCTTCAATGCGCCGTGTTTGATGATGGAGAAAACACGCACGGGCAGCTTTTGATCGCGGCAAAGTGCGAACGCGGTCGCATCCATGATGCCCAGGTTGCGGGACATGGCCTCGTCAAAGCTCAGCTTCGTGTAGCGCGTGGCCGTTGGATCTTTCTGGGGGTCGGCAGTATAAACGCCGTCGACTTTGGTGGCTTTCAAGACCAGCTCTGCACCAATTTCCGCACCACGTAACGCTGCGGCTGTATCGGTCGTGAAAAACGGGTTTCCGGTGCCGGCAGCAAAAACAACGACCTTGCCTTCTTCGAGGTATTGCAGCGCCTTGGGCCGCACGTAGGGCTCAACCACTTGCTCAATGGCAATGGCGGACATCACCCGGGCAATCAATCCCTGTTTGTCCATGGCGTCCGCCAGCGCCAGCGCATTCATCACGGTGGCCAACATGCCCATGTAGTCGGCGGTGGCCCGATCCATCCCGACCGAGCCGCCAGCGACCCCACGGAAAATATTGCCTCCACCGATCACCACAGCCACCTGGACACCCAGGCGAGTCACTTCGGCAATCTCCTCCACCATGCGGACGATGGTGGCGCGATTGATACCGAAAGAGTCATCCCCCATCAACGCCTCACCAGACAGCTTGAGCAGGATGCGCTTGTGGGCTGGTGCAGCGTGGGGCATGGGGAACTTCTCCGGTGATAGAAACGGGGCTTGGGGGATAACGGAATCGATCAGGCGGCAGCCTTGGCAGCAGCGACTTGGGCAGCCACTTCAGCAGCAAAATCGTCCACCTTCTTCTCGATGCCTTCGCCCACGACGTACAGAGTAAAACCCTTCACGGTCGTGCCAGTGGCCTTGAGCATCTGCTCAACGGTCTGCTTACCATCGGCAGCCTTCACAAAGACCTGATTGAACAAGGAGACTTCCTTGAGGTACTTTTGCACGCCACCTTCGATGCGCTTTGCAACGATTTCATCGGACTGAACGGGCTTGCCTTCGGCTTCTGCCTTGGACTTGTCTTCTGCCGCCTTGGCAGCAGCCACCGAACGCTCTTTTTCGATCAGATCTGCAGGTACGTCGGCGCTGGTCAATGCCACGGGCTTCATGGCAGCGATGTGCATCGCCACGTCCTTGGCTGCCGTTTCGTCACCTTCAAACTCAACGACCACGCCAATGCGCGAGCCGTGCAAATACGAAGCCAGCTTGCTGGAGCCACCGAAGTGCTTGAAGCGGCGGAACGACATGTTCTCGCCAATCTTGCCGATCAGACCCTTGCGCACGTCTTCCAGCGTGGGGCCGAAGCTGTCTTGCTCGTAGGGCAGCGCACCCAGCGCTGCCACATCGGAAGGGTTGTGCTTGGCGACCAGCTCAGCAGCCGCCTTGGCCAACGCCATGAAGCTGTCGTTCTTGCTCACAAAGTCGGTTTCGCTGTTCACTTCGATCAGGCCACCGGAGGTGCCGCTGATGAAGCTGGACACCACGCCTTCAGCTGTGATGCGCGAGGCAGCCTTGCCAGCCTTGGTGCCGAGCTTGACGCGCAGCAGCTCTTCCGCCTTGACCATGTCGCCGTCGGCTTCGGTCAGCGCTTTTTTGCACTCCATCATGGGCGCGTCAGTCTTGCCACGCAGTTCAGCGACCATGCTTGCGGTAATTGCAGCCATCTTTATTCCTTCAATATTCAGTTCAATCGATTCAGACTCGGGCTAAAAAAAAGGGGGCTCACCAGGGGCCCCGCTTTTGTTCGCGACGAATCGCGCAGCCGGGCAATCAGGCAGCGGCTTCTTGCACTTCCACGAATTCGTCCGTACCTTCCGACGTGGCGGCCTTGACCACTTCATTCACGGCGTTGGCACGGCCTTCGATGATCGCGTCAGCGATGCCACGGGCGTACAACGTCACGGCCTTGGCCGAGTCATCGTTACCGGGGATCACGTAGTCGATGCCTTCTGGGGAATGGTTGGTATCAACCACACCGATCAGCGGAATACCAAGCTTCTTGGCTTCTGCCACGGCGATCTTGTGGAAGCCCACATCGATGATGAAAATCGCGTCAGGCAGAGCAGCCATGTCCTGGATGCCACCGATGTCTTTTTCGAGCTTGGCGATTTCGCGCGAGAACGTGAGTTGTTCTTTCTTGCTCAGGCTGTCGAGACCAGCTTCTTGCTGAGCCTTCATGTCCTTCAGACGCTTGATCGAGGTCTTGACGGTCTTGAAGTTGGTCAGCATGCCACCCAACCAGCGCTGATCCACAAAAGGAACATTGGCGCGCAGGGCTTCGGTGGACAGAATCTCACGGGCTTGACGCTTCGTGCCGACCATCAGGATGGTGCCGCGATTGGCAGCCAGTTGCTTGGCGAACTTTTGAGCTTCCTGGAACAGTGGCAGCGACTTTTCCAGGTTGATGATGTGAATCTTGTTGCGATGGCCGAAGATATAGGGGGCCATCTTGGGGTTCCAGAAGCGGGTTTGGTGACCAAAGTGGACACCGGCTTCCAGCATTTCGCGCATGGTAACGGACATAAAAACACTCCAAAGGTTGGGTCTAAAATCCAGCCCCAATACTTGCGCCCCGTGCTTTTCACGAGAGGCGCAACACCTTGACAGGGCTGGTTTGCGATTTATCTTGCTGCAGCTGCCACACCGCACACAAAACGCCAGTGCCTCACACCCGACAGCCACACAGCCAAAAAAGCCAGACAACCCCGGATGACACTTGCGCCCCGCATGCGTTACCGCACCCAGCAAAACCCAAAGATTCTAGCACACCCATGTTTTCCGACCTGATCGCCACCCGCGAGCGCGTACTGGCGCAAGCAACCACACCCGCGAACGAAATGGCGCGCTGCATCGACATTGCGCGAGCGCCATCGAATACCCACAGCTTTGTACGCATACTGGCGGACACTGCTCGCACCACATCGGCGCAACCCGGTATTGCCCACCAACCGCTGGCAGGACTGGCCGTTTCGGTCAAAGACCTGTTTGACATCGCCGGCCAGCCCACTCCCGCAGGTTCAAAGGTGCTGGAGAATGCCGCTGCCGCACGCAACGACAGTGGCGCGGTCGCACGTTTGCGCGCGGCCGGCGGCGCCATCATCGGACGCACAAACATGGTGGAGTTCGCCTTCTCGGGTGTGGGGGTGAATCCCCATTTCGGCCCGCCCGCAGCCTGTGACGCCCGCTTTGGCGCCCTTCCCGGCGCACTGAGGGTGCCGGG
>RCMZ01000798.1_pt1 | contig 21046 bp, 13 predicted proteins | sample 2041141 | NCBI WGS metagenome assembly RCMZ01 (sample SAMN09708263, study PRJNA481090) | Wastewater metagenome, whole genome shotgun sequencing project. | biome: sewage; isolation source: Davis station wastewater (DW) | place: Antarctica: Davis Station | collected 2010-03-01
TCACCCTTACTAGGAATTTACAGCAGAGGTTATTCGCTATGCCTGACTACAAGGCCCCCTTGCGTGATATTCGCTTCGTTCGTGACGAGTTGCTCGGCTATGAAGCGCATTATCAGAGCCTGCCGGCTTGCCAGGACGCTACCCCAGACATGGTTAACGCCATTCTCGAAGAAGGCGCCAAGTTTTGTGAGCAGGTACTGGCTCCGCTGAACCGTACCGGTGACATCGAAGGTTGTACCTGGAGCGAGTCAGGCGTTAAAACTCCGACTGGCTTTAAAGAAGCCTATCAGCAGTACGTTGAAGGCGGCTGGCCAAGCCTGTCGCACGACGTTGACCACGGCGGCCAAGGCCTGCCGGAGTCCCTCGGCTTAGTGCTGAGCGAAATGGTGGGTGAAGCTAACTGGTCGTGGGGTATGTACCCAGGCCTGTCGCACGGCGCGATGAACACCATTGCCGAGCACGGCACTGCTGAACAACAGCACACTTATCTGACCAAGCTGGTATCTGGCGAATGGACCGGTACCATGTGCCTGACCGAATCGCACTGTGGTACCGATCTAGGCATGCTGCGTACCAAGGCCGAGCCTCAGGCTGATGGCTCGTACAAAGTTTCCGGCACCAAGATCTTTATCTCGGCTGGCGAACACGACATGTCCGCTAACATCGTCCACATCGTACTGGCCCGCCTGCCCGATGCGCCGGAAGGCACCAAAGGCATCTCGCTGTTCATCGTGCCGAAGTTCAATTTGAACGCAGATGGCAGCATCGGTTCGCGTAACGCCGTATCTTGTGGCTCGCTTGAGCACAAGATGGGTATCCACGGTAACGCTACTTGCGTGATGAACTTTGACGGCGCCACCGGTTACCTGATCGGCCCAGCCAACAAAGGCCTGAACTGCATGTTCACCTTTATGAACACTGCCCGTCTGGGTACTGCTCTGCAAGGTCTGGCGCACGCCGAAATCGGCTTCCAGGGCGGCCTGCAATATGCTCGTGACCGTCTGCAAATGCGCTCTCTGACTGGCCCGAAAGCGCCGGACAAAGCTGCCGACCCGATCATCGTGCACCCAGACGTGCGTCGTATGCTGCTGACCATGAAAGCCTTCGCTGAAGGCAACCGTGCGATGGTGTACTTCACTGCCAAGCAGGTCGATATCGTCAAGTACAGCGAGAACGAAGAAGACAAGAAGGCGGCTGATGGTCTGCTGGCTTTCCTGACTCCGATCGCTAAGGCGTTCATGACTGAAGTTGGCTTCGAAGCGGCTAACCATGGCGTACAGATCTATGGCGGCCACGGCTTTATCGCCGAGTGGGGCATGGAGCAGAACGTTCGCGACAGCCGCATTTCGATGCTGTACGAAGGCACCACGGGTATCCAGGCCCTCGACCTGTTGGGTCGTAAGATCCTCATGACTCAAGGCGAAGCGCTGAAAGGCTTCACTAAGATCGTGCACAAGTTCTGCCAGGCCAACGAAGCTAACGATGCCGTTAAAGAGTTCGTTGCGCCGTTGGCTGTGCTGAACAAAGAGTGGGCTGACATCACCATGAAAGTGGGTATGGCAGCGATGAAAGACCGTGAAGAAGTCGGTGCCGCTTCGGTGGATTACCTGATGTATTGCGGTTATGCCTGCCTGGCTTACTTCTGGGCCGACATCGCGCGCTTGGCTGCCGAGAAACTGGCTGCCGGTACCGACGAAGAGGCTTTCTACAAAGCTAAGCTGCAGACTGCGCGCTTCTACTTCCAGCGCATCCTGCCGCGTACCCGTGGCTTGGTTGCAACCATGCTGTCGGGCGCTAACAACTTGATGGACATGGCCGAAGAAGACTTCGCCCTCGGCTACTAAGTTGTAAGTCGCCTTCGGGCGCAAAAAAAGCCGCGCACCTTCGGGTTCGCGGCTTTTTTGTGCCTGTGAGAAAGCTCAGTAGCTATAGATGCTCAGGGTAGAGGTGAGTTGCCGCTCAGGCTTAAATACGGCATTTGCGTATTGATCGGGTGCCGAGAAAGCCTCAAGCAGGCAGAATGCCAGCTATTGCCGCCGCATCATTCGATGCCGATCTGGAGTTTGCTTTGCCGCGCTTTTCGCTTCTGCGTTTTGGTCATTTCCTGCCGTCCTTGTTGCTGCTTGGTGCTGGGTTGCTGGCGTCCAACTTAGCCTCTCTAAGCGAGTTTTTTATTTCGCTGTTCAATGTGCTGCCAACGTTATTGCTGCTGTTGGGTGGCACCTTTTGCATGGTCTACAGCCGCCAGCGTGAGCTGTTTCTGCTGATCACGGTGTACCTCGCGTATTTCTTGCTGGATACACAGACCGATTATTTTCGCGCTACCGGAGCGGTGCGTGAGGATGGCGCCCTGATTTTTCATCTCTGCTGTTTGCTGCTGCCTTTTCTGTACGGTTTATATGCTGTTTGGCAGGAGCGCACCCAGTTGGTGCAAGACCTCATCGCACGAGCGGCAGTGCTGTTGGCCGTAGTTGGCGTGGCTGTCGCGTTGCAGCAGCGTTACCCGGTGGCACTGCTGGCTTGGTTGGCGGAGATCCGTTGGCCTGCGATGCATGGCGCTTGGATGAGCTTGATCCAGTTCGTCTACCCCCTATTCCTGCTGGCGTTTGTTGGTTTGCTGGTGCAGTACGTGCGTCATCCTCGGCCTTTGCATGCCGCACAGCTTGTCGGTCTCTTGGGGCTGTTATGGATGCTGCCGCGGGTGTTTATTCAGCCGCAAGCGCTGAACATCATGAGCAGCCAAGTGATGTTGATGATCGCTGTTGCGGTGGCGCATGAAGCCTATCAAATGGCCTTTCGCGACGAGTTAACCGGCTTGCCGGGACGTCGGGCGCTTAATGAGCATTTGCAGCGCCTGGGCCGTCAGTACGTGATAGCCATGGCGGACGTTGATCACTTCAAGCAATTCAACGATACCCACGGCCATGATGTGGGCGATCAGGTGCTGCGCGTGGTGGCCGGACAACTGCGCAAGATAGAGGGCGGCGGTAAGGCTTATCGCTATGGCGGGGAGGAGTTCACATTGGTGTTCCCCGGTAAAACCATCGAGCAGTGCCTGCCTCATCTAGAAGTCGTGCGTGCTGCGGTTGAGGGGTATCTATTGCAGTTGCGTGAGCAGAAACAGCGCCCACGTGATGATCAGCAGGGGCGACAAAGACGCCGTGCTAAGGCGGCCAGCAGTGTGTCCGTGACCATCAGTATCGGTGTGGCTGAGCGACAGGCTGCGCAGTTGACCACCGAAGCCGTGCTCAAAGCCGCGGATAAGGCGCTGTACAGCGCTAAAGGTGCGGGGCGTAATCGAGTAGTGGCGGATGGTCAGGTGCGGCGCGGAGCTGTGCGGGTGGCTGATGGCGAAGCTTGATAAGCGCGGGTGTGACTTTTAATCTTTTCTCAGTCACGCAGTGACCCTTTTGCTCTTTCTTGTTGTTCGCTACAATCTGCGGCTGATTGAAATGGCTATCCCGCCAGTCTTTTTTCGTGAGGTTGTACATGGCTGACTACAAGGCGCCCCTGCGCGATATGCGCTTCGTCCTCAATGAAGTATTTGAGGTTTCCAAGCTGTGGGCACAGTTGCCAGCCTTGGCCGATGTAGTTGATGAAGATACTGCCGCCGCCATTCTGGAGGAAGCTGGCAAGATCACCGCAGGCGTTATCGCGCCGCTCAATCGTAGCGGTGATGAGGAGGGTTGCTCGTGGGCCGACGGCGCGGTGAAAACCCCGGATGGCTTCCCTGCGGCCTATCAAGCCTATGCCGATGGCGGTTGGGTGGGTGTTGGTGGTGATCCGGTATTTGGCGGCATGGGTATGCCTAAGGCGATCTCGGCTCAGGTCGAGGAGATGGTCAACTCAGCCAACCTGTCGTTCGGTTTGTACCCGATGTTGACAGCCGGCGCTTGCCTGTCGATCAATGCTCACGCCAGCGAAGAGCTGAAAGAGCAGTACCTGCCGAATATGTATTCCGGTGTTTGGGCGGGTTCCATGTGCTTGACCGAGCCGCATGCAGGCACCGACTTGGGCATCATTCGCACCAAGGCTGAGCCTCAGGCCGATGGCAGCTATAAGATTTCCGGAACCAAGATCTTTATCACCGGTGGCGAGCACGACCTGACGGAAAACATCATTCACTTGGTGTTGGCCAAGCTGCCTGACGCCCCGGCGGGTCCGAAAGGTATCTCGCTGTTCCTGGTGCCGAAGGTGATGGTTAATGCCGATGGTTCTTTGGGCGAGAAGAACGCGCTGTCTTGTGGCTCTATCGAGCACAAGATGGGCATCAAGGCTTCGGCCACTTGTGTGATGAACTTCGACGGTGCTACAGGTTGGATCGTTGACGCTCCGAACAAGGGCCTCGCAGCCATGTTCACCATGATGAACTACGAGCGTCTGGGCGTGGGCATTCAGGGTCTGTCCCTGGGCGAGCGCAGCTACCAGAACGCCGTGGAATACGCCCGCGACCGCATCCAGAGCCGCGCGCCGACCGGTCCAGTGGCTAAAGACAAGGCCGCCGACCCGATCATCGTGCATCCGGATGTGCGCCGCATGCTGCTGACCATGAAAGCCTTGAACGAAGGCGGTCGTGCGTTCTCCAGCTATGTGGCTATGCAACTTGATACGGCTAAGTTCAGCGAAGACGCGGCTACCCGCAAGCGCGCAGAAGAGCTAGTTGCCTTGCTGACACCAGTGGCCAAAGCATTCCTCACGGATATGGCGCTGGAAACCACCACGCATGGCCAGCAGATTTTCGGCGGCCACGGTTACATCCGTGAGTGGGGCCAAGAGCAGTTGATCCGCGACTGCCGTATCACCCAGATCTACGAAGGCACTAACGGCATCCAGGCGCTCGATTTGGTCGGCCGTAAAGTGGTCGGCAGCGGTGGTGCGCTCTACAAGCACTTCGCTGAAGAGATTAAGACGTTTACCGACTCGGCTGACAGCAGTCTGGCCGAGTTCATCAATCCGCTGAAAGATGCCATCGCTAACTTGGAGCTGATGACTGGCGATTTGCTGGCGCGCGCTAAGGCTAATCCGAATGAAGTCGGTGCAGCCTCGGTTGAATACCTGCAGGTATTCGGTTACACCGCCTACGCCTACATGTGGGCCCTGATGGCGCGCACGGCTCTGGCCAAGCAAGATCAGGACGAGTTCTATGTGAGCAAGCTGGGTACTGCACGTTTCTTCTTTGCTCGCCTGCTACCACGTATTCACTCGCTGACTGCGTCGGTTAAGGCTGGTAGTGAGTCGTTGTACTTGCTGGATGCCGCTCAGTTCTAAGTGCAGCAGTCGCTGGCTGCCTCAGGGCGGCTGGCGGTTATAGAGCGGTAAACAAAAGCCCGACAGGTGCAAACCTGTCGGGCTTTGTTGTTTCTGCTGATCGGCTATGCAATTTCGAGCTGTAGAAGGCTTGAGTTTAAGTAATTAACGGCGCCCGCAACGCTAATAATTACGCAGTCAGAACAAGTCGATAGGAGCCGCTTCATCTGCCGGCAGCGGGCTGCTGAGTGTGCTTTGGCTAGGGTCAAGCTCACCCATTGAAGGTGGTGAGTCTTCACTTTTGAATAGCTCAAAATAGGCGTTCGCATTGCCTGGTGAGGCAGCGCGGCCGGTGATCGGATCAACCCGCAGGGTTAATATTCCAGGCGGTTCGGGTAGTAGATGAGCCGGTTTGTCTTTCAGTGCGACGCTCATATAACTCATCCAAATGGGCAGTGCGACGGTGCCGCCAAATTCCATTCGGCCAAGGCTTTCTGGCTGATCAAAACCACTCCAGACGGTCGTGGTGTAGTCGGCGTTATAGCCGGAGAACCAGCTGTCTTTCGATTCGTTGGTGGTCCCGGTTTTGCCGGCTAGATCGCTGCGACCCATAGCCAACGCCCGGCGTCCGGTGCCGCGCTTGATCACGTCTTGGAGCATGCTGGTGAGGATAAAAGCGGTGCGTTCATCAATGATGCGTTCGGCAGCTGCAGGCTCAATGGTGGCCTCATTGCCGGTGTTGAGCGACGCCTGCTCGGCAAAATTTGGAGGGCTGTTTTGCGGGACGCTAGGCGGGTTGGCCATGAATAACGGCTGGTTGTCGCGGCTTTCAATTCGATCGATCAGGTACGGCTGAATTTTATAGCCGCCATTAGCAAAGGTGGACCAGCCGGTGGCCACTTCCATCGGCGTCAGGTTCGCAGTGCCGAGCGCGAGGGAAAGGTTGCGGGGTAAATCTTGTTTGTTGAAGCCGAAGCGGGCGACGTAGTCGCGGGCGTAATCGATCCCAATGGCTTGCAGGACGCGGATGGATACCAGATTGCGCGACTTATACAGCGCTTCGCGCAGGCGAATTGGACCAAGGAAGGTGTTGTTGTCGTTTTTTGGGCGCCAAGCTTCTTCCATGCCGGCTTCCTGGAACACGATCGGGGCGTCATTGACGAGGCTGCTAGCCGTAAAACCGTTATCCAGCGCGGCGCTGTAAATAAAGGGTTTAAAGCTGGAGCCGGGCTGGCGTTTGGCCTGAGTGGCACGGTTGTAATTACTTTGCTCGAATGAAAAGCCGCCAACCAGTGCGCGTATGGCACCGTTTGTCGGGTCAAGCGAGGCCAGTGCTGCTTGTGCCGTGGGGATTTGGCTGAAGCTTAAGCTGCCATCTGCTTGCCGCTGAACACGCACAAGATCGCCGAGTTGGACGACCTCTGCTGGGGTTTGAGGGCGTGGCCCCATGCTGTCTGGGCCAAGAAATGGTCGAGCCCATTTCATGCTGCTCCAAGCGACAGGTTCTTCTTGGCCATCACGGGTAAGAACCAGAATGCCGCTTTTTTCAATTTGGCTAACGATAGCTGGCTCCAAACCGCCAACTAGCCGGTGCTTGCTTAACTCTTGTAGCCACGTGTCGCGGTTCATGCCAGGAAGGCGGGTTTGTGGGCCGCGATAGCCGTGGCGTTGATCGTAGGTGAGTAAGCCGTTTCGAACAGCCGTGGTACCAGCATCCTGAAGCTTGCTGGAGACCGTGGTAGTAACCCGGAAGCCTTCTGTATAAGCCTCGCTGCCATAGCGGCCAACCATCTCGGCGCGTGCCATTTCGGCAATATAAGGCGCGTCCAGTTCAGGTGTAGAGCCGTGGTAAGTCGCGTTGAGCGGCTCATTAAGCGCGCTTTGATAGCTCGCTTGATTAATTTTCCCCAGCTTCAGCATGCGGCCCAGAATCCAGTCGCGGCGCTCTTTGCTGCGGGCTGGATTGGCGAGTGGGTTAAAACGCGACGGTGCCTTCGGTAGCCCGGCAATCATCGCCATTTGCGCCAGGCTCGCGTCACGAATGGACTTGCCATAGTAGACCTGGGATGCGGCCTCGATACCGTAAGCACGATTGCCGAGATAAATCTTGTTGACGTACAGCTCAAGGATCTCGTCCTTGCTGAGCTCACGTTCAATCTGCAGCGCTAAGAGGATTTCGTTGATTTTGCGAGAGAAACTGCGTTCGCTGCTAAGAAAGAAATTCTTCGCAACTTGCATGGTAATGGTGCTGCCGCCGGACTGAATGTGGCCACTTTTCAATAATTGCGAGGCGGCCCGCATCAGGCTGGCAGGGTCAACGCCATAATGGTTGGCGAAATTGTCGTCCTCTGCTGACAAAATGGCGTTGATAAAGTCAGGTGGGATGTCTTGGAAGCGAATTGGGCTGCGGCGCATTTCGCCAAATTCAGCGATCAGCTTGCCGTCACTGCTGTATACCCTAAGTGGGATTTGCAATTGAATGCGTCGCAGGGACTCGACGGATGGCAGGCCGGGGCTAAGGTAGAGGTAAGCTCCACTCAAGCTGAGTAACAGCCCGCAAAAAACGCCAAGCGCAGACCAGCAGAGGAACTTCAGCAGACGCATCAAAATTCGTGTATTTCCAAATAAAAGAAAGAGTTAAGCGCAAGGCAAAGCGTAAAGATCAAAACTGATCACATTATAAGCGGTTTTTTTGCCGGGTAGCCATTTGCGCTTCTGTCAAGACTGATATTTAATGTGGAAAAACATAAACAGTCCGTAAGTCGCGGATGCAGATAGGAAATCGGTCGTGCTAGGGCTCTTCAATAAGAAAGCGAACACGCTGCTGGGGATCGATATCAGTTCGACCTCGGTCAAGCTCCTCGAATTGAGTCGCTCAGGAAGCCGCTACAAAGGCCTACGCTGTTGAGCCGCTCCCACCTAATGCTGTCGTCGAGAAGAACATTGCCGAGCTGGAAGGTGTCGGGCAGGCGCTCGCGCGGGTTTTGGCCAAGGCCAAGACGGGAGTGAAGTCTGTAGCTGTTGCGGTGGCAGGCTCGGCGGTGATTACCAAAACCATCGAGATGGAAGCCGGTCTTTCTGATGATGAGCTGGAAAACCAGCTGAAGATAGAAGCTGATCAGTACATTCCTTACCCGCTGGAAGAAGTTGCGATCGACTTCGAAGAGCAGGGACCTTCCGCTCGCAACCCTGAACGTGTCGAAGTTCTGCTGGCAGCATGTCGCAAGGAAAACGTCGAGGTTCGTGAGGCGGCGCTAGCTCTTGCTGGCTTGACTGCCAAGGTTGTGGATGTTGAAGCTTATGCGCTGGAGCGAGCTTACGGTTTGTTGGCCGCGCAGCTGAATAATGGCCAGGATGATCTGACTGTGGCGGTGGTTGATATTGGCGCCACTATGACGACGTTGAGTGTCTTGCATAACGGCCGGACGATTTACACACGTGAGCAACTATTCGGCGGCAAGCAGCTGACCGAAGAGGTTCAGCGTCGCTACGGCCTCTCTGTTGAAGAAGCTGGCTTGGCTAAAAAGCAAGGCGGCTTGCCGGATGACTACGACAGTGAAGTGTTGCAGCCGTTCAAAGAGGCTGTTGTTCAGCAGGTTTCGCGCTCCTTGCAGTTTTTCTTTGCTGCTGGTCAGTTTAATGATGTGGATTACATCCTGTTGGCAGGCGGAACCGCCTCCATTCCTGATCTCGATCGCTTGATTCAGCAAAAAATTGGCACGCCGACATTGGTAGCCAATCCGTTTGCTGACATGGCTTTAAGTAGCAAGGTTAATGCGGGCGCCTTGGCCAGTGATGCGCCGGCATTGATGATCGCTTGCGGTTTGGCCATGAGGAGTTTCGACTAATGGCGCGGATTAACCTACTTCCCTGGCGGGAACAGCTGCGTGAAGAGCGCAAGCAGCGATTTCTAGTAACCCTGGCGGGTGTTTTGATTGTCGCAGGTGGTGCTGTATTTCTTGGTGATCAGTACCTTAATGGTGCGATTGAGCAACAAAACGCCCGTAATGATTATGTGCGCAAAGAAATTGCCGTACTGGATGCGCGCATCAAAGAAATCAGCGAGTTAAAAACGCGGCGTCAGCAGTTGCTGGAGCGGATGAAGATCATTCAGGACCTTCAGGGTAATCGACCGATTATCGGGCGGGTGTTTGATCAGTTGGTTCGTACGCTGCCTGATGGCGTGTATTTTACCGGGTTGAAAATGACCGGTAAGAGCATCGCCATTGTTGGTGCAGCGGAGTCGAATAACCGGGTTTCTAATCTGATGCGCAACTTGGATGGTTCCGAGTGGCTGGATGCGCCTAACCTGACAGAGGTTAAGGCATTGACCGCTGGCGAGTGGGGGCAGGCAAATGTCTTCCAGCTTACGGTGCAGCAAACACAGCCTGCAGTTGAAGCAGAAGGGGCTAAGAAATGAGTTTGGCCGAATCTCTTGAAGGCTTGCGCAAGGTCGATCTTGCCGACCTAGATCTTAATAATCTGGGCTCTTGGCCGTCTGCAATCAAAGTAATTGCCTGTTTTTTACTGTTGATCGTTGTTTTGGCGCTTGGCTATAACTTTCATTTGAAAGACTTGGAGGCTGATCTCGATCAGCGTCACGCCGAAGAGGAAACGCTCAAGCAGCAGTTTTCCACCAAGGCATTTCAGGCAGCCAATCTGGAAGCCTACAAGGACCAAATGAAGGAAATGGAAACTTCCTTTGGTGCGCTGTTAAGGCAGTTGCCAAGTGATACCGAGGTTCCGGGGTTGCTCGAAGACATTACCCGTACTGGCTTGGGTAGTGGCTTGGAGTTTGAGCAGATTAAATTGCTTCCGGAAGTCACTCAGCAGTTCTATATCGAATTGCCCATTCAAATTAGCGTGTTGGGTCGATATGAGGATCTGGCGACGTTTGCCAGTGGCGTAGCAAGTCTGCCGCGTATTGTGACCTTGCATGACTTTGAGATGATTCCTGTCGAGGGTGATAGTGCGTCCAGGTTGCGAATGAGTGTTCTGGCCAAAACCTATCGATACAACGATAAGGGGTTGCAGAAATGATTAGCACCCGACTATTTATTAGCCTATTTGTTGCCGCTTGCTTGGCAGGTTGTGACTCCAGTAGTCAATTTGTTGATCTTCAGGCTTATATGGATGAAGTGCGTGCGCGCCCTAAGGGATCAATTGAACCTTTGCCAAAATTCCAACCTTATGAAGCGTTTACCTACAATGCTGGTGGAATGCGCAGTCCTTTCCAGAAACCGGTAAAAATAGATGTAGCCAGCCAGCAGAAGGGTTCGAAAGACATAAAGCCAGACGAGAGCAGGGTCAAACAGTTTTTGGAAGGCTTCAATATCGAAGTTTTCGAAATGGCGGGTACCCTTTCGGATAATGTTGGTGTCTTTGGTTTGGTTCAGGGAGCTGGAGGCGTCTACCGAGTTAAAGTGGGCGACTACCTTGGGCGTAACCATGGGCGCATCGTATCGGTGACTGAGTCGAAGATCGATGTAGTAGAAATCGTGCCAGATGGCGAAGGGGGATGGCTTGAGCGTCCGCGTAGCCTGGCCCTCAGAGAGCGCTCTTAGTGGGTGGGTTACTATGAAAAAAAATTACCGGTCGGCAAAACGGAACCAAATAATGAAAAGCACCCTTTCACCTCTCGGCATTTCTCTTTGTCTTGCATTGATATCGCAGACATCTCTTGCGGCCGATCTCCAGTCCCTTGATGTCGCCGCACTGCCTGGCGACAAGGTCGAGCTTAAGCTGACTTTTGATGAGCCAGTGGCGGTTCCGCGCGGTTACACAATCGAGCAACCTGCGCGCATTGCTTTGGATTTGCCGGGGGTCGTCAACAAGCTGGGTGCGAAAAACCGCGAGTTGGGTGTTGGTAATGCGCGCAGTGTGACCGTGGTTGAGGCGGGTGACCGTACTCGTCTAATTGTCAATCTCACTACATTGGCGCCTTACAGTGCGAGAGCCGAGGGTAATGCTCTGTTTGTGGTGGTTGGCGAAGGCGCTGCGCGAGCGGCTAGTCCGGTTGCCGCAGTAAAGCCTGTGGTGAAACCTTACATGGCGGCAGGCAAGGCAATTAAGGGCATTGATTTTCAGCGTGGCGAGCAAGGTGCCGGTAATGTGGTTATCGAACTCTCGGATGCTGCGGTCAGCCCAGATATTCAGGACCAAGGTGGAAAGATCCGTCTGGATTTTGCCAAGACCCAGTTGCCGGAGTCTCTGCGTGTACGCTTGGATGTGAAGGACTTCGCCACTCCAGTGCAATTTGTAAGTGCGGTCAGTCAGGGTGACAAGGCCAGCATCAGCATCGAGCCAACAGGCTTGTATGACTACATGGCGTATCAGACAGACAACAAATTGACTGTCAGCATCAAGCCGTTGACCCAGCAGGATGCAGATAAGCGTAAAGCTGAGAAGTTCGCCTATACGGGTGAGAAGCTTTCGCTGAATTTCCAAGATATTGATGTGCGTTCAGTGCTGCAGCTGATTGCCGACTTTACCGATCTTAATTTGGTTGCCAGTGACACAGTTCAAGGCAATATCACCTTGCGTTTGCAGAATGTCCCGTGGGATCAAGCATTGGACTTGGTGTTGAAAACCAAGGGTTTGGACAAGCGTAAAATTGGTAATGTGCTGCTGGTTGCGCCTGCAGATGAGATTGCTGCGCGCGAACGTCAGGAGCTCGAGTCGCAGAAGCAAATTGCCGCACTAGAACCCTTGCGTCGAGAATTGATTCAAGTTAATTACGCCAAGGCTTCAGATATCGCCAAGCTGTTTCAGTCGGTAACCAGTACTGCAGGTGCTGAAACGCCCTCTGATGATCGTGGCTCGATCACCGTAGATGATCGTACTAACAGCATCATTGCTTATCAGACACAAACCAATCTTGATGAGTTGCGTCGCATCGTAGCTCAGTTGGATATTGCAGTTCGGCAGGTGATGATTGAAGCGCGTATTGTCGAGGCAGCCGTTGATTTTAGTAAGGAGCTGGGTGTCGACTGGAAGGGCGTAACAACGGGTGTTGGTAACTTCACCTTGGGTGGTGCAACCGGTCGAGGAACTTATGTGGATTTGGGTGCCGCGGCACCAACGTCTTCCATCGGTATTGGTTTTATTACAGACAATACCATCTTGGATCTTGAGCTTTCGGCGATGGAAAAGACCGGTAATGGTGAGGTGGTTTCCCAGCCTAAGGTGGTTACTTCAGATAAAGAAACGGCGAAAATTTTGAAGGGTACGGAAATACCTTATCAAGAAGCAAGTTCAAGTGGTGCGACCAGTACTTCGTTCAAAGAAGCTGCTTTGTCACTTGAGGTTACTCCGCAAATTACCCCGGATAATCGAATTATTATGGAGGTAAAAATTAATAAGGATGAACCTGACTATCCGAATGCATTGAATGGTGTGCCACCAATTAAAAAGAACGAAGTTAACGCTAAGGTTCTTGTTGCTGATGGCGAGACTATTGTAATCGGTGGTGTTTTCTCTAACACGCAGACGAAGGCTGTAGATAAAGTACCATTCCTCGGTGACCTTCCTTACTTGGGGCGTATGTTTCGTCGCGATGTAGTAACAGATAAGAAAAGTGAACTGCTGGTTTTCCTCACTCCTCGCATCATGAGTGGCCAGGCTGTGACTGTGGGCCGTTGATCTTGGTGAGCAACTTGATTCTGGTTGGCCCGATGGGAGCTGGTAAAAGCACCATCGGGCGCTTGCTCGCCAAAGAGCTGCGCTTACCCTTTAAAGATTCTGACAAGGAAATTGAGCAGCGTACCGGTGCCGATATCCCTTGGATATTTGACGTCGAGGGGGAGCAAGGCTTTCGTGAGCGCGAACAGGCGGTGATCGTCGATCTGTGTGCTGCTGACGGATTGGTTCTTGCTACCGGTGGCGGTGCAGTTCTTCGAGAAGAAAATCGTCGTGCGCTACGGGCAGGTGGGCGTGTTGTGTACCTGCATGCAACCGTCGAGCAGCAAATTGATCGAACTTCCCGTGATCGAAATCGCCCCCTTTTACGTACAGCTGATCCTGCGCAGGTGCTGTCTGACCTGATGGCGATTCGTGATCCGCTCTATCGCGAAATTGCCGATGTGGTGATCGAAACCGACGAGCGTCCGCCGCGGATGGTCGTGTTGGAAATCATTGAGCGTCTTGAGGCGCTTGCTCCCCGTTAAAGCGCAGGCTGATCTGCGCTATCCTAGAGCCCTTTTATGTGGGGGCCTCATGCAAACACTTCAGGTTGAACTCGCCGAGCGTAGCTATCCCATTTATATCGGGGCTGGCTTGCTTGCTCAGGCCGGGTTGTTCGAGCCGCATATTGCGGGTCGGCAAGTGGCGATTATTACCAATGAAATCGTGGCGCCGCTTTATTTGCAGTCGCTGCTGGTAACCCTGGCGGGGCTTGACGTCACTCCGGTGATTTTGCCCGATGGCGAGGCCTTCAAGACTTGGGAAACCTTACAGCTGATTTTTGATGGCTTGCTGACTGCGCGCCATGATCGCCGGACCACGGTTATTGCTCTGGGTGGCGGTGTGATCGGTGATATGGCAGGTTTTGCTGCCGCCTGTTACCAGCGAGGTGTCGATTTTATTCAGGTGCCCACCACGCTGTTGTCTCAGGTCGACTCATCCGTTGGCGGTAAGACAGGGATCAATCACCCGCTGGGTAAGAACATGGTCGGTGCCTTCTACCAGCCCAAGGCGGTGATCATTGATATCTCCAGCCTGAATACCTTGCCTGCCCGAGAGTTGTCGGCAGGTCTGGCCGAGGTCATCAAGTATGGCCTGATTTGTGATGAGCCATTTTTGGGTTGGCTTGAGCTAAATATTGCCGGTTTGCGCGACCTCGATCAGGCGCTTTTGGCGGAGGCAGTGGCACGCTCCTGTGCGGCCAAGGCCTATGTTGTCGGGCAGGATGAGCGTGAGTCAGGCTTGCGAGCGACCCTGAATCTTGGACACACCTTTGGCCATGCGATCGAAACCCATATGGGCTATGGCGTGTGGTTACACGGCGAGGCGGTTTCAGCCGGTACGGTGATGGCGCTGGAGATGTCCTGCCGTTTGGGCTGGATTACAGCGGCTGAGCGTGATCGTGGTGTACGCCTCTTGCTGCAGGCCGGGCTACCGGTTGTTCCGCCGGAAGAAATGACGCCGGATGATTTTCTCGAGCACATGGCGGTGGATAAAAAAGTGCTCGATGGTCGCCTGCGTTTGGTGCTGTTGAAAGGACTGGGTGCGGCCGTGGTAACCAGCGAGTTTCCTCGCGAAATTTTAGATGCCACCTTGCGCGCAGATTACCGCGCCTTGGTTAATCAGCTTAGCGATTGATGAGAACTCTATGACCAGTTTGCATGCCGACGAGGCCTTCCTCGGCCATTACCAACTCAGCCATGACCCCTTTGCTGCACGGGTGCCCGGATTCAAGTTTTTCCCGGCTCAGCGCAAGCCAGTGCTGGGCCAATTGCATCATTTGGCGCGTTACAGTCAGCTGTTGTTGGCCGTAACCGGTCCCAAGGGCAGTGGCAAGACGCTGCTGCGCCAGGCGCTGGTGGCCAGCACTAACAAGCAGGCAGTGCAGAGTGTGGTGGTCTCGGCGCGCGGTGCGGTGGAGGCTGGGGGCGTGTTGCGTCTGCTGAGCCAGGGTCTGAATGTGCCCCAGGCCGATGTGCGTGCCGTGCTGTCGCGGGTTGCTCAGTTAACCGCAACCGGCCAGGAGGTCTATCTACTGGTTGATGATGCTGAGCAGTTGGATGATGCAGGCTTGGAGGCGATGCTGGCGTTGGCTGCCGGCAATGCCGAAGGGCGAGCGCATGTCTTCCTGTTTGCCGAGCATAGCCTGATTGCTCGCCTTGAGCTGTTTGCCGATGGTGCGGAGTGTTTTCATGCCATTGAGTTGCAGCCCTACGATGAGGCTGAAACCCAAGAGTACCTGGCACAGCGATTAGACGGTGCTGGGCAGGGCGTCGAGTTGTTCAGCGCTGAACAGATCGCCGATATTCATCTGGCTTCTGGCGGCTGGCCGGGCGCCATCAATCTGCTGGCGCGTGAGGCGTTGATCGATGCGATGCTGGCGCAGCGAGGCGCGGAAAAGAACTCGTCCTTTGGTTTTAAGCTGCCAGTCAAGCATCTGGTCGCCTTGCTGGTGGTGGCTGGCGGTGTGGCTGCGGCCTGGATGATGCAAGAACGGACCGAAAGCGTGCCTGTGGCGCCGATCAGTGCGCAATTGCCGTTGGGGCAGGAGCCTGTTGCGGTAGATGCTGCGGCGCCAAGCGTGGCGCCGGACGCTGCAGGTCCGAAGATTGATTTTGCGGGCTCAAGCCAGCCATTGCCGTTGCCGTTGGTGGGTGAGGCGCAGCCAGTCATTCGTGAGCCGCTGGCGCAAGCTGCAGGGCTGGCGGAGAGTGAAGACGGTGGGGCGCTGGACTCATTGCCGGCGATTGCGCCAGCTACTGTCGCTGCGCCGACTGTGGCGCCGGCGGTTGAGCCGGCCAAGCCTGCTTTGTCGGCCGTACCAACTGTTGCTCCGGTCGCCGCTCCCGTGCCGGTCAAGCCGGCTGCGGTGGCTGTGGCTCCTGTGGTGAAACCGCAGTCGGTACCTAAGCCGGTGGTCAAGGCTGCTGTTGCGCCGCCCGCACCAGTCGCCAAGCCTGCAGCCGGCTCGGGTTGGTATGCCGCCCAGGCATCCAATCGCTATGTGGTTCAGGTGCTGGGGACTGGCGTGGAGGCCAATGCTCAGGCATTTGTCCGTCAACACGGCGGTGAGTACCGCTACTTCAAGAAGGTTCTCCAGGGTAAGCCGCTGTATGTGGTGACCTATGGCAGCTTTGCCACTCGTGCAGCCGCTCAGGCGTCGATCAAAGCGTTGCCTGCCAAGGTTCAGGCTGCCAAGCCGTGGCCGCGCACCATTGCCAGTGTGCGGCAGGAAATGAAGTAGCCGGGGTATCTGGCTGGCGAGCCCATAGCTCGCCGGCTGACTGGTGAGTCTTTAACATGGCTTGCCGGTCGTTTCCTTCTGCAAGGCGACATAAGCGTGCAAGGCCTCGCCATGCCGATTTGTGACCCCTAGGGTGGATGTGTACAATGACCTCCCTTTTGCCTGCGCAAAGCTGGCGCATTGACCTGCGCGCATGGTAAGTGCTTGATTTAGTACAAGTTTGTCTGGTGAGAATGTCTATGAAAGCAGGTCTGTACCATCCTGATGAGTTCAAGGATAACTGCGGCTTCGGCCTGATTGCCCATATGCAGGGCGAGGCAAGCCATCACCTGCTGCAGACAGCCATTGAAGCCCTGACCTGCATGACCCACCGCGGCGGTATCAACGCCGACGGTAAGACAGGTGACGGCTGCGGGCTGCTGATGCAGAAGCCGGATGTATTCCTGCGTGCAACGGCGCAACAGGCGTTCGCGGTTGAATTGCCGGCGCAGTATGCCGTCGGCATGGTCTTCCTTAATCAGGATGAGGCCAAAGCCAACGTCGCCCGCGAGAACATGAATCGCGAAATCCTCGCCGCTGGCCTGCAGCTGATCGGCTGGCGCAAAGTGCCAATCGATACCAGCGTGCTCGGCCGTCTGGCGCTGGAGCGTCTGCCGCAGATTGAACAAGTGTTCATCGGTGGTGAAGGCCTGGGTGACCAGGACTTCGCCATCAAGCTGTTCAGTGCCCGTCGTCGCTCTTCGGTGGCCAATGCCGCCGATACCGAGCATTACATCTGCAGCTTCTCGTCGAAGACCATCATCTACAAAGGTTTGATGATGCCGGCGGACCTGCAGCAGTTCTACCCGGATCTGGGTGACGAGCGTCTGCAAACCGCGATCTGCGTGTTCCACCAGCGCTTCTCCACCAACACCCTGCCGAAGTGGCCGCTGGCGCAGCCATTCCGCTTCCTGGCGCACAACGGTGAAATCAACACCATCACCGGCAACCGTAACTGGGCTCAGGCGCGGCGCACCAAGTTTGCCAACGACCAGCTGCCGGACCTTGATGATTTGGGTCCGCTGGTCAATCGCGTGGGTTCCGACTCCTCGAGCATGGACAACATGCTGGAATTGATGGTCACCGGCGGCATGGACCTGTTCCGTGGCGTGCGCATGATCATTCCGCCAGCCTGGCAGAACGTTGAGACCATGGACGCCGATCTGCGCGCGTTCTATGAGTACAACTCCATGCACATGGAGCCGTGGGATGGTCCGGCCGGCGTGGTATTGACCGATGGTCGCTATGCCGTGTGCCTGCTCGACCGTAACGGTCTGCGCCCGGCGCGCTGGGTCACCACCAAAAACGGCTACATCACCCTCGCCTCGGAAATCGGCGTGTGGAACTACCAGCCCGAAGACGTGCTGGCCAAAGGCCGTGTAGGTCCTGGGCAGATCCTTGCCGTGGATACCGAAACCGGTCAGGTGTTGAGCACTGAAGACATCGACAATCGCCTCAAATCGCGGCACCCCTATAAGCAGTGGCTGCGTCAGGGCGCGGTGCGCATTCAGGCGTCGCTGGACGATGATCAGGGCGTGGCCAGCTACGATGCTGACCAGCTCAAGCACTTCATGAAAATGTTCCAGGTCACCTTCGAAGAGCGTGATCAGGTGCTGCGGCCATTGGCCGAGCAGGGCCAGGAAGCCGTTGGCTCGATGGGCGATGACACGCCTATGGCCGTGCTGTCGCAGCGCGTGCGCTCGACGTTCGACTATTTCCGCCAGCAATTTGCCCAGGTCACCAACCCGCCGATCGACCCGCTGCGTGAAGCGATCGTGATGTCGTTGGAAATCTGCCTGGGTGCTGAGCGCAATATCTTCGAAGAGTCGCCAGCCCACGCCAGCCGCGTGATCCTCACCTCGCCGGTGATTTCGCCGGCCAAGTGGCGCGCTCTGATGAACCTCGCCGAGCCCGGCTTCGAGCGTCATGTCATCGACATGAACTACGACGAAACCTTGGGCCTGGAAGCGGCCGTACGCGCTATGGCTGATCAGGCTGAAGAGGCTGTGCGCGCTGGCAAGGCCTTGCTGGTTCTGACCGACCGCCACATTGCCCCAGGCAAACTGCCGGCCCATGCCTCGCTGGTGACCGGTGCCGTGCACCATCGCCTGACCGAGAAAGGTCTGCGTTGCGACTGCAACATTCTGGTAGAAACCGCCACCGCTCGCGATCCGCATCACTTCGCCGTGCTGGTGGGTTTCGGTGCTTCTGCCGTGTACCCGTTCCTGGCCTACGAAGTGCTGGCCGACCTGATTCGCACCGGCGAAGTGCTGGGCGATCTGGATGAAGTGTTCAAGCACTACCGCAAAGGCATTTCCAAGGGCCTGCTGAAGATTCTGTCGAAGATGGGCATCTCTACCATCGCCTCGTACCGCGGTGCGCAGTTGTTCGAAGCCGTGGGCCTCGCCGACGAAGTGGTCGAGCTGAGCTTCCGTGGTGTGGCTAGCCGCATCAAGGGTGCGCGTTTCGTCGACATCGAAGCCGAGCAGAAGCTGCTGGCCGCCGAAGCCTGGAACAACCGCAAGCCGATCCAGCAGGGTGGTTTGCTCAAGTTTGTTTACGGTGGCGAGTACCACGCCTACAACCCGGACGTGGTCAACACCCTGCAGGCCGCTGTGCAGCAGGGCAGCTACGAGAAGTTCAAGGAATACACCACTCTGGTCGACACCCGTCCGGTGTCGATGATCCGCGACCTTTTGCAGGTCAAGCTGGCCGAACAGCCGCTCGCGCTGGATCAGGTCGAGCCGCTGGAGATGATCCTCAAGCGCTTCGATTCCGCCGGGATTTCCCTCGGTGCCTTGTCGCCGGAAGCCCACGAAGCCATCGCCGAGGCGATGAACCGTCTGGGCGCGCGCTCCAACTCCGGTGAGGGCGGCGAAGATCCGGCCCGTTACGGCACGGTGAAGAGCTCGAAGATCAAGCAAGTGGCTACCGGCCGTTTCGGTGTTACGCCGGAATACCTGGTGAATGCCGAAGTGCTGCAGATCAAAGTCGCCCAAGGCGCCAAGCCTGGCGAAGGTGGTCAGTTGCCAGGTGGCAAGGTCAACGGCCTGATTGCGCGTCTGCGTTATGCCGTGCCGGGCGTGACCCTGATTTCGCCGCCGCCGCACCACGACATCTACTCGATTGAAGACTTGTCGCAGCTGATTTTTGACCTCAAGCAGGTCAATCCCAAGGCGCTGGTGTCGGTCAAGCTGGTTGCGGAAGCGGGCGTTGGCACCATCGCTGCTGGCGTGGCCAAGGCTTACGCCGACTTGATCACCATCTCCGGTTACGACGGTGGTACCGGCGCTTCGCCGATTAGTTCGATCAAGTATGCGGGCGCACCGTGGGAGCTCGGCCTGGCCGAGACTCACCAGACCCTGCGCGGCAATGACCTGCGCGGCAAGGTCCGGGTGCAGACTGACGGCGGCCTGAAAACCGGCCTGGACGTGGTCAAGGCCGCGATCCTCGGCGCCGAGAGCTTCGGCTTCGGTACCGCGCCAATGATCGCGCTGGGTTGCAAGTTCCTGCGCATCTGCCACCTGAACAACTGTGCGACCGGTGTAGCCACGCAGAACGAAAAACTGCGCAAGGATCACTTCATCGGCACCGTCGAAATGGTGATGAACTTCTTCACCTTCGTCGCCGAAGAAACCCGCGAATGGCTGGCCAAGCTGGGCGTGCGTAGCCTGGAAGAGCTGATCGGCCGCACCGATCTGCTCGACATGCTGCCAGGCGAAACCGCTAAGCAGCAGCACCTGGACCTCAGCCCGCTGTTGGGAAGCGACCACATTCCAGCTGACAAGCCGCAGTTCTGTGGTGTTGAGCGCAACCCGCCGTTCGATAAAGGCTTGCTGGCCGAGAAGATGGTTGAGCTGGCCAGTGCGGCCATCGCTGACAAGAGCGGTGCCGAGTTCGCTCTGGATATCTGCAACTGCGACCGTTCCATTGGTGCGCGGATTTCGGGTGAAATTGCTCGAGCTCACGGCAATCAGGGTATGGCCAAGGCGCCGATCACCTTCCGCTTCAAAGGTTCGGCCGGGCAGAGCTTTGGCGTGTGGAACGCCGGCGGCCTGAATATGTACCTCGAAGGCGATGCCAACGACTACGTCGGTAAGGGCATGACCGGCGGCAAGCTGGTGGTTGTGCCGCCTGCGGGCAGCCCGTTCAAGACTCAGGACAGTGCCATCATCGGCAACACCTGTCTGTACGGTGCCACTGGCGGCAAGTTGTTTGCGGCCGGTACGGCGGGTGAGCGGTTTGCCGTGCGTAACTCCGGTGCCCACACCGTGGTGGAAGGCACTGGCGATCACTGCTGCGAGTACATGACCGGCGGTTTCGTCTGTGTACTGGGCAAGACCGGCTACAACTTCGGTTCGGGCATGACCGGCGGTTTCGCCTACGTGCTGGATCTGGACAACACCTTTGTTGACCGTGTGAACCACGAATTGGTGGAAATCCAGCGGATCAATAACGAGGCCATGGAAGCCTATCGCAGCCATCTGCAGCGCGTGCTCGCCGAGTACGTGGCCGAGACTGCCAGCGAGTGGGGGCGTAACCTGCTGGACAACCTGGACGACTACCTGCGCAAATTCTGGCTGGTCAAGCCGAAGGCCGCGAGCCTCGGGTCGTTGCTCTCCAGCACCCGCGCCAACCCGCAATAAAGCCGCTGCCAGCGGCCGACCCGGCGCCCAGTGTGGCGTCAGGTCGGCCTGCTAACCGTGATTGTCCTGCAGCGTGAAGCCCATGGCTCGTGACTGCTGTTAAGAGGTTTTGAAATGACTGAACGTCTGAATAACGACTTCCAGTTCATCGAGGTCGGCCGCAAGGATCCGAAGAAGAAGCTGCTGCGCC
>RCMZ01000487.1_pt1 | contig 21037 bp, 22 predicted proteins | sample 2041141 | NCBI WGS metagenome assembly RCMZ01 (sample SAMN09708263, study PRJNA481090) | Wastewater metagenome, whole genome shotgun sequencing project. | biome: sewage; isolation source: Davis station wastewater (DW) | place: Antarctica: Davis Station | collected 2010-03-01
TCGGCCATCCGCCGCGCCGGCATCAAGCCCCTGCTGCTGGCCGGCCTGCTGTTCTGCTGGCTGATCGCCGGTGGCGCCGCCATCAACCATGTGGTGACGGGCCTGTTCGCCTGAGCGCCCATCTGACACCGAGCGGGCCGGCGCGGGAGCCGAAAACTTCGTACAATAAGCGTGTTTTGACTCTCAATCCGGCTCCGGCCCCATCCAGGAACACCCATGCATCTCTCGAACTGGCTGCTTTTCTGCAGCGTCGCCCTGCTCGTCACGTTTTCTCCCGGTCCGGCCGTCCTGCTGGCCATCTCGAATGCCATCGCCGTCGGCCCGCGCCGCGCGATGATCAGCAGCATGGGCAATGGTTTTGGCCTGTTCATGGCCGGCATGGGCGTCGTGCTGGCCACCTCGGCCACGGCCTTCATGCTGCTGAAACTGGCTGGCGCCCTGTACCTGGTGTACCTGGGCATCAAGCAATGGCGCAGCAAGACCAGTATCGTGGCCGACGCGCCCGTGGCGCCGGGCGCCGCCAATCCCAATTCATTCTGGAAACTCTTCCGCCAGGGCTTGACGGTGGCGCTGACCAATCCGAAAGCCATCCTGTTCTTCTCGGCCTTGTTTCCGCAATTCATCACGCCAGGCGAACCGGTCGGCATCCAGTTCGCCGTGCTGACGGCCTCGTTTGTCGCCTGCGCCATGCTGGCCCATCTGTTCTATGCCAACCTGGCGCGCCTGCTGAAAAGCCAGCTGGCCACGCCGGGCCGCGCCAGGCTGTTCAACCGCATCTCCGGCGGCGCCTTCGTGCTGCTGGGCTTGAGCCTGCTGCGCCTGCGCGCCAAGGCCGCGTAAAGTCACGACGCCGACAGGAACGCCTCGATGCTGGCCGCCAGGGCCAGCGGCGTTTCATTCATCGGATAATGTCCCGCATTGCCCAGCACTTCCAGCCGGGCGTGCGGATACCAGGCCAGATACGTGCGGCGCATCAAGTCCGCATCGAAGCGGGGGTCGTGCTCCCCCACCAGCGCCAGCAGGGGCAGGTTCGACGCCGTTGCCTGCACTTCGCCGCTGAAATCCGTGTCGCTCCACGCGAGAAAATAGGCGGCGAACGCGGCCTGATCCGACCTCTCCCACGAGTACTGTGCCTTCCAGTCCAGCCAGGTAGCCGGCAGGCGCCCGCCCGTGCTGCGGGCGATGATGGCGCGCCGCGCCTGCACATCGCCGCTGGCGTCGAGAAACCGCTGCCGTGACGCAGAGTCGAATGCCACGCCACAGCTGGGCACGGGCGCCACGGCCACCAGCTTGCTCAAGCGCAAGGGCGCCAGCAAGGCCAGCCGTTCCAGCGCCATGCCGCCCATGGAATGGCCGACCACGCTGAAGGTGGCAAAGTCCAGCGCATCGGCCAGGGCCAGCGCGTCGCGGGCGACCTCCTCCATCGAAAACGCGCCCGCCGCGCCGCGCATGCCGCCATAGCCGCGATTGTCCATGAAGACATAGCTGAAGGCGCCGCCATCGAGGGCCACCTCCATGGGCGCAAACGCGTGCGCGTCGCCAAACCAGCCGTGCAGGACGATGACGGCGTGGGGTCCCTGGCCCACGCGATGATAGGTATTCGGCATACATGCTCCTCAAAAAGAGTGCATGGTAAACGCGCATCCGGTGGCCCGCCTTCGATGGCAGGTCAAATACTGTAGAGTACGGGCCATGGATGATTTTTATACGGAAGTGCCGCGAACACTGATCGCCACGGCGCGCGACTATGGCCCCGGCGCCATCTTTCCCAGTCACAGCCATGCGCGCGGGCAATTCGCCTATGCGGCGCGCGGTGTCATCAGCGTGCACACGCCGCAAGGCAACTGGCTGGTGCCGCCGCAACGCGCGTGCTGGGTGCCGGCCGGGCTCGACCACGGCATGCGCATGCATGGCGCCGTGACCATGCACAATGTGTTTGTCGATCCACACGCCATCGCCAGCATGGGCTTGCCACCGGATTGCCAGGTGCTCGATGCCACGCCGCTGCTGCGCCAGCTGCTGGCCGAAGCCGTGACCGTGGAAGCCTTGTATGCGCAAGCGTCGCGCGCCGGGCGGTTGATGGCCTTGCTGCTCGATGAAATCGCCGCTGCCAGTCCCCTGCCCCTGAGCGCGCCGCTGCCGCAGGATGCCAGGCTGGCGCGACTGTGCATGGAATTGCTCGAACAGCCCAGCCTGGACAGCGGCCTGGACGCGATGGCGGCGCAGGCGGGCATGAGCCGGCGCACGTTCACGCGGCAATTCCGCGCGCAGACGGGCCTGGCCTTTGCCCAATGGCGCCAGCAAGCCTGCCTGCTGGCCGCCATCACGCGGCTGGCCGAAGGCCAAGCCGTCACCCGCGTGGCGCTCGATCTCGGTTATGCCAGCCCCAGCGCCTTCACGGCCGCCTTCCGCCGCGTGCTGGGCCGGGCGCCCAGCGCATACCTGCTTTAGGAAATCATGGCGGCGATGCGTTGCGACAAGGCCTGCGCCAGTTTCTGCACATGGTAGCCATCGACAAAGCCATGGTGCGCCTGCGCGGAAAACGGTATCCGCATGCGGCCATCGTCCTGCGGCGGGCCGAACTTGCCCCAGGTAAAGGTCGGGATGTCGGCATCGCGGTGGCGGCAGATCGGGTGCTCGATGGCCGCCAGTTCCAGCCATGGCAGGCAGGTGATGTAGATATTGTTGCGCCGCTCGCGTTCGTTTTCACCTTCGCCCGTGTTGATCAGCGCGCTGCTCGCTTCGGCCACGCGTTTGGCTTCCAGGCTGCGCGCGATGAATAGATCGAGCTGGTCCGTCATGGTAAAACGCGTGTAGTTGAGGTTCTCGTCGCCGTTGATGACGGTGTAGGAGGCGGGAAAATCGTCGATTTTGATCACCTCGCCCTGGTAGATGCGGTACATGAAATGATCGATGTCGCGCACCGTGTTGAGCAGGCAGAACAGGAAGAAATGAAACACGGGAATCTGGCGCGCCTTGCACCAGGGCCGAAAATCCGGCACGTCGAGCTGGAAATTGATGTTGAGGAGGGGATTGTCGAACGCGCGGAACAAATCGTAGCGGTCGCGCCGCTTTGCAAAATTTTTCATGAGGCGAGTGTAGACGATAGGGGGACTGCCGGGCAAGAGGCGAACGGGGCTTGGCGACACATGCGCCCGCGCATGCCCGCCGCATGCCCTTGACTTGGCCTTATCGCGCTCCGCAGGCATCAAATGATTTACTTTTTTGCCAATAGAAGGACAGGCAGGGAGCGGCGGCCAGATGCCGGAGGTTCCTGTCTCAGCCGGCTTTACCCCGCTGCACCTGCCACGCCAGTGGCAAGGTCAGCAGCAATATGGCCGCCAGCGCCAGCAAGGCCGTGGGCACGCTGGTATGGTCGCCCAGCGCGCCGAACAGCACGGGCGACAGCGCGCCGCCGCCGATGCTGCCCGTGTAAAACAGCGCGAACGCATGCTCGCGCTTGCCGGGTTCGGCCAGTTCCGGCACCACGCCGTACAGCACGGACGAGGTGCCGTTCAGCGCCAGCCCCAGCAGGGGCAGCATGGCCATGACGCCGGCCAGCGGCAGCCACAGGGCGGCGACGATGAGCAGCGAGGTCATCGATTCCGTCAGCCACACGGTCTTCATCATGCCGATGCGCGCGCCCAGGTAGCCGCACAGCAGCTTGCCGAAGGCGCCGCCCACAAACAGCAGCGACAAGGCCACGCCGATGCCGGCCGTGCCCGCGCCTTTGCTTTTCAGCAGGAATGGCAGGAAGGTGAGGAACCCCATGCGCACGGCGCTGTCCAGGGTGCCCGTGGCCAGCAAGGCACGAAAGCTTGCTTTGGAGCCGCCGCCCGCCATAGGCTTGGCCACTTTTTTCTGGCTGGCCTGGATGTCGCCCGGCTTCGGCAGCAGCCACCACAGCAAGCCGGCGGCCGCCAGGCCCAGCAAGCCCAGCAGCGAGACGCTGGCTTGCCAGCTGCAGACGACCAGCAGCAAGCCCACCAGCGCGGGAATCAGGGTCTTGCCGATATCGCCGGCGAAGTTGTAGTGCGACAGCGCCTCCTTCACGCCGCCGCCCGCCTCGTGCGTGTCGGTGACGATGGACGAGGCCAGCGGATGCTGGGTGCTGGCGCCCAGGCCGCCCAGCAGCAAGGCGAGCAGCAGCACGGCCAGGCCGCCCGCCTGCCCCGCGATCAAGTAGGCGATGCCAGCGAGCGCCGTGCCGCCCACCAGCATGCGCTCGCGGCCCCAGCGTTTCGCCAGGCGGCTGGCCAGCAACTGAAACCCGGCCATCATGCCCGAGTAGGAACCGCGCAGCAGCCCCACCATGGCGTAGCTGATGGCAAATTGCGCCTGCCAGATGGGCAGCAGCACATAGATCACGTCCGTCAAGCCGTCGTGCACGGCATGCGCGCCGCAGGCGGCGAACAGCGAGCGGCGGCGCAGGGATTTATCGGAAGGGGGAGATGCGGAAGCGAGCGCGGTGGCGGATGGTTCTGTCATGACAGTGCATGCGGGAAATCGGAAGGCATCAGCTTACACGAATCGCCGCGTATCGTCTTGATTTGACAACACGGTTGCAGACTCCGCCGGCATGCCATTCGGCGCCGCCGTCAGCTTCGGTCGAAGCTGGCGGCGGCGCCAGGCAAACTGCCTCAGTGGCCATGCCTTGCCATTATTTGCCCATGGCATCCTTGGCCATGCCATCTTTCTTCATTTCATCTTTCTTCATGCCGTCTTTCGCCATGCCGTCTTTTGCCATGGCATCTTTCGCCATGCCGTCCTTGGCCATGTGATCCTTCTTCATGTGCTTCTTGGCCATCGGCTTGTCCATGGCATCCTTGTGCATGGCGTCGGCCGAAGCGTCCTTGGCCATGGCGTCTTTTTTCATGGCATCCTGGGCGAACGCGGTCCCCGACATGAGGATGGCGGAAGCGATGATGGCGGTGATGGTGGTTTTCATGATGAGTCCTTGTCTCTGGGTTGAATGGGCACATGCCCGGGGTTAAAACTATTGCGGTACTGCCGGTGCTGCCAAGGTGTTCAAGAGCCGCCGAACCAGTTGTATCCCTGGTCCTCCCAATACCCTCCCGGGTAGGTGTTCGTGACAAACATGGCCTGGATATGCTTGGGATTCTTGTAGCCCAGCTTGGTCGGCATGCGCAGCTTCATGGGGTAGCCGTACTTGGGCGGCAATTGCTGGCCGTCGTAGGTCAAGGCCATGATGGTTTGCGGATGCAGGGCCGTGGCCATGTCGATGCTGGTGAAGTAATCATCGGCGCACTTGAAGCCGATGTATTTCGCCGTCTTGTCGGCGCCGACCAGGTTCAGGAAGTGGGCGAAAGGCACGCCGCCCCACTTGCCGATGGCGCTCCAGCCTTCCACGCAGATGTGGCGCGTGACTTGCGTTTCCTGCGGCAAGGCGCGCAACTGCGGCAAGCTCCATGGCTTTTTATCCGCGATCAAGCCACTGAGCTCGAGCCGCCAGGCGTCGCCATCGACGGTTTCCACCTCGTCCTCGCCATAAAACGCATTGAAGGGGAACGGCCGGGCAATCATGGAATCGGGATAGGTCGGCGCCAGCTTGTTCGGGTCGAAGAGCCAGCCCTGCACCCGGTCGTTCATGCGCGACACGGCCGTCAGGGCCTTGTCGATGCTCGATTCGTCGCTGACGTTGCAGCCCGTCAGCAGCGACAGGCCGCCCAGGGTCAGGCCGCGCTGCAGGAACAGGCGGCGCGACGGCTGTTCGATCTTGCGCAGGGCGTCGGCCAGCATGGCCTGGCCCTGCTCCTGCACGATGATGGTTTTTTTCATGGGATTCTCCAGTGTCCGTTAGCGGCCGCGCAGCATGGCCAGCAGGGTGCGCGGCACCAGCGCCACCATCACCAGGTGCACGCCGACAAAGCCCACCAGCAGCGCCATGGCGATGAAATGCACGCGGCGCGCGCTGTCGTAGCCGCCCATCAGCTCGCGCAGCAGGGGAAACTGCACGGATTTCCACAGCACCAGCCCGGACAGCACCAGCACGATGCAATCCAGCATGACGAACAGGTAGGCGGCGCGCTGCACCATGTTGTAGTGGCGCGGATCGGCATGCGCCAGCTTGCCTTTCAGGGCGGCGAGAAAATCGGCCAGCAGCAGGCGCGGCGACAAGGGGAAGAACTGGCGCCGCAGCCGTCCCGAGACAATGTTAATGAGCAGATACAGCAAGCCATTGGCCACCAGCAGCCACATGGCGGCAAAGTGCCATTGCAGCGCGCCGCCCAGCCAGCCGCCCAGGGTCAGGGCGCGCGGCAGTTCGAAGGGAAAGAACGGCGCCGCGTTATAGATGCGCCAGCCGCTGGTGGCCAGCAGCACCACGGCCACGGCATTGAGCCAGTGCGTGAGGCGCAGCCAGGCGGGATGGATCGTCGCGGTCGACATGGCATGGGCAGACATCACAGGACTCCCTTGGCGCATTGCGCCGTGCTGACGGCTTGCAGGATGGCGCTGCTGTCGGCCCGCTGCACGAAGGCCACCACTTGCAGCTGCTCCGGGCGCCAGCTGGCGGGCAGCCTGACTTCACGGCGCAGACTGGCGTGGCCCTGCGCCAGCGCCACGGGCCCCAGCCACAGGCGCACGGCCGCGTCGTGATGCAGGGTGGCGCCGCGGTTTTCGCCGCGCAGCACTTTCGAGACGATGCCGCTTTCACTGACGGCCAGATACAAGTCGCCGCCGGTCTGCGCATCGGGCGCCGCCGCCTGCGCTTCCAGCAGCAGCGTGCCGCCCGGCCCCGGCGTGGCGGCGAGGCTGATATTCACGGGCGCGCCCGTCGCGTTGATGCGGCGTATGGCCGTCGGCAACTGGGCATCCCAGCTGCGCAATTCCGTGCCGCCGACAAAAAACTGTGGCGTGTAGGCCACATGGCGGGGCTGGTGGCGCAGCAGCTCGGCCTGGCGCGCATCGAATTGCGGCTGCGCCAGCGGGTCTTTCCAGCCGATCTGGTCCCAGTAGGTGACGTGCAGCGCCAGCGGCACGATCAGGCTGGCCGCGCCCGTCCCCGCCTCCACCTCCCGGCGCAAGGCGCTCAGGCGCTGGTCGGCGGGCGGGCAGCTGGAACAGCCTTCGCTGCTGTACAGTTCCACCAGCGCCGCCGTCTGCGGCCCGCTTTTCACGGCGCAGCGCTGGCCGGCCGCCATTTGCGCGCCAGCCGGAGCCACCGCGAGCAACAAGCAGGCAGGAAGAAAACAGGCGGCGAGACGGGACTTGATAATCATGATGACTAACCGTTATAGTGAATTAAGAAGCGTGGAGTGAAGCACTGTGCTTGCCTGTCAATTCGCCGCCACCGGCGGATTGGTTACAGCCATCCGCGATTATTTTTCAATTTATTTTTTTCAACGCCTGTCACCAAAGGCCTGCATGCAACGAATACCGGTAAGCGAACACCTGCATGGCACGGAATTGCGGCTGCATGGGCTGATGCTGCGCGGGCTCGACGGCGATGCGGCGGCGTACCGCAGCTTCTTGCAGGCGACGAGCGCCCACTTGCGCGCCTTCCTGCGGCGCCGCCTGCAGCGCTGGCCGGACGACGTGGAAGACCTGGTGCAGGAGTGCCTGCTGGCCATCCACAACCAGCGCCTGACGTATGACACGGGCGTGCCGCTGACGTCGTGGATCCATGCGATCGCGCGCTATAAACTGATCGACTGGCTGCGCCGGCATGCGCGGCGCGAGGCGCAGCACTTGCCGTATGATGAGGAGGATAGTACGCAGGAACTGTTTTCCAGCGCCGATGCCGAGGCGGCCGAAGCCAGCCGCGACCTGGCGGCCTTGCTGCAGACCTTGCCGGCGCAGCAGCGCGACGCCATCGTGCATACCAAGCTCGACGGCTGGGCCGTGCGCGACACGGCCAAGGCCATGAACATTTCGGAAGCCAGCGTCAAAGTGGCCGTGCATCGCGGCCTGAAGACACTGGCGGCCAAGCTGAGGACAAACGCAGAATGAAAACCGATGACTTGATCGCCATGCTGGCCAGCGGCCCGGATGTGGCCGCCGCCCCGCCGCCCGGCGCACCGTGGCGCGCCGCCGCCACCCTGGGCGCTGGCCTGCTGGCCAGTATCGCGCTGATGGCGCTGCTGCTGGGCGTGCGCCCCAACCTGGACCAGCTCGCCCTGCTGCCCGACTTCTGGATCAAGGTCGGCTTCGTCCTCTGCATCTGCCTGGCGGCCTGGCATGTCAGCCACCGCCTGTGCGTGCCGGGCGCCAGCACGCGCGCCCTGCCCCTGCTCATCGCCATGCCATTGTTCCTGATGTGGGCGCTGGGCGCCATCATCCTGCAGGAAGCGCCAGCCGAACAGCGGGCCGAACTGTTCTGGGGCGCCACCTGGCGCAGCTGTCCCCTGCTGATCGCCATGCTGTCGCTGCCCATCCTGGCGGCCGTGCTGCGCCTGATGCGCCAGCTGGCACCCACGCGCCTGCGATTGGCGGGCGCGGCCGCCGGGTTTGCCGCCGGCGCCATGGCCGCCCTCGTCTACTGCCTGCACTGCCCGGAACTGGCCGCCAGCTTCGTCGGCTTCTGGTACGTGCTGGGCATGCTGGTACCGACCGCCCTTGGCGCCGCCGTCGGCCCCAAAGTGCTGGCCTGGTAACGCATTGCCCGGCGAGGGCAGCCGCGTCTATCGACTTCATATCCGCAAAGTCACGCATTCCCACGCGCGCGCCGCCCGTGCACGCCTGCCCCCCCCGCATAGCGCAACCGGCTGGCGCGGCTGGCCGCTGGCCTGTCTTTTCCTGTCCACAAAATATTTATTCTTGCTGAAGCGCAATATTCACGTAGAGTCGATCTCGTGCGCCAGCCCCCTGACGATCGACGGCCGTTCACTCTTCTACCAAAAATAAATTGTAAAGAGTGAATCTGATCGTGCTGGCGCCCCGTACAAGTGATGCTGTCCCGTAATTCCTGCAAGTCCTGTCACTGCGTATAACAATTCAGGGAGAATCGACATGTCTTTGTTCCGCTCGAAAACCGCACTGGGCGCCGCCATCCTGGGCAACCTGCTCGCCGTGGCCCTCGCGCCATCGGCCCACGCTTCCAGCCACCGCGAAGCGCCGTTCATCACGCAAAACCCGAAAGTCGACGCCACCGACTTCTACCTGTTCCGCAGCTATGAAGCGGGCCGCGGCGCCTACACGACCCTGGTGGCCGACTACGTGCCGCTGCAGGACGCCTATGGCGGGCCGAACTACTTCGCCATGGACCCCAATGCCCTGTACGAAATCCATATCGACAACAATGGCGACGGCAAGGAAGACATCACCTTCCAGTTCCGCTTCACCAACACCATCAAGGATGGCCAGTTCACCGTGGGCGGCAAGAAAGTGTCGATTCCGCTCGTCATCAACGGCGGCGCCATCGACACGGTCAACCCGGCCGGCCTGAACGTGCGCGAAACGTATAGCGTCACCGTGGTGCGGGGCGACCGCCGCAGCGGCACGCGCAGCAGCGTGACCAATGCCACAGGCGGCGGCACGACCTTCGACAAGCCCGTCGACAATATCGGCAACAAGGCCATCCCCAACTACGCCGCGTATGCCGCGCAGCACGTGTATGCCGTGAATATTCCCGGCTGCGCCACGCCGGCGCGCATGTTCGTCGGCCAGCGCAAGGACCCGTTCGTGGTCAACCTGGGCGAAACGTTCGACTTGATCAACATCAAGGCGCCCGCCACGGAGTTCGCCGCGAACGCGGAATCGGCCGCCAAGGATGACCTGGCCAGGAAAAACGTCACGGCCATCGAAATGGAAGTGCCGACCGCCTGCCTGACGGCGGGCAGCGACCCCGTCATCGGCGGCTGGACCACGGCCAGCCTGCGCCAGGGCCGCCTGCTGAACCCGGCGCCGGGCACCAGCACCACGGCGTCGAAGGAAGGCGGCGCCTGGGTGCAAGTGTCGCGCCTGGGCATGCCCCTGGTCAATGAACTGGTGATCGGCCTGAAGGACAAGGACCGCTTCAACGCCAGCAAGCCATCGGGCGACGCGCAATTTGCCGACTACGTGACCAATCCCACGGCACCGGCCCTGGTGGAAGTGCTGTACGGCTCGGCCGGCGCCAAGGCGCCCACCAACTTCCCCCGCAATGACCTGGTGGCCACCTTCCTGACAGGCATCAAGGGCGTGAACCAGCCCATCACCGTGACGGCATCGGAAATGCTGCGCCTGAACACCTCGATCGCCGCCACCGCAGTGGGCGCGCAAAACCGCCTCGGCGTCATCGGCGGCGATAACGCGGGCTTCCCGAACGGCCGGCGTCCCGGCGACGACGTGGTCGACGTGGTGCTGCGCGTGGCCATGGGCAAGCTGTGCACGCTGAACATCGGCTGCGCCCCGGCCGACGCCCCCGCCGGCGGCCTGCACTTCACGGACGGCGCCTATCTCGATGAAACCTTCTTCACGGCAGGCTTCCCCTATCTGAAAAACCCCGTGGCCGGTTCGCCGCAGCAATAAGCCGACAGGAGAACGCGATGAAAAAGCTCTATGCAATCAGCGCCCTGGCGCTCGCGGCCCTGCTGGGTGGCTGCGGTGGCGGTGGCAGCAGCACCGATAGCGGCAGCGGCGGCGTCAATCCGCCACCGGTGGTCATGCTCGATGCGTTTTATGTGGCCGTCAGCAACGTCATCCTGACCACCAGCGAGGACAAGGAAGGGGTCAGCATCGACGCCATCATGGCGACGTCCCCGGAAACCACGGAACCCGTGCCGTTGTAAGTCCGGGCGGGCGCCGGCAACACGGCTTTCCGGCGCCCCTGTCCATTCCTTCCATCCCTGTCCACGGCATCCGCGATGAAAATAGCCATTTCCCTGCTGTGCGCCTGCCTGCCCGTGCTGGCACCTGCCGCGCCCTACACGCCGAAAGATGGCGGCACCGTCATCGAGCAGCTGCCGCGCCGCGCCGACGCCACGCAGCTGGCACTGCGCGGCCTGCGCCAGCAACTGACTGACAATCCGCAAGACCTGGCGCTGGCCGCCGGCCTGGCGCAGCGCTATATCGCGCTGGCGCGCAGCGAGACGGACCCGCGCTATCTGGGCTACGCGCAGGCGGCGCTGGCGCCGTGGTGGCGGCAGGCGGCGCCGCCCGTGCCCGTGCGCCTGCTGCGCGCCACCATTTTGCAAAGCACGCACCAGTTCGGCCCCGCGCTGCACGATCTCGACGCGGTGATCGCGCAGGAACCGGCCAATGGCCAGGCCTGGCTGACGCGCGCCACCGTGCTCACCGTGCAGGGCGACTATGCGAAGGCGACGGCCAGCTGCGCGCGCCTGTCCGCCTTGAGCACGCAACTCGTCACCGTCACCTGCATCGCCAACGTGGCCAGCGTCACGGGCCGCGCCGCCGCCAGCGAGCGCTTGCTGGACCTGACCTTGCAACGCAGCGCCGGCGCGGCGCCCGAGCTGGAAAGCTGGGCTTTGACGCTGCTGGCGGAAATGGCCACGCGGCGCGGCGAGATGGCCCTGGCCGAGGCACGCTACACAACAGCCCTGGCGCGGCAGCCACGCGACAGCTACCTGCTGGGCGCGTATGCGGATTTCCTGCTCGACCAGCGCCGTCCGCAGGAAGTCGTCAAGCTGCTCAAGGACCAGCAGCGCATCGACGCCCTGCTGCTGCGCTACGCGCTGGCACTGCAGGCGCTGCCCGGCCAGCAGACGGCACTCCAGGCCGCGACAGCGGAACTGACGGCCCGCTTCAACGCCGCCATGCAGCGCGGCGACACGGTTCACCAGCGCGAACAGGCGCGTTTCGCCCTGTTCCTGCAGCGCGATGTGCCGGCCGCCGTGCAACTGGCGCAGAAAAACTGGGCCATCCAGAAGGAAGTGCCGGACATGCGCATCCTGCTCGAAGCGGCGCTGGCCGCGCGCAATTACGCCGCCGCGCAGCCCGTGCTGGCCTGGGTGGCGGCGAACGGCGTGGAAGACGTGGCCCTGCAGCGCCTCGTCAGGCAGCTGGGGCCGCAGGACGGCCAGAAGCTCAGCGCCGCGCGCAAGGCGGGTGCCCTGTGAGCGCCCGCCTTGCCCTGTGCCTGCTGCTGTTGTGCGCCTGGCTTTCTCCGGCCCAGGCGCACAAGCCCAGCGACAGCTATCTGAGCCTGAGCGTGCATGGCCAGCGGATCGAGGGCCAGTGGGATATCGCCCTGCGCGACCTCGATTTCGCCATCGGCCTCGATGGCAATGGCGACGGCGCGCTGACGTGGGATGAGGTGCGCGCGCGCCACGCCGCCATCGCCGCCTACGCCCTGCAGCGCCTGCAGGTGGACAGCGACCGGGGCGTGTGCCCGCTGCGCGCCACGCAGCAGCTGATCGACAGCCACACGGATGGCGCCTACAACGTGCTGCGCTTCCAGGCCGATTGCCCCGGCGCCGCGCCTGCCAGCCTGTCCATCGGCTACACGCTGTTCGCCGACCTCGATCCGCAGCACAAGGGCCTGTTGAAACTCGCGCATGGCGGCAACACGCAGACGGCCATCTTCGACCCGGACAGCCCGCGCCAGCGCCTCTCGCTGGCCGCGCCCGACCGCCTGGCGCAGTTCCGCGCGTATGTGAAACACGGCATCTGGCATATCTGGATCGGCTATGACCACATCCTGTTCCTGCTGTCGCTGCTGCTGCCGGCCGTGCTGCTGAAAAGTCCAGATGACACGGACCGTTTACACCCGACGGCACAGAGCCGGGGTCTGTCCTTCCAGGAGCGGAATGTGCCCCATTGGGGCATATTCCCCCTGAGGGTCCGACCCCAGACTGTGCCTCCGGGTTTGAAGGCGGCGTTTATTGACGTTTTCAAAGTCGTCACGGCCTTCACGCTGGCTCATTCCATCACCCTGACCCTGGCCAGCCTGTCCCTCGTGTCGCTGCCTTCGCGCTGGGTGGAGTCCGCCATCGCCGCTTCCGTGATCCTGGCGGCGCTGAACAACCTGCTGCCCCTGTTCCGCGGCAGGCGCCCCGTGGCCGCCTTCGCCTTTGGCCTGATCCACGGCTTCGGCTTTGCCAGCGTGCTGCGCGACCTGGGCTTGCCGCAGGGTGCATTGCTGGCCAGCCTGTTCGGCTTCAACGTGGGCGTGGAGATCGGCCAGCTGGCCATCGTCGCCGCCTTTTTACCCGTCGCCTGGCTGCTGCGCAAGACCTGGTTCTACCGCCAGGTGCTGACCGTCGGCTCGCTGGCCATCGCGCTGGTGGCGGCCGTGTGGCTGGTGGAGAGAATTGCCGACATCAAGCTGATCAGCGCATGAGCGGGGCACTCATTAGCACCACTAATAAGTGCATGCCGATTCCAGTGGCTTATCAAGGAAGGGATTAGGCCGTAGAGTAGCTCCTGTCAATAAGCGAAGGAGCCCCGCCATGGAACACGTCACCCTCAACAACGGCATCACCATGCCCATCGCCGGCTACGGCGTCTTCCAGATCCCCGACCCGGCCGAATGCGAGCGCAGCGTGATCGACGCCATCGCCGCCGGCTACCGCCTGATCGATACGGCCGCCTCCTATCTGAATGAGGCGGCCGTCGGCCAGGCTATCGCCCACGGCGGCGTGCCGCGCGAGCACCTGTTCGTCACCAGCAAGCTGTGGGTGCAGGACACGGGCTACGAACGCACGGCGCAGGCGATCGACGACTCGCTGCGTCGCTTGCGCCTCGATTACCTGGACCTGTACCTGATCCACCAGCCGTTTGGCGACGTGCACGGTTCCTGGCGCGCCATGCAGGATGCGTATCGCAGCGGCAAGCTGCGTGCCATCGGCGTGAGCAATTTCCAGCCCGACCGCCTGATGGATATCATCGCCTTCAACGACATCGCGCCCGCCGTCAACCAGATCGAAATCAATCCCTTCCACCAGCAAGCCGACAGCGTGGCCTTCATGCTCGAACACGGCGTGCAGCCGCAGGCGTGGGCGCCGTTCGCCGAAGGCCGCAACAACCTGTTCCAGAACGAGGTGCTGCTGGGCATCGCCGCCAAATACGGCAAATCCGTGGGCCAAATCGTCCTGCGCTGGCTCACGCACCGCGGCATCGCCGTGCTGGCCAAGACCGTGCGCCGCGAGCGCATGGCGGAAAACCTGGCCATCGTTGACTTCGACCTCGACGAGGCGGACATGGCCGCCTTCGCCACCCTGGAAACGGGCACCAGCAGCTTCTTTTCGCACCGCGACCCGGCCATCGTCCAATGGATGGCCGAACGCAAGCTTGATATTTAAGGGAAAAGCCATGTCAACGACACACACGACGGCCACGGGTCGCCGCGGTTTCCTGCTGGCGGCGGGCGGCCTGGCCGCCACGTCCATGGTAGGCCAGGCGCAGGGCCAGGCGCCCGCCGCTGCCTGCGCAACGGCCCCGGCTCCGCTGACGGGGCGGCGCAAGCTGGGCACCCTGGCCGTGTCCAGCCTGGGCCTGGGCGTGCAAAACATGAGCCGCAGCTACCAGACGACGATCCCCAGCCGCCCGGAGATGCACAGGATTATCCGCACGGCCTACGAACGGGGCGTCACCTTGTACGACGCGGCCGAAGCCTACGGTCCGCATGAGGTGGAGCGCATCCTCGGCGAGGGCGTGGCGCCGTTCCGCAACGACATCGTCATCGCCACCAAGTTCGGCTGGAATATCGACCAGCAGACGGGCCAGCGCCGCCCCGGCCTGAACAGCCGCCCCGCGCACATCAAGCTGGTCGTCGACGGCATGCTCAAGCGCCTGCGCACGGACCGCATCGACCTGCTGTACCAGCACCGGGTCGACCCGCAAGTACCCATCGAGGACGTGGCCGGCGCCGTGCAGGACCTGATGCGCGAAGGCAAAGTGCTGCACTGGGGCTTGTCGGAGATGGGCTTGCAGACCCTGCGCCGCGCCCATGCGGCCCTGCCCGTTTCCGCCGTGCAAAGCGAATACTCGATGCTGTGGCGCGGGCCAGAAGACGGCGTGCTGGCCCTGTGCCAGGAACTGGGCATCGGCTTCGTGCCGTGGAGCCCGCTGGGCGTGGGCTTTTTGACGGGCGCCATCGATGCGAAAACCCGTTTTGCCGACGGCGACATCCGCCAGGTCGAATCGCGTTTTGCCGCGGAAAACCTGCCGCACAACCTGGCGCTGGTGGCATTGATCAACAACTGGGCGGCGCGCAAGCAGGCGACACCAGCCCGTATCGCCCTGGCCTGGCTGCTGGCGCAGCGGCCGTGGATCGTGCCCATCCCCGGCACGACGCAGATGGCGCACCTGGAAGACAACCTGGGCGCGGCGGGCGTGCATTTTACGTCAGCGGAAGTGGCCGAGCTGAACCAGGCCGTGGCGGCCATCACGGTGCAAGGCGCCAGACTTCCCGATGCCGTGCTGGCCTATTCGGGCGTGGAGGCAATAATAAAACTTTAATACTGCCGGCATACCGAATATGTGCACCAGCTATACAAGCTGGCAAGCTGGCAAGCTGGCGTATACCGGATGCATGGCTTATGCCCTATGCTGCGGCCGCGTCTATCGCGGGCGTGGCTGCCTCAGTTGCATCCACCAAATATTTTCTCTCCGCAGTAATTCTATATGTCAAAGTAACCTTTCCCTGCGTATCTCCGTTGGTCCCCTCGAAGTCGTAGGGATGCATGAGTACGCGCGTAATCGGTGTCGCGGCATTGGGCGTCCTTGACACCTGAAAATGAGCAATACCTGGATTGCTCATTTCTCGCGCAATCTCACAAATGGTATCGGGCAGTAGGACGAAGCCAGCGGGGGCGACAAATTCCGCATCGGCCCACGTGGGTCGCCCCGCGGTATTTCCATCAGCGCCCGCCGCGCACCACAGGGTGACGTCGATATCTCTCAATTCGGATTTAATCACCAGGTTTCTTGCCGCTGGGACTTCAAGACTCATGGAATCTCTGCCGTTATTTTCCGTTCTGGCATTGACCACGATACTGAATTTCTTTTTCTTGTCATATTTAAACATGACTGTTTCACTGCCAGTGCCAACCAGCTCGCCAAACTCTTGCTTTTTTCCCGAGGCATCTAAAACTGCTTCGGCACCTGTCACAGTGTAATTAAGCTTGGACGCACCTAACATGCCGCTCCTGAAGGAGATATTTATTGTATTCTCGCCAAAAGAGTCGACCCATACACTGATAGGCTTCGAACCAACCTTGGCCAAGCAAGCCGCATAGTTTTGCGAACTTTCATGTGAAAGGGCGTGATGATAGTAACTTTGACTCTGTTCACTGAGTCCCGATGCCACGAAAAGCGAGGTGAAAGCGCTACGCTTTTGCTTGAATTCATCGTAGTCACCAGTAAAATATTCAGGAATTGAAGCTGAATACGTTTTTTTCATTTCTTCATAGTTATCACGGTTAATATAACTAAATAGAGAGTACCTTGATGTAATGTCGCTTTGGATAACCGTCGTATCGAATTGGATAAGCTTTTCGCAATCGTTGCCCATGGCACACCCTTTAAAATTGAATTAGATAAATTTAAATTTAAAAACCATTTAAAATAATAATCAATTCATTTTTATTCAAAACACCACCCTTGGCAAGCGATATCAATTCATTAATCGCGAAAAATAACAAAGCCTGATATCCCTCAAATACAAAATAGAAATGTTCTTGATAGTGGCAATTAAAACGCATATGCCAGGGTCAGGCGCACGGAACGCGGTTCCACCGGATGAAAATGCCGGTCGCTCGCCCCATCCGCCGCTTCCCCTGGCAGGCGCGACGCATAGTAATAATCGATGTCGCTGGCGCGTTTATTTAGCAAGTTGAAGACGTCGAGCGACAGCCGCGTCCTGCGGTTGAGCTGGTACGCCACCCGCGCGTACGCCAGGGTCGTCGACGCGGAGCGCACGCTGTTGTCCTCGATCAGGGGACGGGGGCCGAAGTAGCGCAGCTGGAAGGCGCCCGACCACGGGCCCTGGTCCGTCACCGTCACGCCGAACGAGGCCACCCTGTCGATCGAACCGGGAATATAATTGCCGGCCGCATCGTTTTCCGTGTAGCGCGAGCGCGACGCGGCCAGGTCCAGGTCGAACAGCAGCCATGGCGCGGCAATGTAATGGTTGTTCCACTCGATGCCGTGGCGGCGGCTGGCGCGGCTCGGCTGCGTCTCGCCCGCATCACCGACGAACAGCAGTTCCGAGGCGATGTCGAGGCGCCACAGGGCCAGCGAGCTTTGCAGGCCAGGCAGCCACTCCGTGCGCGCCCCCAGCTCCATGCCCTTCGTCGGCACCAGCGGCGTCACGGGCGTGGACGCTTCGCCGTCCGGCAGGCGCGTCTGCGTCGTGCCGCGCGCATCGTTGCTGTGAAAACCCTTGCCGTAATTCACGAAAAACTCCGTCCTGCTCCACGGCCCCAGTATCAACGACAGTTTTGGCGATACCACCTGGTCATTCGCCGTGCCGCTGTTGCCTTCGATACTGCTGGCCACCTTGAAGCGGTAGGCGTCATAGCGCAGCCCCGCCACGGAACGCAGCCAAGGCAGCCATTGCGCGGTGTTTTCAGCATACAGGCCCAGGCTGCTCTCGCGCACCCTGTCTTCGCGCACCGTGCTTTGCCGGATGCGTTCCACCGTGTCGTACAGGCCCACGGGCGAGAGCCGGTCGAAGCGCGCCTGCACGCCCAGCTTGTTGCGCAGGGCCACGCCCGCCAGCTGCGTGTTCCAGCTTTCACTGGCGTTCACGCCCGCCACCGTGCGCCGTTCGCTCTGCTGGAACTGGTCGCCTGCCGCCGGCTTGGCAAGAAAATAGGTGAAATCGCTGTTCAGTTCCAGCTGCGAGCGGATCACGTAGGCGTCGAATTCAAACAGGCGGTTATCCGTGCGGCGGCGCTGCGCGTACGACAGGCTGGTGCGCGAGGTATCGCCGCCATCGCTGGGCGCCAGGCTGCCGAAGCGGCCGATCTGGCCGGACGCCACGGCGCGCAGCGGCACCTGGTCGGTGGCGTTCCAGCTGTTCTTGTAGGCCATGGCCGTCACGCTGAAGCCGTCGTCCTGCGTGCCCTGGCTGTAGCGCAGCACGCCGCTGACTTTGCGCACGCGCTCCGGCACGTCCCAGGGACCGTTGTTGCGGTTCACTTCGAGGCCGACCAGCAAGGTGCCCGGCCCGGCGTCGATGGAATCGGCCAGCACGCCCCGCACATAGCCGTGCTGGCCCACGGACATGCTGGCCTGGCCCTGCGGCAACTTGTCGGCCAGGCGGATACGCGCCGCACCGGCCGAGGCGAAATCGCCTTCGCCGGCGAAATACGGCCCCTTCTTGTAATCGATGCGCTGCACCAGTTCGGGAATGAGGAAATTGAGGTCGGAATAGCCTTGTCCATGCGCATGCGTGCGCATGTTGACGGGCATGCCATCCACATACGTGGCGAAATCGGTGCCGTGATCGAGGTTGAAACCGCGCAAGAAATACTGGTTGGCCTTGCCGTCGCCGCTGTGCTGGGTGACGATCAGGCCCGGCACGAATTCCAGCAATTCGCCCGTGCGCAAGGCGGGCCGGTTGACGATCAGTTCGCTGGTGATGACGCCCTGGCTGGCCGCATCGGAGGTGCCGACGGCGTTGTCGTAGTGGCCCGCCACGCGCACCGTGCGCGACTCGTCGGCCACTGGCGCGGCCTCGTCCGGCGCTTGCGCCCCCGCCTGGCACGCCATGCTCGACAATGCCAGCGCACAAGCTGCCGCCAGTTTGCTTTTTCTCAATCGCATCGCGTCTCCAGTTTTTATGATGTCAGTACGGGCCCCTGTGTTTCATATACGCGGGCAAACGCCTGTCCGGATTCAGTTTTTTCAAGGAACACACCGTGGACCTGACCGATAGCGCCGGCAAGACAACAAAAACCGTCGCCGCCGCCGTGCGCAAGCGCGACGTGCTGCCCTACATCCTGCTGTTCATCCTGCTGGCGGGCCTGCTGGCCGTGCTGGCGGGCGCCATGCTGCCGCCATACTATGATGCCGTGCCGGCGCTGCTGTGGAGCCTGGGCTTCTGCGTCAGCGGCATGCTGCTGGGATTTCTGTTCGGCATCCCCCGCACCTTGCCCTCGGGCACCGTCAACATGGCGCCGGACGACCGGCGCGACGGCAAGGGCCGGGCCACGGACGAGCCCCCTGCCACGGCCGGCGGCGCCGAGCCGAATCCGGCCACTGCCAGCAATACCCTGTTCCTCGGCACGCCCACGCCCATGGAAATCAATTCCAACCTGGTGGAAGTGTCGGACTGGCTGACGAAAATCATCGTCGGCGTAGGCTTGATCGAGCTGAAAAGCCTGCCCGGCAGCGCGCGCAGCATGGCAGCCTTCATCGCGCCCAGCCTGGCCATCGATACGGCCACGGCCATGGCTGTGGTGGGCGGCATCATGCTGTTCTTTTCCGTGCATGGTTTCCTGATCGGCTATCTGCTCACGCGCATTTATCTATCCATCATGATCAAGCGCGCCGACAGCCTCGTCAAGAACGAGTCCGTGCGCCTGGAAAGCGGCAAGGAAATTGAAGTCACCGAACTGAGCCGTTTGCAGCAAAAGTCGCTGGACGACATGCAGGAAGCCGTCACCCAGCTGCTGCTGGCCCATCCGCCGGACGGTTCGCCGGCCGTCACGGCCCTGGCCGGCATGCCGACGGCGCAAAAGCCCGCCAGCCTGGTGCTGTGGCTGGACGACCATCCACGCAACAACACCTTGCTGGTGGAACAGCTGGAACGGGAGAACATCAAGGTGGACCAGGCCGTCTCGATGCGGCAGGCGCTGGCCATGCTGCAGCAGAAGCCATATGCGCTGCTGATCACGGACATGGCACGGGCGGAAAACGGGCGGCGCCTGAAGGATGCGGGCGTGCGCACCGTGCGCGAGGTGCGCCAGGCGCATGCCGCGCTGCCCATCATCGTGTATTGCAGCAAGGATACGGTGGCCAGCTATGGCACGGAAGCGGAGGCGGCCGGCGCCCGCTTCATCACCACCTCGGGCACCAGCTTGCTGGCGGCCGTCAACAAGCTGTTGCACGAGGAACGCGCGGCCGGTGCCTAGTCTTCCTCGCGATAGGGATAGCTGCCGACATGCCGCAGCGAACTGCGCCGCGGATGCGCCAGCTGATTCGGAGCAAACACGCAGACGCCGGTGTCGGCCAGCATGCCCTGCGCATCCGTGCACGCCTGCGCCAGCCAGCTATCGCCATACGACACGCCGTCCAGCAACTGCGCCAGCGGCACGGGCGACGCCAGCATGGCGCTTTCCATGCAGGCTGGCTCGTAGTGCGTCAGGCCCGTTTCCAGCATGAATGGCGACGGCAGCGCGTCGCCATCGTCCGTGCAGCTGGGCGCCAGGTAGGCCTGCAGCGCTTCCCGGCTGGCAAAGCGCCCGCTGCAGGCGAACACATGGACGATGGGCAAGGTGGCGGCCAACTACAGCTTGTCCATCTTTTGCCGCACGGCCGGCGCCATCGACGCCGTCGGCGCCAGCTCCAGATACGTCTTGTACGCCGCCTTAGCCTTCGCCGCATCGCCGGCCCTGGCATACGCATCGCCCAGGTTCAGGTAGGCGATGGCGCGCGACGGGTCCATCTTGACCGTGTTTTCAAACCAGCGCGCCGCTTCGCGGTATTTTTCCTGCTTGTAGAAGACAAAGCCCAGGTTGTTGGCGGCCAGCGCGAAGCGGGACGCAATTTCAGCGCTTCCGTAAATTGCGCTTCCGCCGCCGCATACTGTTTCTCCTTGTACAACTGCAAGCCACGGTCGTTGGCCCGCTGCGCCAGCTGGCGCGTGGAGGTCGGCACGGCGCCCGGCGTGACGATCTTCTGTTCGCCGCCCTGCAAATCCTTCACCGTCACGCTGGCCGCTTGCGGCTTGGCGTCGAGCTTGCTATTCAGGGCGATGGCTTCTGTCGACAGCTGCGTTGTGTTCGGGCTGAGGAATTCCGTCTCGCCCGGCAATTCAAAAACGAAATCGCCCCCTTCCGAACCGGGCAAGCTGCCGAACGCGGGCGTCTGGTTCGAGACGCTGGAGACGGCCGGCGCCACGTAGGCCGCCAGTTCCGTGGCCGTAATCAAGCCGTCGCCGTTCAGGTCGCCCTTGCCCGCCAGGCCT
>RCMZ01000478.1_pt1 | contig 20911 bp, 17 predicted proteins | sample 2041141 | NCBI WGS metagenome assembly RCMZ01 (sample SAMN09708263, study PRJNA481090) | Wastewater metagenome, whole genome shotgun sequencing project. | biome: sewage; isolation source: Davis station wastewater (DW) | place: Antarctica: Davis Station | collected 2010-03-01
AGCTCGTAAAAAAAGTCGCTGGCAGTGTGGCGGCGCCCCGGATGCGCGTCAATGCGGCCATCCCTACGGTGCGCCTACCGCACGGCCAGACCGAGGCCCCTGCGCGCGCGCAGTCAGTGCGGGCACCAGCGCCCGTGCGCTGACCGCCCGGTCAGACCACGGCCAGCGCCCACCGCCAAACCCCAGCCCGGCCCACCGGGCGCCGCACTGGGCCTGCCCCCCGCAGCGTGGCAGCGATCTCAGGTGTTCTTGCTGACCGCGATGGTCGGGAACTTGCTGGAAAAGTCCTTGGCCTGCTGCGCAATCTTCACGGCCACGTCGCGTGCCACTTTTTTGTAGATTTGCGCCACATCACCATCGGGGTCGGCCACCACGGTGGGGCGGCCCGAGTCGGCTTGCAGGCGGATGCTCATGTCCAGCGGCAGCGCGCCCAGGTAATCCATACCGTAGTCAGCCGCCATCTTCTTGCCGCCATCGGCGCCAAAAATGTGTTCCACATGGCCGCAGTTGCTGCACACGTGGGCGGCCATGTTCTCGACGATGCCCAGGATGGGCACGCCCACCTTTTCAAACATCTTGATGCCCTTTTTGGCGTCGAGCAGTGCGATGTCTTGCGGCGTGGTCACGATCACCGCGCCCGTCATGGGCACGCGCTGGCTCAGCGTGAGCTGGATGTCGCCGGTGCCGGGCGGCATGTCGATGATGAGGTAGTCGAGGTCTTTCCAGTTGGTCTGGCGCAGCAGTTGCTCCAGCGCCTGGGTGGCCATGGGGCCGCGCCAGATCATGGCCTCGTCCTGGTCCACCAGAAAACCGATGGACATCACCTGCACGCCGTAGTTCTCCAGTGGCTCCATGGTCTTGCCGTCGTCGCTTTCGGGGCGGCGGTTGATGCCCAGCATCATGGGCTGGCTGGGGCCGTAGATATCGGCGTCGAGCACCCCCACGCTGGCACCCTCGGCGGCCAGGGCCAGGGCCAGGTTGGCGGCGGTGGTGCTTTTGCCCACACCGCCCTTGCCCGAGGCCACGGCGATGATGTTCTTGACCTGCGGCAGCAATTGCACACCGCGCTGCACCGCATGCGCGAGCACCTTGGTGGTGATATTGACCGACACGTTCTCCACCCCGGCCACGCCCTTGGCGGCGGCCACCAGGCTGCGGCGCAGCTCGGGGACCAGGCTCTTGGCGGGGTAGCCCAGCTCCACGTCAAAGGCCACATCGCCCCCCGTGATTTGCAGGTTGCGCAAGGCGCGGGTGCTGACAAAATCCTTGTCCGTATGGGGGTCCAGCACGCTGGAAAGTGCGGCCAAAAGGCCCTGTTCGGTGACTGCCATTCAAATAACTCCTGTGGGGCCGGTAGTCTATTCCCAAGCTTGCGCCCCCTGCCGCTGAAGGACAATGCGCACCGCATTGCCTCGTCGCCCTCTCCAAAAAAGGTCTCCCGTGAAATTCAAGATGTCCGAAAACTCCCTGTTTGCCGTGCTGCTGCGCTCGCCGTGGTGGATCAGCTTTGTGGTGGTGGGCCTTATCACGCTGGCAGCGGGGGCGTTTTTGCCCAAGGAATACTTTGTAGTGGGCGCTTTGGCCAGCTTCCCCATCTTTGTGGTGGGTTGCATGGCCGCCTGGAAGCAGCTGCGCGCGCCCAACCCCGCCAAGGTGGTAGAGATGCTGGAGGCCGTGGGCGGCATGCCCTGGCGCAGCTTTGCCGACACCCTGGCAGCCGCCTGGGAACGCGCGGGCTACACCGTGGAGCGCCTGAGTGGCCCCCAAGCCACCGGGGCGGACATGCGCCTGACGCAAGGCGGCAAGACCACGCTGGTCAGCGCCAAGCGCTGGAAAGCCGCCACCCATGGTGTGGAGCCCCTGCGCGAGCTGCACGCCGCCATGCTGGCCAGCGATGCCCCGGCGGGCGTCTATGTGGCGGCCCAGGGACAGGTCAGCGACAACGCCCAGGCGTTTGCGCGGGAGCACGGCATTGTGGTGCTGCAAGGCGACGCGGTGGCGCAGTTGCTGCTCCAGCAGCGCTGAGCCCCCCCCTGTCCGGCGCCCCGCACATGCGGGTTTCCCCACATGAATCGCGCGGGGCGCCCCTCCACACTTGGGGCATTGCCCTGCCCGACCGTCCATGCACTCCAAAGCCCCCCACGCAGCCCCTGGTAGCGCCCCCCCAAACCCCGCCACGGGCTTGCTGCTGACCGGCGGCGGCGCCCGCGCAGCCTACCAGGTGGGGGTGTTGGAAGCCATTGCCGATCTCCGAAACGCCTGCGGCGAAGCCAACGGCCCCAACCCCTTCCCCATCATCACCGGCACATCGGCCGGAGCCATCAACGCGGCGGCACTGGCCTGCGGTGCCGACCACTTTGACCGCGCCGTGCGCCGCATTGCGCGGGTTTGGCGGCAGTTTCATGCCAGCCAGGTGTATGGCGCCGACTCGCTGAGCGTGATGCGCAGCGGCGCGCGCTGGCTCACCCTGGTGTCGCTGGGCTGGGCGCTGGCGCGCTGGCGGCGCATGCGGCCCCGCTCGCTGCTCGACAACTCTCCTCTGGAGAAACTGCTGGTCAAGATGGTGCCGCTGGTGCGCCTGCCCCGGCTGATCCGCAAGGGCCACCTCACGGCGCTGGCCGTGACGGCCTCCAGCTACAGCTCAGGCGAACACGTCACCTTCTTTGAAGCGGCCACGCCCGTCAAGCCCTGGGTGCGCTCACAGCGCAAGGCTGCCAGCGACCGCATCACACACGAACATTTGCTCGCATCCTCGGCCATCCCGTTCATCTTCCCGGCCAAGGGCATCGAGGTGGACGATCATGTCGAATATTTTGGCGACGGCTCCATGCGCCAGTCGGCGCCCATTGCACCGGCCATCCACCTGGGGGCCGAGCGCATCCTGGTGATTGGCGCAGGCCGCATGCACGAGCCCAAGGGCGACCCCGCCACCAACCCCACGCCCAACTACCCCACGCTCGCGCAGATTGCAGGGCACGCGCTGTCCAACATCTTTCTGGACGCCTTGTCGGTGGACGTGGAACGCGTGCAGCGCATCAACCAGACGCTGTCGCTGATTCCGGCTGAAGCGCGGGCCCACAGCAGCCTTCGGCCCATTGAGTTGCTGGTCATCGCCCCCTCGCAGCGGCTGGATGCCGTGGCCGCAAAACACGTGGGTGAGCTACCCATGCCCGTGCGCACCATGCTGGGCGCCCTGGGCGTTACCTCCAACATGGCTGACGTGCGCGGGGCGGCGTTGGCCAGCTACCTGCTGTTCGAATCCGGCTACACCCAGGAGCTGATGGCCCTGGGCCGGGCAGACACCTTGGCCATGCGCGAGCAGGTGTGCCGGTTTTTCGGCTGGACGGACACAGGGCGCGAAGTGCAGACGCAGCTGCACACCTAAGCTGCCTCTGCGCGGCAGCGGATGGCCCGGGGCGGCCTTGCGGAGAACACCCCGTCGCCAACCGCCTAAAATCGCGGGTTCCGCCTGAGAAAGCCGCTTTCATGACGTCATCACCCCGCAAACTCTTCGTTACCACCGCCCTGCCGTATGCCAACGGCAACTTCCACATCGGCCACATCATGGAATACATCCAGGCCGACATCTGGGTGCGGTACCAGCGCATGCAAGGCAACGCGGTGAACTTTGTGGGGGCCGACGACACCCACGGCGCGCCCATCATGATTGCCGCTGAAAAAGCGGGCAAAACGCCCCAGCAGTTCGTGGCCGACATCGCCGCTGGACGCAAGCAGTACCTCGATGGTTTTCACATCAGCTTTGACAACTGGCACAGCACCGACGCGCCGGAAAACCACGAGCTGGCCCGCCAGATCTACCGCGACCTGCGTGACCGTGCCGATGGCAGCCTGATCGAGGTCCGCACCATCGAACAGTTCTTCGACCCCGAGAAGAACATGTTCCTGCCCGACCGCTACATCAAGGGCGAGTGCCCCAAGTGCCACGCCAAGGACCAGTACGGCGACAACTGCGAAGTGTGCGGCTCGGTGTATGCGCCCACCGACCTCATCAACCCCTTCTCGGCCCTGTCGGGCGCCAAGCCCGAGCTCAAGCACTCCGAGCACTTCTTCTTCAAGCTCTCTGACCCACGCTGCGTCGAATTTTTGGAAAAGTGGACGCAGGACGGTAAGCTGCAGCCTGAGGTGGCCAACAAGATCAAGGAATGGTTCAGCGTCCGCACCAACCCTGATGGCACCACCAGCGAAGGCCTGGGTGACTGGGACATCAGCCGTGATGCGCCCTACTTCGGCATCGAGATCCCCGATGCACCCGGCAAGTATTTCTACGTGTGGCTGGACGCGCCCGTGGGCTACCTGGCGTCGCTGAAAAACCTGCTCGAAAAGCGTGGCGAAAGCTACGACGCCTACATGGCCGACCCCGCCATGGAGCAGTACCACTTCATCGGCAAGGACATCGTCACCTTCCACACGCTGTTCTGGCCCGCCATGCTGCATTTTTCAGGCCGCAAGACGCCCAACAACGTGTTTGTGCACGGCTTCTTGACCGTGAACAACGGCGAGAAGATGAGCAAGAGCCGGGGCACGGGCCTGGACCCGCTCAAGTACCTGAGCCTGGGCATGAACGCCGAGTGGCTGCGCTACTACCTGGCCGCCAAGCTGAGTGCTCGCAACGAGGACATCGACTTCAACGCCGAAGACTTCATGCTGCGGGTGAACAGCGATCTGATCGGCAAGTACGTGAACATTGCCAGTCGCGCGGCGGGCTTTTTGACCAAGCGCTTTGACGGCAAGCTGACCACCGACTTCGGCGCCACGGGCAGCAACTTGCTGGCCGAGGTGCGCGGTGCGGGCGATGCCATCGCGCAGATGTACGAAACGCGCGAGTACAGCAAGGCCACGCGCGAGATCATGCTGCTGGCCGACAAGGTCAATGCGTATGTAGACCAGAACAAGCCCTGGGACCTGGCCAAGAACCCCGACAACAACGAGGCCCTGCACCAGGTGTGCTCGGTGCTGATCAACACCTTTGCAGCGCTCACACGCTACCTGTCCCCCGTCCTGCCTGGCCTGGCCCAGGCCGTGCAAGGTTTTGTGGGTGTGGACATGCAGCGGTGGGGCGTGGCGGGCGACGTGCAGGCGATCACCCCCTACCAGCACCTGATGCAACGCGTCGCCCCCGAGCAACTTGAAGCATTGTTTGAGGCTCCAGCGCAGGCAGAAAAAGCACCAGCAGCTACTGAAAACATAGCATCCGGCCACCCCGGTGGTGAGGAACTCGCCCCCACCATCACCATCGACGACTTCACCAAGATCGACCTGCGCATTGCGCTGATCGTGAACTGCGAGGCCGTGGAGGGCTCCACCAAGCTGCTGCGCCTGACACTCGACGTGGGCGAAGGCCGCCACCGCAACGTGTTCAGCGGCATTGCCAGCGCCTACCAACCCGCCGACCTGATCGGCAAACACACGGTGATGGTGGCCAACCTGGCCCCGCGCAAGATGAAGTTTGGCGTGAGCGAAGGCATGGTGCTGGCCGCCAGCCATGGCGACGAGAAGGCCACCCCCGGCATCTACGTGCTCAACCCCTGGCCGGGCGCCACGCCGGGCATGCGCGTGCGCTAAGAGCAACCCCCCAAAAAAAGGCCCGCACGGGCCTTTTTTTGTTTCAGGGGTACACACCGCCCAGTACAGCCCTCTCACCAGAGGCCTCCATGGGGAGCGCAACGGGTTGGGATGGTGGAAGCTATCTCAAACCGCTCAATTTTTCTCTCCAACGGCTGCCTCTCCCAACTGCGAGATCAGCAGTGCCAAAAGCTCCGGCACGTCGTAAACCTCTGCGCCGTCTTCTTGCGCACTACGCGCCCTGGAAAAGCGCCAGGCTTGTCCATGACCCAATCCATGGATATGCAGCACTTCGCCTGACTCCAGCCACAGCACAGGAGCAATCACTCTGCACCCGGCGGCGATACAGGCTGTGGCCTCTGGTCGCCCGGCCTCCGGGGCAAACTCGGCCTCCCAGCCCAGCAATAGCGTGGTGTCGTCAACGCGTTGCAGGATATCGGGCTGGGTGAAGGGCGCGAGCGCCGCGAGCGAGTCAGTGGTGTCGCCACCGGTTTCGGGGTCCAACGGTGGCTCGGCCCCCAAGAAGCTTTCGATTACTCGGGAATGCGCCAATGTAGGGCTCAAGGCGAGACAAAAAAACCCGCTGCCGATGGAAAGTGCATCTGTGCCCGTGGTCGCCGCGATGTTGCCCGCAGATGGCATAGGCGCTGTTGTCGTTTCGCTGCCCTCAGCGGCGCTGCATGAAAGTGGTTGAGTGAAAACAATTGCGCCTTGCTGAACCCGCAGACGCTGATCTTCCGGGATGGCGTGGTAGACCGTGTCCAGCAAGGCCAGGAGGTTCGGCCCGAGTTGGCGCTGAAAGTAGCGTTCGCAGAACGCAATGACGCGGCCGTCCTGGTATCCGCTCGGATCTTCAGCCTGCCCACTGAAAAGATCTGTAGCGAGCGTCTGAATGTTCTCCATGTCTTTGCCCAAGGCCACAAACTGCTCTACACCGTCCCAGCAGTCAACGACCAAGGCGGTCTCGATCGGCCCGCCGTAGCACGCCAGAGAGAGAAATTTAGAGAACATGCTCCCACACAGATGCTGGAACGATGTGGCGGAGATGACTCGCGGCAGCGCACGCACCATGCAACGAATCCGTAAGTGCAGGTCGGGGCCGGGACGGCGTTGCCGGGAACCGTCGAAATAGCGAACCAGATCGATGGCCATGTCAGTGACCGATGCTTGCTTGTAGTGCTGGAGGAACGAGACGAAGGCGTCTTCGCTGACCACGGGCGACGCCATACAAAGATACGCATGGACGTACGTTCCCAACGGATTGATGCGGCTGATGAGTTCACCCGGGTCGAGAATGCGCTCGTCGCGCGATTCAATCCTGCCTTCAAAACACAGGCGCTTGAGCGCAGGGCCGAACGTTTTCTTCTTGAACTCCCCCAGGTCCACGTTCTCAAGAATGTCGGCATACAAGCGTTCACGCTCTTGAGTTTGCAAGGCCGCATCTGCGGGATAGATTTGGATGAAGTGGGTGGTCATGAACAGGATGTGCCGTGCAAGGCCTGGCGAACGCCGATCGACGAGGGGGAGACGCTGGGGATGTGTTGGCCGGTGGTTGCCTGCTGCCTTTGCGAATTCTATTCAGCGGCTTGCACGCAAGAGTGGACAAGTTGTCCACCATGGCGCCTCGCGACGGGGCTACCCAGCGAAGCTGCCAGCGCGGTGACAACACACTCGACGGATGCCATTGCGGCCCCGTCACTCACTCCCCGGTGTACCGCCCTGGCCGGTGGCTGATCCACAAAAACCCGCTCATCACCAGGACCGCCAGCACCGAATACGCCACGCGGTCCACTGGCACGATGAACAACGCCAACAGCACCACCGTGCCGTCAATCATCATCTGCACCTTGCCTGCGCGCATGCCGTAGCGGGCTTGCAGGTACAGCGACACCACGGTGGCACCGCCCAAGCTGGACCGGTGGCGCGCCAGAAACAGGCAGCCGGTGCCCAGCAACAAGCCGCCCAACACCGATGCAAACAGCGGGTTCAAGTAGTCCACATGCATCACGTGCGGGAACAGCTCGGTCAGCAGCGACAGCAGGGCGACACTGAAAAAGGTCTTGATGGTGAATTCACGCCCCATGCGCGTCCAGGCGAACCAATAGAACGGCAGGGTCACCAGGAAGAACAACTTGCCGAACGAGACGTCTGTGACGTAGTGCAGCAAAAAAGCCACCCCCGCGGTGCCGCCGACCAACAAGCCCGCTTGGTTGAACAACATGAGCGCCATGGCCACGAACAAGGTCCCCGCAAAAAGCGCCTGTGCGTCTTCAAAGGCACCATGGCGCAGGCCGGTGCCGGTGCCAGGGGCGTCCACGGCGGGGTGGGGAGTTTCGGGCATGGTGGTTTGCGGCGTGCGTTCGTGGATAAAAGGGCGGTCTGCAGATCAGGGGAGTCGTGCGGGCCCACCCGCGGCGGTCAATGCAAGCCGCATGCCACGGCCACGGCCACAGCAAAAGCGCATGTCTGTTGTGGTCCGCCTCGTCTTGGAGCGGTGCGGCCGGGGGCTTGTCACCGGCCGCCCTTGAACTCGGGCGCGTCCAGGTCGTCGCCTGTGTGTGTGCGCAGCACGAATTGGTCAGGCCCATAGATCACAGTGAAAGCCTTGGGCTGATTGGGTGGCGCCAAAAAACGCCAGTCGGCCCAGGTTTCGTTCTTGAGGGCGTACGGCGTAACCTTGGCGGGCTTGCCCAACATGCGCCGCACTTCATCCATGCGCATGCCGGGCGTCACACGGGCAAAGGTCTCGGGAGTGAGCACCTGGCGCAGGGCGGTCATGTGACCATCAGGCCCAATGGTGATCATGTAATTGACCTGGCCAGCAGGCTGGCGATTGTATTCAAACGTGCGGGCGCCGCCGGGCTCCTCCCAGACGTTTTCGGGCGCACCAAAACGGTCGCGCACATCGGCTTCGGTGGACACACCTTCTTTGAGTTCGCTGATACGTTGGGGGTCGCAAGCGGTAAGGCCCAGCAAGGCAAAAAGGACGATGGCGGCGCGTGTGGGGGCGCAATAGTTCAAGGGCATGAGGGCTCCCGGTAAAATCCAGCAAAAGAGGTTAACAGTCCATGTCCATTTTCCGCCGCCCCGATTACCAATCCGATACCACCCAGTTCATCAACCAGCTCAAGGTCGACAAGCCCGAGCTGGAAAACCAACAGCTGGCGGGCCGTGCCCTGCTGTGGGACAAGAAGGTGGACCGCAAGATCTGGGACGAATACCGCGACGGCCAGGTGGAGCAAAAGCCCTACGTCTACCAGACCAACGCGGATTGATTCTTTCCCCCATCGGGATAACCGTTCGGGTATAAAAATGGCCTCTTGCGCTTGATACACAAGCGCAAGCAGCTATGTTTTTAGTAGTAATTCATGACCACAGCGCGCCCTACTGAAGTGGCCGACACATCGGTAGGCCCCGCCACGCAAGGCGGGGGGAACATGCCCGATGTGGTCGATCAGGTGGCTTTGGCGCGCCTGTATGGGGAGCCGCTGTTTGCGCTGCCCACCGATCTTTACATCCCGCCTGACGCGCTCGAAGTCTTCCTCGAAGCCTTCGAAGGCCCGCTCGACTTGCTGCTCTACCTGATCCGCAAGCAAAACTTCAACATTCTGGACATCCCCATGGTGGGTGTCACCAAGCAGTACCTGGTGTATGTGGACGAGATCCGCAGCCGCAACCTGGAGCTGGCGGCCGAATACCTGCTGATGGCCGCGATGCTGATCGAAATCAAGTCACGCATGCTGCTGCCGCCCAAGAAACAGGCCGAGGGCGAAGAGCCCGAGGACCCGCGCGCCGAGCTGGTGCGTCGCCTGCTCGAATACGAGCAGATGAAGATGGCAGCGGCGCGCCTGGGGCAACTGCCGCAATACGGGCGCGACTTCCTGAAAGCCCAGGTCTACATCGAGCAAAGCCTGCAACCGCGCTTCCCGGACGTGCACGTGCTGGACCTGCAAGAGGCCTGGCGCGACATTTTGAAGCGCGCCAAGCTGGTGCAGCACCACAAAATCACCCGCGAAGAGCTGAGCGTGCGGGAATACATGAGCATGGTGCTCAAAACCCTGCAAGGCCGCCGCTTTGTGGAGTTCGAAGAACTCTTCACGCCCGAGAACGGCAGTACCGTGTTGGTGGTCACCTTCATTGCCCTGCTGGAACTGGCCAAAGAGACTCTGATCGAAATCACCCAGGCGGAGGCTTTCGCACCCATCTACGTGCGCCTGGCATATACCCCCGCATGACCGCCCGGAGCGACAGCGCCGCTTCGCCCGCTCTCGTTGCGCGAAAGGGGGACGCCACCGGTGGCCTGGCAAATCCAGTTCCACAGTGGCCATGGCATTGCGCCGCGCCCGTTTCAACGGCAACCGACACCTTTCATGGCATCCCAAGACTTTGACGTTCTCATCGTAGGCAGCGGCCTCGCCGGCCTTTCCGCTGCGTTGCACCTTGCGCCCACGCACCGCGTGGCCGTGATCACCAAACGCACGCTGCAAGACGGCTCCAGCGGCTGGGCCCAGGGCGGCATTGCCGCCGTGCTGGCGGACGACGACAGCTTTGCTGCGCACATCGAAGACACGCTGGTGGCCGGCGCGGGCCTGTGCGACCTGGCCACCACGCGTTTTGTGGTCGAGAACGCGCCCGCATCAATTGCGTGGCTGCGCCAGCTGGGCGTGCCCTTCACACTCGAAGGCGACCACCTGCACCTGACGCGCGAAGGCGGCCACAGTGCGCGCCGCATTGCCCATGTGACCGACGCCACCGGGGCGGCGGTGCAGCGCACCCTGATCGACGTTGTGCGTGCCACACCCGGCATCACCCTGTTCGAGCAACACACGCTGGTGGACGTGATCACCACCCAGAAGCTCGGCCTGCCGGGCCACCGGTGCCTGGGTTTGTATGCCCACGACAGCGACACCGACGAGGTGGTCACCTTTCGGGCACCACAGACCATTTTGGCCACGGGCGGCGCCGGCAAGGTGTACCTGTACACCACCAACCCCGACACCGCCACGGGCGACGGCATTGCCGCCGCCTGGCGCGCAGGCTGCCGGGTGGCCAACATGGAGTTCATCCAGTTCCACCCCACGGGGCTGTACCACCCACACGCCAAGTCGTTCCTGATCAGCGAAGCCGTGCGGGGAGAAGGTGGCAAGCTGCTGCTGCCCCCATCGGCGGGCGGCACGCGCTTCATGTTGGAGCACGACGAGCGCGCCGAACTGGCCCCCCGTGATGTCGTGGCCCGCGCCATCGACTACGAGATGAAACGCCACGGGCTCGACTGTGTGCACCTGGACATTTCGCACCAAAGCCCGGCTTTCTTGCAAGAACACTTCCCCAACATCCTGGCACACTGCGCCGCGCTGGGTATCGACATCACGAAAGAGCCCATCCCCGTGGTTCCCACGGCGCACTTCACCTGCGGCGGCGTGCTCACTGACCTGGCAGGCCGCACCGATCTGCCCGGGCTGTACGCCGTGGGCGAAGTGGCCTGCACCGGCTTGCACGGCGCCAACCGCCTGGCCAGCAATTCGTTGCTCGAATGCATGGTGTTTGCCCGGGCCGCCGCACAGGCCATTGCCGCCGCGCCCACCACCGATCTGCCCGCCGTGCCTACCTGGGACGACAGCCGCGTGACCGATGCCGACGAGTCCGTCGTCATATCGCACAACTGGGACGAACTGCGCCGCTTCATGTGGGACTACGTGGGTATCGTGCGCACCAACAAACGCCTGGAGCGCGCGGCCCACCGCATTGCCCTGCTGCAGGGGGAGATTCAGGAGTTCTACGCGCACTTCCACGTCACGCGCGACCTGCTGGAGCTGCGCAACCTGGTGCAGGTGGCAGACCTCATCGTGCGCAGCGCACAAATGCGCCGCGAGAGCCGCGGCCTGCACTACAGCCGCGACTACCCCGAGATCGCCGCCCCGGCAGCGCCCACCATCCTCGTCCCGCCAGTGCCCCGATGACTTGCAGTATCAAGGAAAAATTTTCTACACCGTATACGACGAAGGCGGCCATGCGGGCATGCCAGCGTGAGCCGCGTGCGCGCATGGTACGAGGCGCTGGGCGACAGCTGTGTGCTGGACTTTCAGCGGCCCTGACGGGCCCCATTGCCCCGCCACAGCCACCGCCGGCCTATCTCAGGAGCTTTCTTTCACGACGCGTCCATTGAGCGGTTGCACTGGCCGCGCATTGGCGTTGTACAGCTGGCGAAAGGCCTTTATTTGCTGCTCACCCAGTTTCACGGGCTCCTTGAGCACCATCCACTGCACGCCTTCGGAACAAGGCGGCGTGGTCAGGGATCCGGCAAAGCTGTAGTACCCCTTTTTGGCCGGCAACAAGGTGCTGGCGTCCAGCGTGAGGCTATCCACTGTGACTTGCTCGCCCATGCGCGGCAGGTGCGCGAAGATGGGGGCCCAGGCGGCATTGGTTTTGCCTGGTTGAATCAATACCGCCACCACACCCAGCCCGCCATCCGCGCCCTTGTGCACGAAGTGCGCCACCATGGCCGCGTGCTTGCCCCCAATGGCCTCCTCGCTGGGGGTATGGAAGTGAAACTGCAACAATTCCAGCGGCTTGCCGTCCACCACCAGCTTGCTGCCCGCCGGCATGTTGACCTGCACTGTGTGCCCGTTATTGACCAAAACTGGGGCACCCGGTGCGTACTGAAAATCCAGTGCAGGTAGCGCTTCCTTTACCGTTGTACGGATGTCGATGGGGCTTTGTGCAGCACCGCGCGCGCAGGCCTCAAAGCCGGGCTCCAGCGCCCCCCAGTGGCTGGCGCCATGCTTTCCCTTGTACTCCCAGTGGGGGTGCGCTTCATCAGCAGTTGCCCAGGCAACGGCACAGAAGGAAAGTGCAGCCATTGCGGTTTGTCGAATCAATTTTTGGTATGTCATGGTTTTTTATTGAAGACAGTTGATGACTTGCCGCAGCGGCCCCGCGCATCCCTGCGCAGCAAACACAGCGCAACGGTGGCGGGTTGGCGCACAGCACCAGCCTCGCAACACGCGAGGCCTTTTGAATTCTGTGCAACGTGCTCTACAAATACAAGGCCAAAAGCCCTGATGCCATGCCAAACAACCCAAGATGTGTTAGTCCACGATGCACTCAGATCCCACCGCCTGCACACGCAGCACGGGACGCGAATCGGCGGCCCACCCACCAAATGCAACGCATGAACCGACTGAGGAGCCATGCACGGCCAACTCGCTCCCTTAAACTGTCGCGGCACGCACAGGGCGTGCCGCGCCCCCGAACGGAACCGGAATCACCATGCCCCACCTCACTGTTGAATACTCTGCCAATCTGCCCCACTACCCCGAGGCGGAAACCCTCACGGCGCTGAATGCCACCCTGTGCGCTCACCCTGAAGTGCAGGACGAAGCCGATTTGAAGACCCGATTTGTCGTGGCTGACAGCTTCGAGATTGGCACGGCGCCCGCCCAACGTGCATTTGTGCATGCACAACTGCGCTTGCTCTCGGGCCGCTCGCCCGAGGCCAAAAAAGAGCTGTCCGAACGAATCGCTGCAGTGCTGCGCGAACGCACACCGCGCCCCAGCGGCGTGCTGGTGCAGCTGAGCGTGGAAGTGGTGGACATGGATCGCGGCTCCTACGCAAAAGAGCGGCTGTAAAGGCCCACACTCGCCCCCCTTCCGGGCTCGCGCACCCACGTGCGCGAGCCCCGCGCTGCGGGCCAACTGACGCGTACGCCCATCGTCCTTGTGGCCACACACCGGCCCCACCCGCATTCCGCCCCAAGGCAAAAATGCCCGCATCTCAGGGCCCAGGCCAGTGACCGCATCTCCCCCTTCTTCGCCTTCCTCCACGGCCCCCCGGACACACCCGGTGTTGCTGGCCATGAGCCTGCTGCTGATCGCCTGCAATCTGCGCCCGGTGTTCGGCAGCCTGTCCGTGGTGCTGCCGGACATCATGCGCGACACCGGCCTGAGCGCCACCGGTGCCAGCCTGCTCACCACGCTGCCCATCATTTGTCTGGGTGTTTTTTCGGCGCCGGCGCCCGCCCTGGCCCGGCGCTTTGGGGTTGAACGCACGCTGCTGGGCGCCATGCTGCTGATCTTTATCGGCACCCTGATGCGCGCATGGGTCAACCTGCCTTTGTTGTTTGCCTCATCGGTGCTGGCCGGGGCCGGTATTGCCCTGGGCAACGTGCTGCTGCTCGGCCTGATCAAGCGCGACTTTCCGCGCCGGGCGGCCATGATGACCGGCCTTTACACTCTCTCCATCTGCGCGGGCGCCTCGGTGGCCACCGCTTTCACGGTGCCGCTAGAGCAACACCTGTTCAACGGCGCATGGGCCCCGGCATTGGCGTCGTGGGCACTGCCCGCGCTGCTTGTGACCCTGGTGTGGGCGCCCGTGGCGCTCTCTTCCCCACACAGTGCCTTGATGTCCCGCGCAACCCGTGCGACGAGCAGGACCCGCGAGGATGCGACCGCATCTGCGCTCGCCTCCTCACAAGAGAAAGGCAACGGAAACGACAGCCTGCGCCACAACCGCCTGGCGTGGCAAGTCACCGTATTCATGGGCACCCAGTCGGCCATGGCCTATATCGTGATGGGATGGCTCGCCCCGATCCTGCGCGAGCGGGGGCTTACAAGCGCCGAAGCAGGCTACGTGGTGGCCACTGCAATCCTCACCCAGTTGGTCACCAGCCTGGTCACCCCGTCGATCGCGGCGCGGTGCAAAGACCAACGCGCGCTGGCAGCGGGCCTGGCGCTTGTGGTGTCCGGGTCGCTGCTGGCCCTGATCTTCGCGCCACTCTCGGGCCGCTGGTTGTGGGCCGTGGTGCTGGGCTGCGGGCTGGGGAGTGCGTTTTCACTGGCGTTGAGCCTGATCGTGATGCGCAGCCCCAACATCCACGTCACCGCTCAGCTATCGGCCATGGCCCAAGGCTGGGGCTACGCGCTGGCCGCGTTTGGCCCGCTGCTCGTCGGTCTTCTGCGCGGCTGGACGGGCACCTTTGCGTCCGCCGCGGCACTGATTGCAACGTTGGCAATGGCCATGGCCTGGAGCGGCTGGGGCGCAGGGCGAAACATGCTGGTGCAACCCGGCAAGGCCTGATACCCGCGCCTGCGAGTAGGCTGGATAACGGCGCTGCGCAACGGAACCGGCCCATTAAATTGAAACGCCTTCGCAATAGCTCGAAGCCGCTCAAGCAACCCGTGGACCAGTGCCCGACGCACCACTGCCTGATGCGATGCGCGGGCCGTCCAGATCAGAGGGCTCCGAGATGTCGCGAATGGCCTCGGCCAGGCCACCCCCATCGGCCTTGGTCGCCAAGTCGCCCAAAGACACGATGCCGACCAACTGCTGATCGTTGTTGAGCACTGGCAGTCTGCGCACCTGTTGCTTGCGCATGGATTCGAGCGCCGAGGCGACGGAGTCGTCTTCATGGCAATACAACATGCCTTCGGACATGATGCCACTGAGCTGCGCATTCATGCGCTCTTGTGCGACGGCGCGCACGACGATGTCACGGTCTGTCACCATGCCCACCAGCCGCACGCCATCGCAGACAGGCAAAGAGCCGATGTCCAGTTCGCGCATCGCCTGCGCCGCAGCAATGATGGTGTCGGTCGGAGACATGGTGCGGATGCCGCGGGTCATGATGTCGGAGACGGTTTGCATGGTCTATTGCCCAGTGAATGGAAAAGAGGAGCCGCCCCACGGCACGCTGCCCATCTGATGGGATGAGAAGCAGGAATCGTATTGGCCCTGCTGCGGTGTCTGGCAGCTGGAAGAGAGACACGAGCCCAGGCTGTAGTCGCCATCGCCTTGTTGCCGGTGCGCTCGGTTGCCGGAGCTTGGCTGGGCCTGGGCCTGTGCTCGGTCCGACGCCCCTTGCGAAAACGGGTGATGGCCTTCACCGCTCCAGCCACGCGGGGAACGCTGGTTTTGCACTGGGCTCTCTGGGTCGTAATGTGTCATGTGATGCTTGGGCAGACGGAAACCACACAGCCCTGCAGATGACCACCATGTGCAATGCAATGTGCAGCGCCATCGTCGCGCTCTGAACCCGCGTTTTTTGTAGGCGCGAACCTATAGGGCTGTCATCCATTCAAGATGACGCGTGACCAGGCGGCCCCACAACGCAGGACGAAGGAAGCAGCACGCAGGACGCAGAATCAAAACAGCGTGTTGTGTTGTGTTGTGGTGCTGTGCAGCGCCTGCAACAGGCGTGCGCGCCGAGGGTGCTGATTCGGCAAGCACTTGCCGCTCGAAATTTTGCTCCATTTTTAGAAGCAATAGGCGCTTGCCAATCAAGCGCTAGCGGGCAAATAGACGGTAATTTTCAAAACCCCAGCGCCCTGTAGCCCGCCATTTGAGCTGGCCGATTCAGGCCAAGCTGCGCGGGGCGCCGTGGCACAGCACCATACCGGGTGCGATGAGGCGTGGAACCCGCCGCGCGGGCTTTTGATAAACGCCCAGCCTCCTCCCGTGGCCGCATCTCGCAAGCGCAGCGCAGCTCAACAGCGCGGCCGATACTGGGCCAGGGCCTGAAAGCAGAGCTCGCGCTTTGGGTGGCCGAGTCGGCGATCAATTCCTTGCGCCCACGCAGACCGGTGACAGGGCCTGTGTCAAAGATGGAATGCAACACCACGGTGCAGGCGAGGCACGACCGCTCCTCCCCGTCCTGACGGCCATGGACGACTGGCTGGCGCGGCAGTCACGCTGGCAAACAGGGGGCGCCGGCACGGCCAGGGTGCCAGCACCACCCTCACCTGCCTAGCGCTTCAGTCGCCCGACGCTTCTTCTTCCGCAAGGTCGGCAGGCGTTCTGCCAGCGGCGTTACGGGCGCCGTCGTCCGCTCCGTGCTGGAGCAAGAGCGCGATGACCTGCGGGTTGTCCTCACCTGCAAACCACATGGCATCGGTGTCGCCAGCGATCCACGTTTGGCCGCTGCAGTAGTGCAGGGCCGTGTTGCCGTAGACATCCACGGCGTGCACATCGGCCCCGGCCGACAGCAAATAGCCCACCACCGCCAAATCGTCCGCCAACGCTGCCGCCATCAAGGGCGTGCCCTGGCGGCGCAAGCGGCCTTGCAAAGACCACAAGGCCCGGGCCGCACGCGCGTTCACGTTGCAGTGCAGATGCTCCACGAGGTACTGCACCATCTCCAGCTTGTGGGGCTTATCACTGGACGAGTTGCAGGCGAACAGAAGCAGGTTGGGCCCGGCCAGATGGGCATGGTGCTCGGCCAGCCTGCGCACTGCATCGATGGCAAGGCTGTTGACCGCAGCCCCCAAAGTGTCTGCGTTGACCTGGGCTCCATGCGACAGCAGCAGGTCGACGAACTCGGCGCTTCCCGACGCCGCAGCAAAGCCCAGGGCGTCGCTGCCGTCTCGGGCCCGCGCCGCCATGTCCGGCCGGCGGCGCAACACGGCCTGCAGGTTGAACGCGTGCATCGCAAGCTCTTCTTCTGCGTCTGCGATCTCTTGTGCACGGTCCTCCGCGCGGCTGTCCTCGTCGTCGTCTTCCACCTCGCTGTCGTCTTCCTGGGTCGCATAGAAATGGTTCTCCAGCGCCCAACGGTAGCTTTCACAGGCCGTGAGCAGTGGCGTGCACCCCTCCGAATCACGGAAGTCGACCGTGCCCTCGCTTTGGATCAAGGCATCAAGCGCGTCCTCGCTCATTTTTTCGCGCTTCATCCGGGACGTGAAGCCGTCGAAGCGGTAACGCTGTTCATCGTCCTGCGGGTCCTCTTCGTCCTCTTCGTCTTGGTCTTCGTCTTCGTCGGCCTCCCCGTCGGTGTCCGCGCTCTGCGGCGTCGCGCCCGCGCCTTCCTGCTCCACAAACTCTTCGATCAAGTGCCAAAAGGAGTGCGACAGGTCGCGCTCGTCGTTGGAGAGCGCCCTGAACAGCAGGTCGCTACCGTCGAGTTCGCACTCTGTACCCAACAATTCAAAAGCCCGTGCGAGATAGCGTGTACTGGCGAACTCTTCGGGGTTCTGCAGATAGCCGGAGACCTCCAGGTGTTCGGGGATTCCGCGCTGCAGGCGCTCCAAGGCAGCGGCCTGATGGGCGTGGCGGATTCTGCAGATACCGGGTGCGACCGCAAGAGAAGCGTTTTGCATGATGGGCTTGTGCTTTAGGGATGGATAGGATGGATCGGGTGGCTGGCGCGGCCGGCGCGCGGGCATGCCGAGTGCGCGGGGCACGCGGGGTCGCCGACCACACGGCGGCTTCGACCCCGTCACCGCCTGCCAGCGCGCGCTGACTTGGAAACTTCATTCGCCTGATGCGTCTTCTTGGCTGCGGCTGGCAAACAGATCGGCAGGCGTTCTACCGGCCACATTGCGGGCGCCATCGTCCGCACCGTGGCTGCGCAGCAGGTCGATGACCTTCGGGTTGTCATCCAGCGCGAACCAAAGCGTCCCCCCGCCCGGCTCGTTCACCCACGTCTGGCCGCTGCAGTAATGCAGCGCCGTGTTGCCGTACGCGTCTGCCGCGTGCAGGTCGGCCCCGGCGGACAGCAGGTACTGGACAAGCGCCAGGTCGTCTGTCAGCGCGGCCGCCATCAAGGCCGTGCCAAGGCGGCCCACCGGCCCCTTGAACGCGCTGGCGACCTTTGTTGCGCGGGCATTCACGTCGCAGCCCAGTTCCTCCACCAGATAGCGCACCATCTCCAGCTTGCCGGGCACGATGCTATAGGCAGAGCAAGCGCCAACCAGCAGATCAGGCCCCGCGAGGTGCGCGTGGTGCTGGGCGAGCTTGCGCACCATGTCCAGCGAAAGGCTGCGGACTGCGCCCTGCAGCGCGCCCGCGTTGACCGTTGCGCCGTGTGCCATGAGCAGATCAACGAACTCCACGCTGCCAGACTCTGCCGCCAGGCCCAGGGCGTCCGAGCCATCCCTGTTGCGCGCGCCCATGTCCGGACGGCGTTGCAGCACGGTGTGCAGGTTGTGCACGTTCCTTTCCCACTCTTGTGCCGCGTAGGCTTCTTCTTCCGGGTCGTCGTCGTCGTCGCCCTCGTCGCCGTCGGTATCGGTGTCGCCGTCCATCTGCGCATCTGCACGCGCCGAAATGGCCCAGCGGTAACTCGTGCTCGCCGCAAGCAACGGCGTGTCGCCGTTGTAGTCGCAAAAGTCCACGCTGCCCTCGCTGGCGATCACGGCATCGAGTTCGGCCAAGGTGATCTTGCGATCTCCCATCTCGCTGATGAAGTCATCGGCCGCTTCGCTGGCGTGGTGGCGAGCGTCCTGCTCGTCGTCCACATCCTCACCGGCTTCGATCATCGCCAACTTGGTCCCCTCGGACAGGGAGCCCGGGTTCTCTTCGTGCGCCAACGTTTCAATGAAGTCCCAGTAGTAGACCGAGAGGTCCGCGCTCTCGCTGCTTGCAAAAGGCACCAGCACCAGATCGCCGCCATCCACATCGCATTGCGTGCCCAGCAGCTCAAACGCCCGCGCAAGATAGCGCGTGCTGGCGAACTCTTCGGGGTTCTGCAGGTAGTCCGCAATCACCGTGTGCTTGGGGCACCCGCGCTGCAAGCTCTTCAAAGCGGCGGCATGGTCGGCCGCACGGATTCGGAAAGCTCCAGGTTCACTGACAAATGCGCTGGTTTGCATGGTTTCACTCTCTCGTCTTGGGTTGGTTGGATTGGTTGCGTTGGAAATGGGCACCTGGCCTCAGCCGGTCCAGCGTGTGCCCGTGTAGAAGGCCGGTGCCAAAACCTTGGCGTCGTTGTTCCAGGGCTCGCTCACCACGACCTCGCCGCTGCGGGCTGCTGCGATCAGGGCTTGGAATGAAGCGGAAAACGCGCGCTCCGTGAGCAACGCCTGCGCCCTGTGCACGAAGCGGGTGCGCGGGCTGTCGGGGCCTTCCTGGCCCACGTCGAAGTGAAAGATGCGGTACACCGCCAGCATCACCAGCTCGCGCCACACGGGATCTTCCGGCACATCCTCTTGCGCGCAGTGGAGGTACCAGAGGTCCATCGGCTGCTCGTACTGGAACAGCATGTCGCTGCTGCCCCGGTTGAGGGGGGCAGGCCACACCAGCCATTGGCTCATGGTCCACAGCGTGTCCAGCGTAAAGCGGTGCCGCCTCAACGGGAACTCTTCGTAATCCAGGGTGTATCGGGGTGCCCGGTAGCAGTAGGTATCGCGCGTCACCGGCAGGCGCACGGTTTGCTGTGTGATGTCGGGCCACATCAGATTGAACAGGCGTTCGTTCTGGCCATCGGTATGCACTTCGATCTGCCGGCAGTCCGCATAGGGCTCGGGCGCAGGCGGCAGGGTGGCGGCCACTTGGGGCAGCTCTTTTTCCAGATCGGCGATGCGAAACATCCGCAGGCTGCCCGACGCGGGCTCGGACAGACCGATCTGCCACAACGTGTTGAACCCGATCAACCGGTCGTCCCAACGGGCATGGGGGTTGTTCATGAACTGGTCGCGCAAAGGGCGCAGCACCGCGTCGTCACGGCTGGGGTGCAGGTACAGAAAGAGCAGCAGGTCCAGATGCCGCGTGGTGGAGCCTTGGCTCCAGTCATGGAGCTTCTTCCACTCGGGCAGTTGGCCCTTGAGAAAGTACTGCTTGATGAGGCTGCGGGCCTTCTTGTTCTTGTCCAGCACGTACAGCAGCTTTTCAATCTCCAGCCACTGCTGCTTGCGCTCGGCCATCCAGGCCTTGTCACTGGTTTTCCAGTGGCTGGTATCGAATCCATCCCAATACTCCATTGCACACTCCATGTCTTGCTCTGTGGGGCCCAGGCAGTGGCCGATTGCGGTGGATGATAGGCAGCGATTTGCACTTTGCACTGGACAAGTTGTCCGGTGGCGCCTTTGACGTGTGGATGACCGACAGGCAACGGCCCGCGTGGCAACTGTCAGGGCAGCAGTGTGGCCGGTAGCCAGCCGCGCAGGCTGTTGATGAACGCCCAGTTCTGCACTTTGACCACATCATCCACGCGCAAGACGGCTTCCGTCACCCAGCCATCGCGAAGCGCCACGGCGCGGCCAATACCCGGCAGCAGCCCGCACGACAGCGGCGGCGTGATCCAGCGGTCGTCGATGAAGGCCGCTATGTTGCCGAAGGTGCTTTCGGTGATCTCCCCGGCCTCGTTCCACAACACCGTGTCGAACACGCCGGGCGTGGTGGGGGCGAAGGCCGCGTAGTGTGCGCGGCGGGTGGTTTTGTAGCGCACAAATTCGCTGTGTGCGGCCTCGAAAGGCCGGGTGGCCAGTTGCAGGCACACTGGCTCTGCGGTGGGGTGCAATGCAAAGGCTTCGGTGCGCGAGCTGCCGTCGGCTGACAACAACAGGCGCACGCGCCATGCGCCGTCGCGGTGCTGCAAGGCGGCGATCTGCAGCTCTT
>RCMZ01000528.1_pt1 | contig 20841 bp, 21 predicted proteins | sample 2041141 | NCBI WGS metagenome assembly RCMZ01 (sample SAMN09708263, study PRJNA481090) | Wastewater metagenome, whole genome shotgun sequencing project. | biome: sewage; isolation source: Davis station wastewater (DW) | place: Antarctica: Davis Station | collected 2010-03-01
GAACCCGGAACCCAGGAGGCTCGCAATCCGGCGCCGAATACGTCCAACAACGGCGCCGCAGCCCTGGGTTCCGGGTTCTTCGCTTCGCTGCGCCCCGGAATGACGATCTGAGATTTCGACCTACTGAATGTCGATTGAACCTAGACCAAGGCCCGCCGGGGCCGACGGGTCCTTTGGGACAGGATCAGCGGGTCTTGGACTTGGGAACGGACACCAGGGTCACGCCTTCGAACTGGCCCACGACGCGGCCGGCGCTGGTGACGCGCGGGTCTTGCATGGCGTCTGCGGGGCAGCCCAAAAGATCGGCGCTGTCGTCCAGAAGCTCCGAGGTGGCGAAGGTTTCGCCCAGCAGGCGGCAGGGACCGTCAGGATAGGGATAGCCCTTCTCCATCACCCGCAGGCCTTCGGGGAAGACGAAGGGGGTGTGGGCCGTGGGCGCGCCCGCACAGCCCGCCAGAAGTCCCAGGCCGGCAAGAAGCAGAATTCGACGCATGGCGCGCACCCCCTTGGTAATCGACGATCATACTGACGGCGATGAACGCCATCGTGGATACCTGTGCCCGGCAAGGCCAAGCTTGTCCACCATCTAGCCAGATCCGTGTGCATCGCACAAAGTGTCGGCCATGACCGACGCCAGACTGGAAATCGCCGCAGGCTTCGCAACTGCACGAGGGCCAAAACCTGACAATCAGGACTTTGGCGGGGTGCATCTGGGCACGGTGACGGAACAGCGCGAACATGGCGTCGTCGCCGTGATCGCCGACGGCGTGTCGGGATCAAAGGCGGGGCGTGCGGCGGCGGAACTGACGACCCGCAGCTTTATCGACGGCTATCTGGACCAGAACCCGCTGAACGGCATCGCCGCCAATGGGATCAAGGCCCTGCGCGGCTTCAACCGCTGGCTTCATTCGCGCGGCAAGATCGATCCGGCGATGGAGGCGGCGGCGACGACCTTCACCGCCCTGATCCTGCGCGGGCGCGAGGCGGTGGCCCTGCATGTCGGCGACAGCCGCGCCTGGCATTTCCGCGACGGCGTCCTGACCCGGCTGACCGAAGACCACACCCGCGCCCAGGCGGGGATGAGCCATGTGCTGTACCGGGCCGTGGGGATCGAGGCGGATGTGAAGCTGGACGTGCGCCATGTCGGCCTGCAACCGCATGACCGGCTGTTGCTGACCACGGACGGGGCGCATGGTGTCCTGTCGGACGAGGCCCTTGTGCGGCTGCTGGGGCGGCGCGGATCGCCGGACGCCGACGCCAAGGCGATCCTGGCGGCGGCGACCGAGGCGGGAACCCGCGACAACGCCACCGCCATCGTCATCGACGTGGTCCAGACCGGCGCGCCCGACTGGGAGGCGATCACGGCCGAGGCGGAGGGTCTGGTCATCCAGCCGCCGCCTGAGGTGGGGGATAATGTCGACGGTTTTCACCTGACGCGGCTGGTCGCGGACGGGCGCTATACGCGGCTGTTCCTAGCCAGGGACACTCTGGGTGACGCCGGGACGGTGGTGCTGAAGTTTCCAAAGACCGCTGTGGTGTCCGAGCGGGGGGCGCGGATCGCCTTCCTGCGCGAGGCCTTCATCGGCCGCCGCATCGACAGCCCCAATGTCGGACGGGTTCTGACGCTGGAGACGGGGCGGCAGGGGCGGCTCTACATCGTTCAGCCCTTCTACGCCGGGACCACTCTGCATCGGCGTCTGGCCGAGGACGGGCCGCCCGAGATCGCGCCGGGCATCGACATCGCCCTGAAACTGGCGCGCGGGGTCGCGGCCCTGCACCGGGCGGGGGTGACCCACCGCGACATCAAGCCGGACAATGTGATCCTGGAGACTGACGGCCGGCTGAAGCTGGTCGATCTGGGTGTCGCGCGTCTGCGCCGGGCCGAAGAATTCGCCGAGGCCGAGGCCCCCGGCACACCGGGCTTCAAGGCGCCGGAGATGTATGACGGCGAAAGCGGAAACGCCCGCACGGACCAGTTCGCCCTGGGGGTGACCCTGTACCGGCTGTTCACCAAGACCTATCCGTGGGGCGAGGTCGATCCGGCGGATGCGCCCCGTTTCGACAAGGCGCCGACGCCGCCCGGCCGCCATCGCCCGGATATGCCCGCCTGGCTGGACGCCGCCATACTGAGGGCCGTCTCGCCCAACGCGGAAGATCGGTTCGAGGATGTGGAAGACCTGATCCGGGTGCTGGAGACCGGCAGCGCCGCCGCCGCCCCGCCGCCCCGAACCCTGTCATTGATCGAACGCGATCCGGTGCGGTTCTGGCAGGGCGTCAGTCTTCTTCTGGTGGTGCTTTTGGCCATCTCCCTGGCGACCCGCTAAGCTTTCCGGCTCAAGCTGGGCTGTGGGGTGGTGCGACACAAAGCCTTGTTCGACCGTGGAACGGGTCTTTGGGCTTGGGGTTGTTGGGCCTCCCCCTGAGACATGAAGGCCATTCCATGATCAAGACGCTCGCAACCAGCGCCATTGCGCTGGCGATGATTTCCACGCCCGCCCTCGCGCAGACCGCCACGCAGAATTGGTCCGGCCCCTACGTCGGCATCTTCGGCGGTTACAACAAGTCAAATAGCGACGGTGATGAAATCCTGCGCTTCGACCGCAATCTGGACGGCGTCTATGGCGACCAGGTCTCCACCGCGGGCGGCGCCGACGCCTTCAGCCCCGGCTTCTGCGGCGGCACGGCGACCAGCACGGCGCCGGGAACGGGCTGCAAGAAGGACAATGACGGCGTCGAGGCGGGCGTGCGCGCCGGTTACGACTGGCAGTTCGGCAACTTCGTCGTCGGCGCCCTGGCGGAATACAGCGTCAACAACGTCCAGGATTCGGTGACGGGTTTCAGCACCACCCCAGCCTATTACACCTTCACCCGCGAACTTCAGAGCACGGCGGCGGCGCGCCTGAAGCTGGGCTACGCCATGGGGCCTGCGCTGGTCTATGGCACGGGCGGCTATGCTTATGGCAAGTTCGAGAACAAGTTCCGCACCTCCAACACGGCCAACAGCTTCACCGAAACCACCGACTCGGATGACGGCGACGGCTGGCAGGCGGGCGGCGGCGTGGAATATGCGCTGGGACGCGGCCTGACCGTCAGCGGCGAATACCTCTACACCTCGCTGGACGTCGACAGTCCGGTGATCCGCGTCGGCCAGGGCACGGCGCCCGCCACCAACCCCTTCGTCCTGGCGCCCAACACCACGGGCACGGACATGACACGCGGCAACGGCCGTTTCGGCGCGCATATGTTCCGCGTCGGCATGAACTATCGCTTCTGATCAGCGAACGGCGGCGGGCCTCGGCTCGCCGCCAAACTGGCGTCAGGCCCTGCCGCCCTGACTGGATAACTGCGAGGCCCGAACGCCCATCTGGGCCAGGGCGCGGGTCCATTTGGTGTCGTGATTGGTGTCGAAAATGATGTCGAGATCGGCTTCGGCGGTCAGCCAGACGTTTTCGGCCAGTTCGTCCTCCAACTGACCTTCGCCCCAACCGGCGTACCCCAGCAGCAGGGTTGAACGGGCCGGACCCGACACGTCGTCGGTCATGGCGGCCAGGGCTTCGCGCGTGCCCGTCATGGCCAGTCCCTCGCCGAACGGCAAGCTGTCCTCGCCGATCATCCAGTCGTCGGTGTGCAGCACGAAGCCGCGTTCGCGCTGGACCGGGCCGCCGATCATGACGGCGCGGCCCACGGCCTCGGCCGGGGCGGGGGCGTCCAGCTTGTCCAGCACGGCTTTCAGGTCGATGCCTTCGACCGGGCGGTCGATGCGAAGCCCCATCGCATGATCGGACCCGTGGGCGCAGACCAGTATGACGGCGTGTTCGAAACGCGGATCGCTGATGCCGGGCATGGCGACAAGCAGACGGCCTGTCAGGGAGGAGGCGTCGGTCATAGCGGCATAATCTGTTGGTTAACGGCGGCGCGCAAGATGCTTGACGCTTGCGGACGCGCGGCATGGGCCTATGTGTCGCGCACACGGTTTCATTTCCACCCAGACCCCTCGGAGAGACTTCATGACCATCCAGATCGGCGACCGCATTCCGAACGCGACCCTGGCCCAGGCGACGGCTGAAGGCCCCAAGCCCGTCTCGACCGCAGACATCTTCAACGGCAAGACCGTGGCCCTGTTCGCCGTCCCCGGGGCCTTCACCCCGACCTGCTCGGCCCGTCACCTGCCGGGATTCAAGGACCATCTGGCCGACATCCAGGCCAAGGGCGTGGACACGGTCGCCTGCATCTCGGTGAACGACGCCTTCGTCATGAAGGCCTGGGCCGAGAGCCAGGGCATCGACGACGGCTCCATCGTCATGCTGGCCGACGGCAATGGTGAACTGACCCGCGCGCTGGGTCTGGTGCTGGACGGGACGGGCTTTGGCCTGGGCGAGCGTTCGCAGCGCTATTCGATGCTGGTCAAGGACGGCACGGTTTCGCAGCTGAACATCGAACAGGGCGGCGAGTTCAAGGTGTCGTCGGCTGAACACCTGATCGCCCAGCTGTAAGGCATTCGACGCGAGTTCTGATCGCGCAAGGATTGTGCTAAGCTGACGCAATCCCCAACTTGGCCGTCGCTCTTCCCCTGGAGAGGCGGCCTTTTGCGTTGAGTGGTGATGACCGACGTCTTCTCAACCGAAAAGCGCAGCGCCGTCATGCGCCGGGTCAGAGGGCGCGACACCGCGCCTGAACTGGCCGTGCGCCGTATTCTGAGGGCGGCGGGCGTCGGCTATCGGCTGGGCGGCTGTGGTCTGCCGGGCAGACCGGATGTGGTGATGAAGGGGCGGCGTCTGGCGATCTTCGTCCACGGTTGCTTCTGGCACGGACACGACTGTGCGCGGGGTTCGCGTCAGCCCAAGGCCAATGCGGACTATTGGATCGCCAAGATCGCCCGCAACCGTGCGCGCGATGCGACGGCGGAGGCGGCCCTGGAGGAGCAGGGCTGGCGGGTGCTGACCGTGTGGGAGTGCGAGATGAAGGCGCCGGACTTCGCCGAACGCCTGATCCGCGCCGTTGGTGATCAGGCGGCGGAGGCCGCGTCCGACTGATTGTTCTCTGCATCGCTGAGAACGTGCTGCAGGGCGCCGATCAGGGCCGGGGGCGTCAGGGGCTTGGGCACGAAATAGGCCATGCCTGCCGCCTGACAGGCGGCGATGTCCTCGGGCGCCGTGTCGGCGGTGACCGCAATGACCGGCGTTCGGGCGTTGGGACCGTTTCCGGCGCGCAGGCGTCGCGTGGTCTCGCGGCCATCCAGTTCCGGCATTCGCACATCCATGAAGATCACATCGAAGGCGGTCTCGGCGCAACGATCCAGGGCGATCAGGCCGTCGGCGGCGGTGGTGATTTCACAGCCCAGCGGCTGAAGGATCAACTGTACAGCGCGACGGTTGATGTCGTGGTCGTCAACGACCAGCAGGCGCAAGGGGCGTTCATCGTCGTCTTCAGCGGGTTCAGAGGCGTCAGCGACGGCCTCATCGACAGGCGGTGCAGGCGCAGCCTCGGCGGGCGCAGGGATGGGGGCGGCGGGCGTCGTCGACTTTGGTTCAGGGGGCAAAGTCTGCGCCTGAGGCTCGAACTTGGACGTCGACAGGGCGCGGGCGATGGCCAGACGCCCGTCATCAATGGGCGTCGCGGCAGGCGCGGCGGCGCTTTCGCCCTTGGGCAGGAACAGGGAGATGGTGAACTTCGCGCCTTCGCCCGGCGCGCTGCGGGCCGTCAGGCGGCCGCCCATCAACTCGATCAGATCGCGGCTGATGGCCAGACCCAGACCACTGCCGCCGTGGCGGGCGCTGACGCCGTCTGCTGTCTGGTCGAACGGCGTGAACAGGCGCTCCAACTGGTCCGCCGTCATGCCGGAGCCCGTGTCGGCGACCTCGATCAGAATTGAATATCCAGAGGGTTCTTCGGCCCAGGCGTCCAGGCGCAGGGTGATGGCGCCGGATGTGGTGAACTTCATGGCGTTGGACATCAGGTTGTTCAGCACCTGCCGCAGCCGCATCGGATCGCCGCGCACGGCGTCGGGCATCATATTGGCGCCTTCGACCCGCAGCTTCAGTCCCTTGGCTTCCGCCGCGCCGCGCCACAGACGCAGGGTCTGGGCCAGCAGGGTGCGCAGGTTGAAATCGACCGTCTCGACCGTCATGCGGCCCGCGCCGATCTTGGAATGGTCCAGCAGATCGTCCAGCAAGGCCTTCATCATCAGGCCGGCGTCGGTGATCAGGCTGGCGTTGGCGCGGGAATGGGCGTCGCCGGCCTTCAGTTCGGACGCGCCGGTCAGGATGGCGCCGATGGGGGTGCGCAGGTCGTGGCCGATGGCGGCCAGGAATGCGGCGTGGTCGGCGAGGGCGCCCTCGGCCTTGCGACGCAGATGGTCAGCCTCGGCGTGGCCGCGTAACTGCGCTTCGGTCACCTCGCTCATCCGTTGCCAGCTGACCAGGATGTACAGGGTGTAGAGCACGACGGCCGCGGTCAGGGTGGTGATCAACGCCGTCGATGCGCCAAAGGCCGCCGCAAAGAACGGGGTGGCGCCCAGGTAGATGAAGTAGGGCGTGACGGTCGCAATCAGAACCACGGGTGAACGCGGCGCGCTCATCATCGCAAAGAGCATGGCCGCAGGCAGCAGAACGGCGGCGCACACGCCGCCCAGCGGGCCTCCGATCAACCACATGGGCACAGACAACGAGCCGAACAGGGCCGTATTCAGGAACAGGACGATGCAGCCGAAAATCTTTCGGATCGTGCAGAGGTCTTGCGGTTCGGCGCGATTGATCGGGGCGAAGACCGCCAGTTCTACGATCTGGGTCAGCACATAGAGCGCCACCCACGACAGGCTGAGGGGCCAGCCGATCATGGGCGCGACGACCAGAGCCACGCCGCACCCCAGGCCCAGGCGTTGAGCCAATGTCGTTTGTCGATGACGCACGGCGGTCGTCCAACCGCTGGCGACCGGCTCGTCGGCGATCAGCTTCGGCATTCAAATCCCCAAGGGCGCGGCGCATTTTCGTCCGCTTATCCGCAGGGTCTCATACTGAGACTAACGCACCGTCAACGGGCGCCGACAGCCTCGGACAGGGTGGAGAACCCGTCGGCGCGCAGGCGGGCGGCCAGGTCATGCTTGATCCGCCCCACCAGGCCCGGCCCTTCGTAGATCAGGGCGGAATAGACCTGGACCGCCGAGGCGCCCAGGCGGATGCGGGCGTAGGCCTCGGCGCCGCTGTCGATGCCGCCCACCGCGATCAGGGGCAGGCGGCCCTGTGCGGCCTCGGCTGCGGCGCGCAGGGCTTTTTCGGCGAACGGGCGGATGGGGGCGCCGGACAGGCCGCCGGTCTCGGATGCCTGAGATGAGCGCAGGGTCTGGGGCCGTTCCAGCGTGGTGTTGGATACGATCAGGCCGTCGATGTGGTGGGCGATGGAGGCCTCCACGATCATGGCCACCTCGTCGGAGATCAGGTCGGGGGCGATCTTCAGGAAGACGGGAACGCGCGCGGCTGCGTCGATCGGCCGCGCGGCGTCGATCCGGCCCAACAGATCGTCCAGTTGCTCACGGCCCTGCAGGGCGCGCAGGCCCGGCGTATTGGGCGACGAGATGTTGACGGTGAAGTATGAGGCGCGTCCGACCAGCCGCTGAAGCCCTGCGACATAGTCGGCGGCCTTGTCCTCGGTGTCCTTGTTGGCGCCCAGATTGGCGCCGACCACCACGCCAGCGGGGCGGTGGTCCAGACGGGCGGCGAAGGCCTCAAGACCCGCGTTGTTGAAGCCCATCCGGTTGATGATCGCCCGGTCTTCGCTCAGGCGGAACAGGCGGGGCTTGGGATTGCCCGGCTGGGCGCGCGGGGTGACCGAGCCGCATTCGACAAAGCCGAAGCCCAGACGCGACAGGCCGCGCAAGGCCTCGCCGTTCTTGTCCAGGCCGGCGGCCAGACCCACCGGATTGGGCAGGCTGAGCCCCGCAATCCGGGTGTGCAGGATCGGGTCGTCAGCGGGCGGCGAGGGCAGGGGGGCGAAGGCCAGTCCCTTGATCGCCAACTGGTGCGCGGTCTCGGGGTCGAGGTTGCGCAGGATGGCGCCGCCCAGGTCGATCACGCTCATCTACGCGTCCTTGAAGATGATTTCGCCGCCGACCGTCACCGACAGGGCGCGCGAGGCTGTCACCGCCGCCACAGGCAGGGGCGCATACAGATGAGGGAACAGGGCGCCGCCGCGTGACGGCTCCCACACCAGATCGTCGCCGAACTGCGTCAGGTCCACGCTCAGCATCAGCAGGTCCGTCTGACCCGCGTAGTGTTTGCGCAGCGTCTCGGCCAGCTGGTCCTCGGTGGACATATGGATGTAGCCGTCGGCCAGATCGACGGGTGAGCCTTCATAACGGCCCTCGGCCACCGCCACGCGCCATTCGTCGGCGGCGACCACCTTGTAGGCGATATCGCTCATTGGGCGCCCAGCGACCGCGGGGTCAGGAAACCCTCATAGGTGCAGCGGCCCGCCACATCGACGGTGAACAGGGCGGCGGCGCCCGGTGGAAAGCCGCCCGCCATCCGGTCCAGCACAGCGGGCGAGGCCGCGCTCTCGGTCAGATATTCAACAGCCAGCACATGGACGCCCGGATTGTGCGCCAGAACCAGCAGGCAGCCCGCCTCCTCCTCGCTGTTCTCGACGAAGCGGCGGATCACGTCGGACGGGGCGTTGTAGAGGGCGGGCTCATCGCGTACTTCGACATCGCCGAAACTGTCGTGCATCTGCTCCCACGTCTCGCGCGTGCGGACGGCGGAAGAGATCAGCGCCAGGTCCGGCTTCAGACCGCGTTCGGCCAGGGCGCGGCCCATCAGGGCGGCTTCGCTGCGGCCGATGGGGGCCAGAGGCCGGGCTTCATCACCGCCAACGGGGGCGGAGGGCTGCGCCTGAGCGTGCCGCATGAGGATCAAACGATGCATGGCCTTTGCCATAAGGCCGTTTGCGCCCGCTCGCCAGACGCAAGCGTGGTCAACTCCGTGTCAGTCGCGGTGCAGGATGCGGGTGATGGGCTGGGGCGTCAGGGCCGGATTGCGCACGCGCTGGGCATGGCCGCTGGGCCGGATGCGGGCATAGGTCTGGCGTGAGGCCTCCAGCAGGATCAGGCCCGCCGTTCCGGGTGCGACATGACGCCCGATCTGCTCCAGCCCGTCGGCCAGCGGCAACAGCGGCGTCCACGGCGGGGCGTACAGGGTCTGGGACCATGCGGACGGCTCCAGTCCCGCCTCGCGCCCCAGCCGCTCCAACTGACGGCGGGTGAAGGGTCGGCCATGGCCGAACGGGGTGTTTTCGGCCCGCGCCCACAGGCCGCCGCGCGCCGCCGCCACCAGAATGATGCGCCCGGTCGGCGCCAGCGCCCGCACCACCTCAGTCAGCAGGGCGGCGGGATCATCCGCCTCTTCCAGTGCATGGATAAGCAGGATCCGGTCAAACGATCCGGCGGCGAAGGGCAGGCGGCGGTCATCGACCAGCAGGGTGCGGTTGCGCCCGACTGCGGGCCATTGCTCCACCCCCTGTCCGCCCGGCATGGCGGCGACGACACGCCTTGCGCCGATGAAGGCGTCCAGCCAGGGCGTCGGATAGCCAAGGCCCAGCACATCGCAGTTCGTCGCCTCGCCCCAGGCGTCGTTCAGTCGTCGCGCCAGCAGCCGACGGACCAGGGCGCCGGTCGGCTCGCCGTAGAAGGTTCGAAGCTCGTCAATGCTGCGCCGCATGGGATCACTATAGGCCGGGGAGGGGCCGGACTGCTAGAATGCGCGCATGACCCTGGATGTTCACCTGTTCCCGTGCCGCAGCGACAACTACGGCTTTCTGATCCGCGATCACGCGACCGGCCAGGTCGCGACGGTCGATACGCCCGACGCCGCACGGATTCTGGAGGAGCTGGAGACGTTGGGCTGGGGGCGGCTGGATCTGATCCTGAACACCCACTGGCACCCGGACCACACCGAGGGCAACGCGCGGCTGAAGGCGGAAACCGGCTGCGAGATCGTGGGTCCGCAAGAGGTGCGCCGCGTCGCCCCTCTGGACCGGGTGGTTTCAGGCGGGGATGTGGTCGAACTGGGCGAGACGCGGTTCGAGGTGACGGACACGCCCGGCCATACCCTGGGCCATGTCGTCTTCCGTTCGGTTGAGGATGGCGCGGCCTTCGTCGGCGACACCCTGTTCGCCCTAGGGTGCGGGCGCCTGTTCGAAGGTTCGCCCGAACAGATGTGGTCCAGCCTGCAGACCCTGGCCGCCTGGCCGCCCGAGACGGTCATCTGGTGCGCCCATGAATATACGCAGGTCAACGCGCGTTTCACCCTGACGCTGGATGATCGTCCCGAGATGCAGGCCTATGCCGAAGCCATCTTCACCGCGCGTGAGCGGGGCGAGGCGACCGTGCCGACCACGATCGCGACGGAGCTGAGGTTCAATCCGTTCCTGCGGGCCGGGGACGCCGCCGAGTTTGCCGCGCGACGTGCGGCCAAGGACAGTTTCTGAGCCGGATCAGCTCGGCATCAGGGCGCGGATCACCAGGGCCGACGACGGACGTCCGCTGACCCCGCGCGCCGGATCGACGATGACCCGCAGTTCGCCGCGCATATAGGTGACCGAGGCGCGTTCGCCCTCGGCGATGGTGATCTTGCGCAGGCGGCTGACTTGTTCGCGGGTCGAGGGGCTGCGGGCCACGCGGATCACGGCGTCGGTGGTGACGATCAAAGCTTCGACGCACAGGGCTTCGGACTGGCTGCCCGCCAGGTCGATCTGAATAAGGCGGCCTAGCGCCTCGCTGACCAATCCGCTGCGGCGGGCCATCAGATTGAACAGCTGGATCGGACCCAGTTCGGGCGTCTCAAGACGCGTCGCCTCACCCGCCATCGAGACCGGCGAACCCTGGGGCGTGCGCGTCGAATAAAGCGTGATGCCGCCGTCGGAGGTGACGCGCAGAATCTGGTCGCCGTTATCGTTGCGATAGATGATGTCGCCGCGCGGCGCGGCGGTCGGACGCAGAACCCAGACCTCTGCCGACCGCTCGAAACGCAGCAGCGGCCGGGGGCCTGAACTGTCCAGAACAAAGGCCTGCCCGGCGCCGGAGACATAGCGTCCGGTCTCCGGCGTGCTGCGACGTGTCTGTGCTGTCGCGGCGCACGCATAGATTGTGATGGCGAGTGTCAGCAAGGCGACGATGGCGGTGACCCCCATCGTCGTCAGGCCTGGCGATTTTTTCGCCCTGACATTCGCCGTCAACTTCATGAGACTTTGGATGAAACCCGTGCGAGGCGGATTTTAGGCGAAGGTGTGATTCATCCGACCAGGTACTGACCGCCGTTCAACGACAGTGTGCATCCTGTGACATATCCGGCACGCTCTCCGACCAGCCAGGACACCATGTCGGCGATTTCCTCGCCCTTGCCCAGGCGACCGACGGGAATCTGGCTGATGATGGCGTCCAGCACCTTGGCGTCCATGGCGCCGACCATTTCAGTGTCGATATAGCCGGGCGCGATGCAGTTGACGGTGACGCCCTTCCTCGCATTTTCCAGCGCCAGCGCCTTGGTGAAACCGATCATTCCGGCCTTGGCGGCGGAATAGTTGGTCTGGCCGATCTGGCCCTTCTGCCCGTTGATCGAGGAGATGTTGACGATACGCCCGTGGCCCCGGTCGCGCATGCCGTTGATGACTTGGCGCGTCATGTTGAAGACGCTGTCCATGTTGACGCGGATCACGTCGGACCACTGGTCGTGGCTCATCTTGTGGAAGAAGCCGTCGCGGGTGATGCCGGCGTTGTTGACCAGAATATCGATGGGGCCGAGCTGGTCCTCGACCTCCTTCACCGCGCGGGCGCAGTCGTCGAAGCTGCCGACATTGCCCTTCACCACCGCGACGCCCAGCGCCTTTGCGGTGGCCTGTGCGGCCTCGTCATTGCCGGAGTAACCGGCGGCGACACTGATGCCGTCCTCGCTCAATCTCTGGACAATGGCCTTGCCTATGCCCCGGGTGCCGCCGGTCACGAAAGCTACGCGCGCCATGTCTGTTCCTTGTCCCTGGTTGCCCGTCTTTGCGGGATCATCAGGTTAAAGGTGTAACGCCGCACAGGTTGCGTGCAAGGACCGATTTCCGTTGGGGAAACCGGCGACTGCAGCGCTTTGGGGGCTTATGGCGTTTTGCCGCAGGCTCAGGCGGCCAGTTTGTCCATGTCCAGCACGAAGCGATAGCGGACGTCGGACTTCTCCATCCGCTCATAGGCCTCGTTGATCCGGTCGGGCGCGATCAGTTCGATGTCGCAGGCGATGCCGTGCTCGGCGCAGAAGTCCAGCATCTCCTGCGTCTCGCGGATGCCCCCGATCAGCGATCCGGCGATGCGGCGGCGGCGGCGCAGCAGGGGCAGGGCGAAGATCGGCAGACCCTCGGTGGTCAGGCCCAGCATGACCATGGTGCCGTCTCGCGCCAGCAGTTGAACATGGCTGGCGATCTCATGCGTGGCCGAGACGGTGTTGATGATCAGGTCGAACGTCTCGGCCGCCGCCTTCATGGCCGCCTTGTCCGAGTTGATCAGGAAATGTTTGGCGCCCATCCGTTCAGCGTCGGCCTTCTTGCGGTCCGAGGTGGACAGAACCGTCACCTCCGCGCCCATGGCGGCGGCCAGTTTGACGGCCATGTGACCCAGACCGCCCAGGCCGATCACGGCGACCCTGGAGCCCGGCCCCACCTTCCATTCCTTCAGCGGCGAATAGGTGGTGACGCCCGCGCACAGCAGGGGGGCCGCGACATCCAGCGGCAGGCTGTCGGGAATGCGCAGCACATAGTTCTGATCGACAACGATGACGTCGGAATAACCGCCCTGGGTGATGGTCTGGCCGACGGCGGCGCCCTTGGGATCGGGCGAGCCATAGGTCTGGGTCATGCCCGGCGCGCAGAACTGTTCCTCGCCCTCGACGCAGGCCGGGCAGGTGCGGCAGCTGTCGACCATGCAGCCCACGCCGACGCGGTCGCCTTCCTTGAAGCGAATGACATCGGCGCCGACCGCCGTGACCACGCCCGCGATCTCGTGTCCCGGCACGACGGGGTAACGGGCGCCGCCCAGCTCATTCTTGGCCATGTGCAGATCAGAATGGCAGACGCCCGCATATTTGATGGCGATGACCACATCGTCCGGCCCCGGATCGCGCCGCTCGAAGCTGTAGGGCGACAGCGGCTGGTCGGAAGCGGTCGCAGCGAAGGCGCGCGTGGCGATCGGCATGGGGAAGTCCTTCAGGCTTGGCGGAAAGCGCGCCTCAGATGTGGCCCGCCCCGAGCGACCGCAAGACGGGCTGCGGTCTATTTCAACTTGGCGATCAGCGCCTGCGCCGCCGCCGGGTTCAGCACTTTTGCGCCCGAGATGAAATAGGCGAAGACGTCGCCGCGTGTGGCCCAGGCCTTTGCCTGTTTGGCCACGGCGTCCAGTTCCTCGCCGGTCATGCCGGTGGGTTCGTCCTCGCGGCTGGACATCAGGCGGGCGTAGCTGAAGTCGGCTGTCGCCTCGTCGACCTGGGGCCAGGTCGGCTCTTCGTCGTCGACGGCATAGACGATGGCCGCGCCGTGCTGGCGGGCCAGATCATAGAATTGTTCGGTGGCGAAGGTGGGGTTCCTGACCTCCAGCGCGTGACGCAGCCGCACCCCGTCCTTTTCCTTGGGCAGCAGTTTCAGGAAACCTTCGAAATCCACGGGATCGAACTTTTTCGTGCCCATGAACTGCCAGTTGATCGGCCCCAGCTTGTCGCCCAGCTCCGTCAGGCCCTGCGACAGGAACTTGTCAAAGCTTTCGCCGCCCTCGGCCAGCACCTTGCGATTGGTGCAGTAGCGGCTGGCCTTGACCGAAAAGACGAAATCCTTGGGCGTCTCATCGCGCCATTTGCGCCAGCTGTCGGGCTTGAAGGTCGAATAATAGGTGCCGTTGATCTCGATCGAGGTCAGTTTCGACGCCGCGTATTCCAGCTCGCGCTTCTGGACCAGACCCTCGGGATAGAAGACCCCGCGCCACGGCTCGAAGGTCCAGCCGCCGATGCCTGCATAGATGGAACCTGACATGGCCGCGCCTCTTTGATCACCGCTGGAATGGTTGCTCAGTCGATACTGCAAGCCGTGGGGCGAGAAAACGGCTGGCTGTTTAAGGACGCGCCTGATCCTGTGGCGTGGCGGCCTTTGCGGCGGCATCCGTTGCGGCGGTTGCGGACTGATTCAGGCTGTTGGCCGCCATGCGTTGCGGCGAGGCGATGCTCAAGGCCGCCAGAACGATATAGATGATCACATGAAGGCCGACGGTGGCGGCGAACAGCCAGGCGCGGCGCGTCAGGGCGGCGGTCCCGATCAGCGCCAGATAAAGCAGCAGGTTCTGGCCATAGATGAACAGCAGTCGCCCAGCATCGGCCTGACCCCACTTCATCCAGAGGGTTATGCCGGTCATCAGCAGATTGGTCAGAACCAGCAGCAACAGAACGGCCCGCTTGTTGGCCCAGAAATGCTGGTCCAGGCTGGCGACGCCGTCTTCGGCGTCGGGGAAGATCAGGCTGGCCGCAACGAAATAGATCAGCGCCACCACCATGCCCGCAACCAGCAGGCCGTAGCTGTAGGGGGCGTCGTGGAAGCTGACCCAGGCCGAGTCCCAGAAGGTCACGATATCCAGCGCCGCGAACACGGCCAGCAGCGGAGTCTTCCAGCCGACAGCGACGATCTTGCGGTGCTTGAAGGCGCGGGCGGCGCCGGTGGCGATCACGGCGACAGACAGGCCCAGGATCAGGCCGTAGAAACTGAAAAAGAACTCGAACGCAGTCACTGTCGTTCACCCCCGTGAAGAGCCGCAGCCTTATCCATGGCTGAGGCGTTTCGTCACCATAAATCCGTCAGGCTGTTGCGATGATCCTGCCCGTTCTTTTGTCCGTTCTGCTGCAAACCGCCGCCGCGTCGTCTGTCGGGCCTCAGTTTCAGCCGCTGAAACTTGGCGACGAGCGCGCCTGCACCTCCGATGGCCGCTGGTGCGTGGCGTTGGTGGAAGTGGGGCAGGGAGAGGAGACGACCGTGCGGCCCGTGGTGCGCGCCGGGGGCTCTGATCTGTCGGGTTCGACGGGCGCCGTGAGCTATGGGCAGGACAGCTATCAACCCTGGAACGGCTTGATGTCGTTGGCGGGCGACGGGTTTCTGGCGGGCGTCGATGTGGGCGCCAGCGCCATGTATTCCGGCGGCGGTGGGCAGGCGTCGACTGTGGCGCTGTATCGTCTGGATGCGGCGGGCGACTCGGTGGGCGGCCCGGTCCTGACTGTGCCGGTTCTATCCTCCTTGCTGATCCGCGCCTGTTTCGGTGAAAAGGACATGGAGCAGCGGGCCGGGGCCTGTCACGACGACTATAGTTTCGAGGGCAAGCTGACGGCTGCGCCGAACGCCGGGTCTGGCGTCATGCCGGACCTGATCTATGCGACGACGGCGACCGCCTATCCGCGCGGCGTGTCGCGGTCCAAGGACTCGCTGGAGAACCCGCCCCTGACCGCCGCCGATCTGGTCGCCACGCGCGATCCGACCTGCAGTTTCGAGCGGCATTTCACCTTCGATACGGCGACCGGCCTCTATCAGCCGGATCGTCCCTTGCCGGACTGCACCGACTATACGGTTCCCTGATCCCTAGCGGCGTCAGGCCGCCAGAACCGAATGGATGCCCGCCATCAGACTGGCGGCGGTGATGGGTTTGGAGACATGGATGTCGGCCCCGGCGTCCAGGGCCTGGGCGCGGTGTTCAGCCATGGCGTTGGCGCTGAGCATGACGATGGGGGTGTGGGCGTTGGCGGCCCGTGAGGCCTCCAGCTGACGGATGGCGCGCGTCGCCGTCAGGCCGTCCATCCCCGGCATCTGCATATCCATCAGCACCACGTCGAAGGGCGCGTTCTCGAAGGCGATGACCGCCTGCGCTCCGTCATCAACGATGATCAGTTCGACAGACGGATCGGCCAGGATCAACTGCACGACGCGCTGGTTGATCGGGTGGTCCTCGGCCAGCAGAACCCGAAGCGGACGTTTCGTCCATACATCCAGCGGCGAGACGGAACCGCGCTGGGCGTCATAGTCCGCCAAAGACGCGGCGCGCGTCAGGGGCAGGCGAACGCTGAACCGGCTGCCCATGCCGGGCGTTGAAACGGCGTCGATGGCGCCGCCCATCATCTCGGTCAGGGAATGGCAGATCGACAGGCCTAGGCCCGTGCCGCCGAAGCGCCGGGTGATTGAGCTGTCAGCCTGACTGAAGCGGCTGAACAGGCGGTCGATATGGTTGGCGTCGAAGCCGATGCCGGTGTCTTCGATCTCGACGTTCAGCCAGGTCTGGCCTTCCTGTTCGAGCGTCAGCAGAATGCGGGCCGTGACGGCGCCCTCGCCGGTGAACTTCACGGCGTTGGCCAGCAGGTTGGTCAGAATCTGGCGGATGCGGGTGCTGTCGCCGATAAAGACGCCACGTGCATCAGCGGCGCGTTCGATCTTGAAGGCGACGCCCTTTGCCTCGGCGCGCAGCCGCATGACCTCCAGCGGCGATCCGAGCGCGTCGTCGAGGTCGAAGGGGCAGGTTTCGATGGCCAATTGCCCGGCCTCGATCTTGGACACGTCCAGAATGTCGGACACCAGCCGTTCCAGAGTGACGCCGGATGCGCTGATCAGATCGACCATCTCTGCCTGGGCGGGCGACAGGGGCGTTTGTTTAAGGGCGTCGAGAATGCCGATCACGCCATTTAACGGGGTGCGGATCTCATGGCTCATATTGGCCAGGAAGTCGGACTTGGCGCGGCTGGCGACCTCGGCTGCGGTCTTGGCGGCCAGCAGGGCGCGCTCGGCGGTGACCTTTTCCGTCACGTCGCGGGCGACGCCGTAGATGCGGTCGCCCAGCCGCTGCGCCCGCCATTCCAGCGAGACGTAGTGGCCGGATTTGTGCCGATAACGATTTGTCTGGCCCAGCACCGGATCGCCGGGACTGCGGTTCTCGACCTCGATGATGCTGTTCAGTGTGGCGGGCAGGTCGTCTGGGTGGACCAGGCGCATGAGGCCCAGCCCCTCCATCTCTTGGGGACGATAGCCCAGAGCGGTGAACCAGGAGCGGCTGGCCTTGACCACCGTGCCGTCCAGATCGCGCACCACCAGCAGGTCCAGCGATACGTCAAAGAAGGTGTTCAGATCGAGATCATGCGCCGGGGCGGGCGGGGAAGACGTTGAAAGCGGCAGACAAGCCATGACGTGTAATCCCTGAACTGGGGACTGCCTATCATGGCTCGGGTTAAGGCCTTATTTCAGTAAGCGAAGTCGGCGTAGATCCGCTTCACATCGCCCTGCCACGCGCCATGATACAGGTCCAACAGGCGCTCAGCCGGGGTGACGCCGCTGTCGGCGATGTCTTCCAGCTCTGACAGATAGCCGCGCTCGTCCACCATGCCGCCCGAGAATTTGGCGCGGTTCTTTAGGCCCTGTTTGGCGATATTGACCAGATCGACGGCGATGTCGCGCACGCTGCGGCCCGCCACCTCGGCCTTCAGACCCAGGCGCGTCACGTCGCGGCGCAGGCGCTCGTGGTCGGCGATGTCCCAGTCCTTGACCAGATCCCAGGCGGCGGCCAGCGACGGCGCGTCATACAGCACCCCGGCCCACAGGGCGGGCAGGGCGCAGATGCGGCTCCACGGACCGCCGTCGGCGCCGCGCATCTCCAGATAGGATTTCAGACGAACCTCGGGGAAGAGGGTGGTCAGATGGTCGTTCCAGTCCTTGAGGGTCGGATATTCGCCGGGCAGGGCGGGCAGTTTGCCCGCCTGGAAATCACGGAACGACTGGCCCGAGGCGTCGACGTAATGGCCGCCCCGCTTGGCGAAATACATCGGCGTGTCCAGGGCATAGTCGGCATAGCGTTCGAAGCCGAAGCCGTCTTCGTACACAAAGCCCAGCATCCCCGTGCGGTCGGCGTCGGTGTCGGTCCAGACGTTGGCGCGGGCGGACAGGAAGCCGTTGGGCCGTCCCTCGGTGAAGGGCGAGCAGGCGAACAGGGCCGTGGCGATGGGCTGCAGCGCCAGCGAGGTGCGGAACTTCAGCACCATGTCGGCCTCGCTGTCGAAATCGAGGTTCGCCTGGATGGTGCAGGTGCGCAGCATCATGTCCAGGCCCAGCGACCCGACCTTGGGCATATAGGCGCGCATGATGTCATAGCGGCCCTTGGGCATGACCGGGACCTGCTCACGGGGCCACAGCGGGTCGAACCCGGCGCCCAGGAAGCCTACGCCGATCTGGTCGGCCACCTGCTTGACCTCCATCAGGTGCTGGCCGGTCTCGTTGCAGATGTCGTGGATGGTCAGAAGCGGCGCGCCTGACAGCTCCAGCTGGCCGCCTGGCTCCAGACTGACCGAGGCGGTGAAGCCCTCGGCGTTTTTGCGCTCCAGACCGATCAGGAAGCCGTTCTCCTCGACCGGCGCCCAGCCGAAGCGCTGCAGGCCCTCCAGCATGGCCTTGATGCCGCCCTCGCCCTCATAGGCGGGGCGGGCAAGCGTGGTCTTGTCGAAGCCGAACTTCTCGTGCTCGGCGCCGATGCGCCATTGATCCTTGGGCTTGGCGCCCTTGGACATGGCCTCGATGAGGACGTCCCGGGTCAGCGGCGCGTTGTCGGACATGCAGTATAGCCCCTCTCCGGCGCAACCATCGCGACGGCGTGTTGCGCTAGATGGGCGAGGTCGCAGCCACGCTCAAGGGCATTTGTCGCACTTATCGTTCCCAATCGCCAATCGCCGCCTGCCAAAGCGTCATGGCGGCGATGGCGGCGGTGTCGGCGCGCAGGATGCGCGGACCCAGGCGGTAGTGAAGGGCAGGGACCGCAGCCGTTCGCCTTCTTCCGGCGAAAACCCGCCCTCCGGCCCGATCAGGATCGACCACGGCCCTTCGCCTGCATTCCGCAGGGCCGATACCGCTGGCGCGCCGCCGGTTTCGTCGCAGAACATCAGGCGGCGCCCGTCCTCCCAGCCGTTCAGCACAGCATCCAGCCTGACCGGATCATCGACGGCGGGAACATCCAGCCGTCCGGTCTGTTCGGCGGCTTCCTCGGCGATGGCGTCCAGCCGGTCCAGACGGATGCGGTCCGCGTTGGTGCGTTGGGTCAGGACCAGTCGCGTGCGCCCAGTTCGGCGGCCTTTTCCACGATGGTTTCGACGCGGGCCTTCTTCACCACGGCGACGATCAGCTCCAGATCAGGGCCATAGGTCTGGGCCCGCACCTGTTCCTCGGCGCGCAGGATGACGCCCTTCTTCAGCACCTCGGCGACCGAGGCGCGCCATTCGCCGTCGCGGCCGTTGAACACCAGCAGATCATCCCCGACCTTCAGCCGCATCACCTGGGTCAGATAGCGGGATTGGTCCAGCGTAGGGGCGACGGGGGCGGCGGGCGCAAGGTCGCCCTGAACATGCAGACGGATCATGGCGCGTGCATATCGCGGTTTAGGGGGGCGAACCAATCCCTGCCGGTGGTTCGTTTGCCGATGTGGAACGTCACCCTTCGCCTGGCGTTTGTCTGGCCATGTTCACAACCTTGGCGGTGGCGGCGCGCGACCGAAAACGTCTGACGGAGATTTCCGGCATTGCGGCCCGGTTCGGGCTGGGCGCGGTTCTGGCGCGACTGGGGCTGGGTGGAGGCGCTGACGAAGAAGCCGCAGAGCCGCTGTCGCGTCGCACGCGACTGGCGCTTGAGGCGCTGGGGCCGACCTTCATCAAACTGGGGCAGATCCTGTCGACACGCTCGGACCTGTTGCCGCCCGACTGGATCGAAGAGTTCGAACAGTTGCAAAGCAACGGCGCGACTTTGGATTTCGAGCATCTGCGCCCGGACGTCGAGGCCGCATTGGGAGGGCCGCCGGAAAAGGTCTTCGCTCGTTTCGACGTGACGCCCCTGGCTGCCGCCTCCATCGCCCAGGTCCACCGTGCGGCCCTGCAGGATGGGACCGAGGTGGTGCTCAAGATCCGTCGCCCCGGTGTGCGGCCCCGCGTCGAGGCCGATCTGCGCCTGATCGCCGAACTGGCGCGAAAGGCCGAACAGGCCAGCGCCGAAATCGCCCGCTACCGCCCCCGCGCCCTGGTCGCCCAATTGTCCGAGGCCATGCTGGACGAACTGGATTTCACCACCGAGGGCCGCAACACCGACCGTTTCGCCGCCGATTTCGCGCGCAATCACGACGTGGTCATTCCCGCCGTCTATTGGGACTACACCACGGACCGGGTGCTGGTTCAGGACTATCTGGACGGGATTGCGCCGATCGACGCCGAGCGATTGCGGGCAGGGGGCGTCGATCCTCACCGTCTGGCCCGCATAGGGGCGGACGCGGTGCTGGACATGGTGCTGGTCAACGGCCGGTTCCATGCCGACCCGCATCCCGGCAATCTCAGGGGCATGGCGGGCGACCGGGTAGGCCTGCTGGATTTCGGCATGGTGGGCACGGTCACGCCGCGCCGCCGGGCTGAGCTGATCAGCTTTGTTCAGGCGCTGGCGGGCGGCGACGCTCAGCGGATGGCCGAGGTGCTGTCTGACTGGACCGAGGGCGCGGACGTGCCGTCCCAGAGCCTGACAGCGGGCGCCGAGCGGCTGATCGCGCGTCATGGTCAGGGGCAGGTGGACCTGCCGGCCATCGTCGCCGACCTGATGGCCCTGATGCGTCAGGAGCGCGTCTCGGCGCCGCCCGACCTGATGCTGATCCTGAAGGCCTTGGTCACCATCGAGGGCGTGCTGTCGCGCGTGGATCCCGAGTTCGATCTGGTGCGCGCCATGAGCGGGGCCTGGAAGCGGGTGGTCTTTTCGCCGCGCAGCCTGGGAACCGTGCAGAACCAGTTGGTCGGCGCC
>RCMZ01000731.1_pt1 | contig 20792 bp, 18 predicted proteins | sample 2041141 | NCBI WGS metagenome assembly RCMZ01 (sample SAMN09708263, study PRJNA481090) | Wastewater metagenome, whole genome shotgun sequencing project. | biome: sewage; isolation source: Davis station wastewater (DW) | place: Antarctica: Davis Station | collected 2010-03-01
AGATTAATATTGTCCATCGACATTGAGGGCAATCTGCCTGCTTTAGTAGAAGGCCATTTTTGTCAGGAATAGCATTATCAAATGCCCTGGATAGAACCAGTAGAAGAACCATTTCATGCGCGGTAATCGAATGCCTTGGCAAGACAAAATTGTTAGGTAGATTATAGGCAGAGCGAACAGTGTTGCTAGGCTGTCATTCATCACGCACAGCAGCCCGGTTAACCCCAACAACAGTATATGCAGGATAGTTTTTTCAACGGCAGAAATGCCTGAGAATAATCGCCAGACTACGAACACCAGCGCTGGTCCAAGCCAGAGATAATCCACCAGACCACCGGCCACTGCAAACAGAAGTAGTGCTGCCATTCGGGCGGTAACTGCCCAGCGACTGTATACAGGCATCGAGAGCAGGTAGACGATTGTAGTGGCTAAGCACAGTGTAAATAGTATGTTCAACGGCCACCAATGCTGCAGCCCGCCACCCAAGATGGTGTATATCGGTGTTGCCACAATGCCGAATATTAAAAGCCGAAGCATAATCCTGGGCATTTTGTTCGATGGAATCTGAGCCAAGTTGTAGCCGAGAACTAGCGCAAATAGCGGGAATGCGATCCTCCCAGCTTCAAAGAATGTTCGGTTGTAGTCAGGGTTTACGAAGGCATTGAAGTGATCAATCAGCATGGCTGCAATGCCGATTAATTTCATTGCGGTCAGGCTACTGTTTGAAATACGCAATGCCTCAATGGTCACTCCAAAAGCTCCCCTGACAAGTTGTCGGGGTCGAGCTCGCTTGGCTTCATGAAGCCAAGGTATGAGACAGAAGTTAAAACAGCTGTATCTGAATCCGCTCCGTAGTTTTTTAGCATCTTGTTTTTTGCGGCGGTGATCACGTGGACGGTGACTTTTTCTTCCATCAGGCCAACATATATTGGTCCTCTAGCGTCTTTTTTTGCATACATAAAAGCAAGGCAGTAATAGTGCAGAGGCGTATCAGCGGCGCTGTCGATTAAAACTTTGATGAGCTGGTCAGGTATACGAAGGTCATGTGTTTTTTTCATTGAGTTACACCTTGAATTAACGGTCACGTTTTCACTGGGCTTAGCCCCTGGTATGTTGGGTATCCAAGGCATTATCTGGTTGGTGGGCTGTGTTGTGGGCTGTTAATCCGATACTGGTTTTTTCGGTTTGTTTCAGTCAGTAGATTTTGATAGGTTTGCCTAAGTCTGCCTGATGGTGTTGAGGTGGTCACGGTTTACGATCGCACGGATTTAATTGAACGAGCCGTGAACAATCTCGGGTTTAAGCTGCTGGAAGAGTTTCTGGTCGTTGGCCTCGTCTGTATCATTTTTCTATTTCATGTCCGCTCATCGTTGGTCGCAATCATCAGTTTGCCCGTGGGCATTCTGACAGCGATTACCGTGATGTACTGGCAAGGTATCAATGCCAATATTATGTCTCTTGGGGGCATCGCCATTGCTATCGGCGCCATGATTGATGGGGCCATCGTTATGATAGAAAACATGCACAAACATATGGAGCGAACACCGCTCACGGATGAGAATCGATGGGAGATTGTAGCCAAGTCTGCTGCTGAAGTCGGTCCGGCGCTGTTTTTCGCGCTGCTGATTATTACCGTTAGTTTTGTGCCTGTATTTGCGCTTGAAGCGCAGGAAGGGCGGATGTTTGCGCCGCTGGCGTTCACTAAAACCTACGCTATGGCCGCCAGTGCGGCTCTTTCGGTGACGCTGATTCCGGTGCTGATGGGCTACTTTATTCGGGGTAAAGTGCTACCCGAGCATAAGAATCCTATTAATCGTGTGCTAGTCGGTGTTTATATGCCGGTGTTGAAGCTGGTACTCAGGTTCCCCTTGTCGACTGTGTTGGTTGCATTATTGGTCTTGGTTATAGGTCTATGGCCCGCAACAAAACTGGGTAGTGAGTTCATACCCGCGCTGGATGAAGGGGACTTGATGTACATGCCCACGACCTATCCTGGGATTTCAATTGGTAAAGCGCGCCAGTTACTTCAGCAGACGAACAAACTGATTGCGACTGTGCCAGAAGTGGAAACTTCATTCGGAAAAGTTGGGCGTGCGGATACGGCAACTGACCCAGCACCTTTAACCATGATTGAAACCTTTATTCAGCTCAAGCCCCGTGATCAGTGGCGTGAGGGCATGACGACTGACAAGCTTAAGGAGGAACTCAACACTCTGATCCAGTTTCCTGGTGTAACCAATGCTTGGGTTATGCCGATCATCACCCGCATCGACATGCTGGCTACGGGGATCAAAACACCGGTAGGCATTAAAATAGCCGGCCCAGATCTGACAACCATCCAAGAAGTTGGAAAACGCCTTGAGACAATTCTGGCAGATGTACCCGGCACAGCTTCGGTTTATTCTGAGCGGGTCGCGGGGGGGCGATATGTCAAAGTGGATATCAATCGTGAACGCGCTGCCCGTTATGGTCTGAATATCGCGGACGTGCAGCAAGTGGTTGCCTCTGCAGTCGGTGGGATTAATGTCTCGAGAACCATTGAAGGCCTTGAACGTTACCCGATTAACCTGCGTTACCCGGAAGACTACCGGGATTCTCCTGAGAAACTGAAACAGCTTCCCATCGTGACGGCCACGGGTCAGAGAATTGCGTTGGCCGATGTCGCTGATATCAGGGTAGAGGATGGCCCGCCGGGAATCAAAAGTGAGAACGCTCGACTGAACGGCTGGACCTTTGTGGATATAGAAGGTGTTGATGTCGGTACCTACGTTGAGCAGGCGATGGCGGTGGTGCAGACAGAATTAGACTTGCCTGCAGGTTACTCGGTTGCTTGGTCGGGTCAATATGAGTACATGCTCCGCGCCAAAGAAAAGCTGACGTACGTGGTTCCGTTGACATTGGCGATTATCATCCTTCTGTTGTTTTTGAACTTCAAGAGCTTTGCAGAAGTGGGTATTATCATGGGCACGCTGCCGTTCGCAATGGTCGGAGCTGTTTGGCTGATGTATCTATTGGGTTATAACTTCTCGGTTGCGGTAGGTGTTGGTTTTATTGCATTGGCTGGTGTCGCTGTGGAAATTGGTGTCATCATGTTGGTGTACCTCAACCAGTCATATCGGGCAATGCTTGAAACCTGTAAGGAAAAAGGTCTAGAGCCTCGGCGAGAAACGCTCCGTCATGCGGTGCTGCATGGTGCCGGAATGCGCGTGCGGCCGGTGATGATGACTGCGACAGCAATCATTGGCGGTTTGGTTCCGATTATGATTGGCACGGGTACCGGCTCTGAAGTGATGAGCCGTATCGCAGCGCCTATGATAGGAGGCATGATCTCTGCAGTGATCTTAGCGTTGTTGGTGATTCCGGTATTGTTCTATTTATGGCGACGCAGTGCGTTGTCAAATTAGAGCGCTACGTGTAGTACAAAAGCCCAAGTAATTGGGCTTTTGTATTTTTTGCAGGTCACCTTGATTATCCCGCGCAACAGGACAGCTGAGCGCAGAGCTTCAAGCCCTCCACCATGGTCAGGTAAGGGAGCAGCTCGTCGCCGATATCCTGAACTGTCATGCGCGATCGCAGCGCCATCACGGCTGACTGGATCAGCTAGATGATGGATTGTTGCGAGGGCTGGAAGCCAGTCATTTCCGGCATTTTGGGTATGACGTTGCTGGTGGTTATTGGTTTACTGTAAAAATGCTGGGGTTTGTATCTGTTTACTTACAGGCTGAAAATAAAGGATTATTGACCCATACCGCGACCCTGACCTTGTCCTTGCTGCATACCTTGTCCCTGACCCATGCCTTGGCCCATTTGCTGACCATGCAGGGCTTTGGCTGCGGCAAACTCTTCTGGAGAGATTGAACCGTCGTTATTGCTGTCGATCTCGGTAAACGAAAGGGCATCGGCAAGGCCACGCATTTGGCGGCCTTCCACGGCACGCTGGCTAATTCTTGCGGTACGCACCTCAGTAAACTCCTCTTTGGTGATTTTACCATCGCCGTTTAGATCAAAGTCAGCAAAGGAGGGCATGTCATTCTGGTCCATGCGACCCATACCTTGCCCTTGGCCCATACCGCGACCTTGTCCTTGCTGCATGCCTTGTCTCTGACCCATGCCTTGGCCCATTTGCTGACCATGCAGGGCTTTGGCTGCGGCAAACTCTTCTGGAGAGATTGAGCCATCGTTATTGCTGTCGATCTCGGTAAACGAAAGGGCATCGGCAAGGCCACGCATTTGGCGGCCTTCCACGGCACGCTGGCTAATTCTAACGGTGCGCGCTTCAGTAAATTCGGCCTCGCTGATCTTGCCATCGCCGTTCAGATCAAAGTCAGCAAAGGAGGGCATGTCATTCTGACCCATGCGACCCATACCTTGACCCATGCGCTGGTTTTGCTGCTGTGCTTGGTTTTCCCCTTGGGTTGGCACTTGCTCTACTGCTAATGCGTAATTAACAGAAACTGCTAAGACACTGGCCAAGAAAGGCGTCACTAATCTTTTTAAATTCTTCAAAATTTACTCCTAATAAAGCTGCTTAGAAGGCGTAACACAAAGCCTTTTTAAATAAATTAACACTTAAACTTTATAATAAAATATAGCATGTTTCAGTTGACAAGCTGTTGATCTTTGTCAGTTAGGCTGGAGTTCGGCACTATAAAAAGCATGCGTACTACCTAGATTGCTCAATACACATCTTCCAAATAGCGTCCCTCGGCTTTTAAATTATCGACATTGATGTGCAACGGCTTGAGAATCGTGTCAAACACCTGAGTAACGCAAGTAGCCATATCGCGCCCGCCGCAGACCAGCACTTGTGCGCCTTTTTCGATCAGTTGGCGTAATGCATTTTCATCAGCAAGGATAGCGTCTTGCACATAGGCTTTTTCTGCGGCCCGTGAAAATGCCGTATTTAAACTAATGAGACGCTGGTCAGTTAGGTAGCTGTTGAGTTCCGGCTCATAGAGAAAGTCCGACTGTGGATTGCGGCCGCCCCAGTACAAGTACATGGGATTGCGTGCTGTGTTTTTGCGGATAAAACCGGCCAGTGGGCCAATACCTGCGCCAGCACCAATCAGAATAATTGGCTGAGTACCGCCAGCGGGCCGAAAGCCGGGGTTGCGCTGAATAAAGCCAGCGATTTGATCACCAGGTTGTAAGCTGTGCAGATAGCCTGAGCACAGACCGTTGAGCTGCTTACGTACACAGATTTCCAGTTGCCCATCCGAAGCTGATGAGGCCAGCGAGTATAAGCGGGCGCTATGGCCGTTGGGTGGGGTAACGCCAAATAGGTCGCCCGCCTCAAAACGTGCTGCTTGCTGTCGGTTTTGTAAGGTCAGAATCTGCCACAGGCTTCTATTATGCTGGAGCGGTTTGAAACGCAAAATACTGGTCGGAGCATTCACCGCAACACCGTAGTCGACACGTTCAACCAGTTCGAACTCTGACGTTTCAGTAGGCGCGGGATTGTGTGTTAATGCTAGCGAAAGCCCCATGTGCACGCTGATCGCCTCGCCCCAGTGCCTAAATTCTGTGGCGGAGCAGCGATTAATACGGGTAACAGGGTGCATACGCTGCAGGCCTTTGTTGCTAAGAACTCTATCTACATCCACTGCGTACTGGCAGAATTTTGGGAACTGCTGATCACCAAAGCCTAGTACCACGAATTGCAGCAGGTTACTCGCCTGAAAGTTCCCCAAGTGCGCTATAAACTGGCTGGCAGAAGAAGGTGCGTCGCCGTCGCCATAGGTTGAGGTTAAAACAAGCAGTGTTGAGGCGTGTGGATAGTGCTGCGCGAGCTCGTTCATGGATGCACAGTGCACCTTTTTACCGGCTTGCTTAAGTTGGTTTTGCAGGTCTTCAGCAAAGCCCCAGGTGCTATTACCTTCGGAACCCACCAGAATAACCGTATCCGCTATGTCACTGCTGGCGCTTTCTATATGACCTATGGCTGATGAGCGTCGTTGCCACCAGATGTGTATGCCCGTTATGGATAACGCGGGCACTGTTAGCGCTACCAGTCCGAGAATTAGGCCAAGCCACCATAGGCCTTCACCGGTATGTAGGATGGTCATCCAGTGCTGAAATTGGCTGTTGGCAGAATGAGGCTGAAACTGCAGCAGTTCGCCGCTGGCTTGATCAACAAATCCAGCACCTTGCGTGGTACTGAGTGAGTACACATCTGTAGGGTCATTTGGATAGGGGAAAACCAGCTCGCGCAGTTGGTTTATATCTAAGTTCTTTAGCGCGTTCAATGAGCCTACCGCTGCTGCTGCACCACCTGCAACCTGTGTTGGAAAGGATGGTTCTGCATTACTTGCTTCTGGCAAAAGCTCAAAGCGTACTGCTGACATATAGCTGCCAGTCAGTGCCGATAAGAGTAAGCCAATTACCGCAAAGCGGGCTAGCTCGGCATGAATGCGTTGGCTGCCAGAGCCCGCAATGGGGCGTAAAATAGCGCTCCAGCCGCCCAAGCGACGCACCAGTAGAAACATTCCGGATAGGCAGATCAGCACCATCAGTGCCGCTAACACACCTGCTAATACTCGGCCGGTATCGCCCAGTAAAAAGGAGCGGTGCAAGTTCTTTACCCAACGCACCCAAGCCGATGGCTGGTGGGCAGCAATGGCTTCACCACTGATAGGGTTAACTAAGACGGCAGCTGGCTGGCCGTTAGTGTTGTGATAAACAATGATTTCTCCGGCGGCTGAGCGTTTGATTTGTTCGGTGCTGGGGTAGTGCGCCACAACACGCTCTGCCAGTTCAGCAACGCTAAGATCGCCGGTAGCTGGAACGGTCGCGGCTGAGCGCTCAAGTGCCGGCACAATGGATAAGACAGCGCCAGAGGTCGCCAGCACGAATAGCAACAAGGCGGCGAACAGTCCGGGTAAGCCATGCAGCTTGCGCAACATAATTTTAACTCCCGTTAATGACTAAAGCTGGTAAATAAAAGAGCGGACATAGCCGCGCCCCGATACTGGCTTGCCGGAACCTTCTGTGGTCAGCGGTGCGACTACATCTGCACTGTTGTCACGCATATCTTCGACGGAGCTATCTACACGAACTTGGTAACCAGAATCGATTAAGGCGTCCTCAATCTCTAGGGTTACTTTCAGGGTGCGGCCACTGGTGACACTGGCGCCACTTAGACCATCGTATTCGGCTGGTCTCAGGCCACTACCACGAGCCCAGTCTCGTAAGTGCTTGTAATATTTACTTTTTCCGCCAGAAATCCACAGGGTCTGGTGATACTTACCGGCGTCATCGGTGAGATAGAGGGCCAGATATGCACCGTCACCAGCGTAGTTGTTGAGCTGCGTAGTAAAGGTCACTTCTCGCGCCTGTGCTTGAGCGGGTAAGGCAATGATTGCGGCCAACCCAAGCGCATATAGAGTCTTTTTCATGCTGTTATCTCCATAAAGAATTTCTGCTGCTAGTGGTGGCAGAAACCGCCACTAGCTCAGTGGTTAAATGTTGCTGGTGCATTACTCAATCGTTGCTCTCGCTCTCGCTCTCGGTTTAGATTTTGAGACCTCTTTAAGCGGCGCTTGCTCTTGGTTTAGCGGTTTGTTGAAGCGCTGTATGGTGTGACGGAAGTCGTCATTAACACTGGCGTTCTCGCGGTTGATTTTGACTTTAATTTCCATCAAATTTAGCGAGGCAGGGGCGTACTCAGCTTTGATACGGTGACCCTCTGCATCCACACCTTTAACTTCATAGCAACCGTCATCCACTTTAATGCGCTGTACCGTCCAGCCTTGATCTTCCAGCTGTTGGCGCAGGTTCTCGCGTGGCTGCCATTGAGAAACTGGATCATTGCAGTCATCGTCAGCCAAGGCATTGGCGCTGATCAGCAGTAATGAAAGACCAATAACAGTGGGTTTGATATTCATGGCGTGTCTCCTCTGGGTTTGTGTCTGTAACTTTAAGCTGTCTACCTGACAGAAACCTGAAGAGATGAATACATATTGGTTAAACAGCAAGGTTGTAGGATTCAGGCTGTTGTCAGCAAATGACTGTAGTATCTTTTGCAAAGGGTCAGATTAAAGGTGAGATATGCGGGTACTCTTGGTTGAAGATACAGCTGGGCTGGGCGAGGCAGTGCGCGATCAAATCAGTGATGATGGTCATGCAGTGGACTGGGTGCAGAGCATCAGTTTTGCTGAAACCAGCGTGAAATCCACCACCTATAACCTGATCTTGCTCGACTTAATGCTGCCGGATGGCTATGGCTTAGACTTTTTGAAAAAACTACGCACCGCTGGTGATGTAACACCGGTGATTATTCTCACCGCTAAGGATCAGGTGTCGGATAGGATTGCTGGGCTTAATGCCGGTGCCGACGATTACCTGATCAAGCCTTTTGATTTATCTGAGTTGTCGGCGCGCGTGTCCGCTGTGGCGCGCCGTTATCGCGGTAACCCTAATCCTTTACTGCAGATAGGTGATCTAGAAGTGGATCTTGGTGATCACCGGGTCAGTCGCAACGGCCAACAGTTGGAGCTTACCGCGCGCGAATGGGCGTTATTTGAAGGTTTTTTACAGCGCCCCGGCATGCTGCTGTCGCGGGCGCAACTGGAAGATCGTCTGTATCAATTTGGCGCGGAAATTGAGAGCAATACCATCGAGGTGTATATCAGCCGTTTGCGCAAAAAGCTGGGACGCGATGCTATTGTCACCGTTAGAGGTATGGGTTATCGGTTGGCGTCATATGAGTACTAAAACCAGCTTGCAGAAAACGCTTGGTATCTCACTGACGATTGGGATTATTGTGCTGTGGCTGCTTGGCGTTGCAGCCGCAGGGCTGGTTGCTCAGTATGAAATGAATGAGGTCTTCGACAGTGCGCTGGAAGAAACCGCGCAGCGTATTTTGCCGCTGGCGGTGACTGAAATACTGAGTCGGGAAAGCGATAGCGGCCCACAACGGGCGCCAGTGCTTAAAGATCATGATGAGTACCTGACGTACTTGGTGCGTAAGCCGTCTGGTGAGCTTTTGTTGCAATCCCACGATGTGGCCCCTGATATTTTCGGCGCTGAGCCTCGTGAAGGTTTTTTCGAAACAGCAAGCCATCGCTTCTATGGCGCATCTGCAGTCAGCGACACTATTTATATTGAAGTAGCCGAACCCTTGGCGCACAGGCGCGAGGCTGTGCTGGAAACAATCCTCGCATTACTGACCCCCTTGTTGGTTTTGATTCCGGTGAGTCTGCTGGGCGTGTGGTGGCTCATACGACGCTCGCTGCGCAGGGTGGTGGTGCTGCAGCAGTCAATAGAAGCGCGAGGCGGTGGTGATTTGTCTTCTGTGGCTGTTGAGCATCTACCGCAAGAGTTTGAGCCACTGGTGAGCGCGGTTAACCATTTGCTGGGACGCTTGCGCCGCACACTTGAGGCAGAACGTAGTTTTACCGCTAACAGTGCCCATGAGTTACGCACGCCGCTGGCAACCGCCTTGGCAAAACTACAGCGCTTACAGGCGCAAACTCAGGATGCGCACGTTAAAGCACAGGTCGAACAGATAGAGGCGTCGTTGCGTACGTTGTCGAGATTGTCAGAAAAACTCTTGGAACTGGCCAAAGCTGAGGGTGGTAGTGCGTTAGCAGAAAACTATAATGATCTCGTTCCTATACTGCAAATGATTGCCAGTGATTATGAGTATAAAGCGCCGAGGCGCCTTAAGTTGGAGTTGCCTGCTAGCAGCGTAATGTCTCTGCTGGATCCCGATGCTTTTGCTATTTTGCTACGCAATCTCATTGAAAATGCCCTGAGGCATGGCGCAAGTGATCAACCGGTAAAGATCAGCCTAAGCGCTAAGGGGGGTTTACGGGTGGTGAATGGTGGCGAAGTTGTGCCGCCGGACAAGCTTGCTTTATTGCGTCAGCGTTTTGTGCGCTCAGATACAAAAAACTTAGGTTCTGGCATTGGTCTGGCAATTGTCGATGCCATTGTCAGTGGCGCGGGTATTGAGCTGAATCTGCGCTCACCGGCTTCAGGGCAGAGTGATGGCTTTGAAGCTGAACTTAATATTGTTGTGGCTCGCGCAGGCGCTTAAGGCTGTTGTCAGGTTCAACAGGCAGACTTTAAACAAATCCAATAGGAGTTTGTTTATGCCTAGCCTACGAACCAGTGTCATGCTTTTTCTGCTTGTGGCGCTGCAGCTGAGTTTCTTAAGTTTAAGCCCCAGTTATGAGCAATTACTGACACTCAGCGGTTATCTTGCCATTAATTTTATGTCCATCACCATGTTGCTGGCCGCTCGACCTCGCTGGCTGGAAGCACCATTGGGTGGTCTGGATAAAATGTATCAACTGCACAAGTGGACCGCTATTCTGGCGGTGATTGCAGCGTTGGCGCATTGGCTGATTGAGATGGCTGATGATGCCCTTGAAGACTTGTTTGGCAATGATCGAAGTTTGCACGAAGCTGACTTTTCTGGATTGCTGGACAACTTGCAAGACGGCGCGGAAGACTTGGGCGAGCCCGGTCTATATTTGCTGCTGTTTTTGGTGGCTATTACTCTGACCCGCTGGGTACCTTATGCCTATTGGCGTTATCTGCATCGGGTGATGCCATTGATTTATCTAGCACTGGCATCCCATGCGCTGTTGTTGGCGCCGCTAAAATGGTGGCAGCAGCCGACTGGCTGGTTAATGGCGCTGTTGATGGCGGGCGGTGTGATCGCCAGCCTGCAATCGTTAACCGGCAACATTGGCAAAACGCGTCGTTATAAAGGATTGGTGCAGGCGGTTAAGCAAACATCAGCCAACATCACTGAAGTGGTATGTGAGATGGGTAAGCGCTGGCCAGGGCATCGAGTCGGGCAATTTGCTTTGGTGACCTTTGATCGTCTGGAAGGCGCGCATCCTTTTACGGTATCCAGTGCGGATAATGGCAGCGGCCAGCTTAGTTTTCAGATTAAGGCGCTTGGCGATTACACCGGTAAATTAGCGCAGCAGCTGCACAGTGGGCAGTCGGTGACGTTGGAAGGCCCTTATGGTCGCTTTAACCTTGAAAAAGGTAGAAAAAATGCTCAGCAGATCTGGGTGGCTGGTGGAGTTGGTGTCACCCCGTTTTTGGCAGCACTGGAAAACCGCTTGCTGCATAGCGAACATGCACACCCCGCGGTTACCCTGCATTACTGCACCGCTAGAGCCGTGGATGACCCCATGCCAGCGCGTCTGCAGCAATTGACCAAGCAACTTCCAAACATAGCGCTGTATATTCATGACAGTCTGCAGGGACAACGCTTAACTGCGAGCCAACTGCAGGTTCAAGATTCTAAAGTGGATATCTGGTTTTGTGGGCCGCAAGGTTTGGCAGCAGCGCTGCGCGGAGGACTTAAGCAAGAGTCGATATCCTTGCGCTTTCATCAAGAGTGTTTTGAGTTTCGCTAAAATTTAGGTCGCGGCCATTACACCGCAGTAATGGTCGTGACCTGTTTTTGCTGAGCTGTTATCTGACCTGCCAAGCTCTAAAGAACGCTGAGTATTATTCTGATTTTCGCAATCGCAGCGCATTAAATATCACCGAAGCAGAACTTAAGCTCATCGCCAGTGCTGCGAACATAGGTGACAGTAATAAGCCCAGAAATGGATACAGAACGCCAGCAGCCAGCGGTACACCGAGGGCGTTGTAAATAAAGGCAAAGCCCAGATTCTGTTTCATGTTGGCTACGGTCAAATCTGAAAGGTGGCGCGCAGTAGAAATACCCCGCAAATCGCCTTTGACCAAGGTGATCTGCGCACTGTTCATAGCGACGTCGGTTCCGGTGCCCATGGCGATACCAACATCCGCTTTGGCCAGCGCTGGCGCGTCGTTGATGCCATCACCGGCCATGGCGACCACCCGACCTTCGGCTTGCAACTTGCTGACTAAATCGAGTTTGTCCGCAGGTTTTACTTCGCCGTGTACCTCGTCAATGCCCAGTTGTTTGGCGACGGCCTTGGCGGTTGCGATGCCGTCTCCGGTTGCCATAATCACGCGAATGCCTGCCGCTTTAAGATCGTTGACCGCTTCTGGCGTGCTGTGTTTGATCGGATCTGATACCGCCAACAAGCCCATTAACTTGCCACCAGCCGCCAAGTACATAACGCTGGCCGCCTGCATACGCAGCTCATCTGCTTTAGCTGTCAGTGAGCTAATGCTGATGTTTTCTTGCTGCATGAGCGCAGTGTTGCCTAAGATCAGCTTGGTTTTATCGACTATGCCGCTGACACCAATACCGCTGGCGGAATCAAATTCACTGACGTCGCTCAGATTTAAACCTTGCTCTCGTGCAGCGTTAACAATGGCATCTGCCAGAGGGTGTTCGCTGCCTTGATCAAGGCTTGCGGCGAGACGCAAAATTTCATCGGCACTGCCACCCTCTACCGGTACAGCTTGATTAAAGGTGGGTCGACCTTCGGTCAGCGTTCCTGTTTTATCAACGATTAAAGTGTCAACTTTACGCAGGTTTTCAATGGCTGCGGCGTCACGAAACAAGATGCCTTGGGTCGCGCCGCGTCCGGTGGCCACCATAATGGACATCGGCGTGGCTAAGCCCAATGCGCAAGGGCAAGCAATAATCAATACTGCCACGGCATTAATCAGGCCATACACCCAGCTGGGTTGGGGTCCCCAGAAGCCCCAGACGAAAAATGTCAGAAAGGCAATGAGTACTACGGTCATCACAAAATAGCCAGCGACCAGATCGGCCATGCGTTGCATGGGCGCGCGCGAGCGTTGCGCCTGAGCGACGAGCTGGACAATTTGTGCCAAGACCGTTGCCGAGCCCACCTTTTCTGCACGTATTATCAGTGCACCCGAGGCGTTCATGGTGGCGCCAATCACTTTGTCACCAGGCCGCTTACTGACCGGTAAAGGCTCGCCGGTCAACATCGACTCATCCAGCGAACTGGAACCTTCTTCTACCACACCATCAACAGGTACTTTCTCGCCAGGACGCACCCGTAATCGATCGCCTTCATGAACATGAGTCAATGGCACATCTTCTTCTGTGCCGTCTTCATTAATCCGCCGAGCAGTCTTTGGCGCGAGGCCGAGCAATGATTTGATCGCTGCTGAGGTCTGCGAACGCGCCTTCAGCTCGAGCATTTGCCCGAACAGGGTTAATGAAATAATCACCACAGCCGCTTCAAAATAGACCGCGATGCGTCCCATTGACATAAAAGTGTCGGGGAATACGCCTGGCGCTATGGTTGCGACCGTGCTGTAGATAAACGCAGCGCCAGTTCCTAGACCAATCAGTGTCCACATATTGGGACTGCGGTTGATAATTGATTGCCAGCCACGCACGAAAAAGGGTTGTCCAGCCCATAATACGACAGGTATCGATAGGACCAGTTCGATCCATGTTTGCGTGGCCATAGTGAACAAGCCAAGTTGATGGCCGAACATGGCGAGTACTGTCACGACCACGGTGAATGGCAGTGTCCACCAGAAGCGTCGTGAAAAGTCTTTAAACTCAGGGTTATCGTCGTCCTCTAAGCTTGGCATCATCGGCTCCAGCGCCATACCGCATTTAGGGCAACTGCCTGGATGATCTTGTTGAATTTCGGGGTGCATCGGACAGGTATAGGTCGTGCCAGGTGCAGGCGCAGCTGATGGCGACTCAGTGTGCTGACTTGGGTTGGTGTATTTTTCCGGCTGCTGATTAAATGTGCTGAGACACTTAGCACTGCAAAAATAATACGCATGACCTTGGTGTTCAAGGTGGTGAGGCGAGTCTGCAGTGACTGTCATGCCACACACAGGATCTTTTAGCTGCGTAGCAGGCTCAAGAGAAGGGACCGCATGATTATGCTGATGGCCATGAGGTTTTGCGTTGTGCTGAATCATGATGTTTAAGTCCTATTTCGGCTGTAAATATAAGAACAGGGTGTCTACGACCTTACTCTTGCCGCTGATTGATCACCTTCTGTTGAGCTAACGCATGCTTGGGCCAAGAGCTCTTAAGGAGCCTCTGAATAACTCCCCACTTTTTGCGATAATAGCCGCATCGACCATTTTTTAGCCCAGCGAGCCGAATCATGAGCCAGTTGACTTTTGCCGAAGCAGAATACCAGAACAAAAAGCGTAAGACGCGTCGTGAGATTTTCTTGGAAAAAATGGATGCCATTATTCCTTGGAAGCGCTTGGAGAATCGCGCCTAAGCATTACCCAAAAGGTGAAATGGGGCGTCCCCCTTATCCGCTCAGTGTGATGCTGCGTGTGCATTGCTTGCAGTTGTTCTACAACCTTAGCGATCCTGCTCTGGAAGATTCGCTGTATGAAATTGAATCAATGCGCCGCTTTGCAGGATTGCGTTTGTCAGACAATATTCCTGATGAAACAACGATTTTAAACTTCCGTCACTTCCTTGAAAAGCATGGGCTGGGCAAGCTATTTCTGAAGGAAATTAACAAGCACTTGCAGCATCAAGGCTTGCTGTTTCGCGAAGGCACCATTGTGGATGCCAGCATTATTTCCGCACCGAGCTCAACGAAAAATCAAAGCCGCAAGCGCGACCCAGAAATGCATTCCAGCAAGAAAGGCAGCCAATGGCACTTTGGCATGAAGATGCATATCGGCGTGGATGATGTCACAGGTATGATTCATAGCGTGGAAAGTACGGCTGCCAATGTGCACGACGTAACCATGACTGCAAGCCTTCTACATGGCGAAGAAAAGCGTGTATTTGGTGATGCTGGATACCTAGGTGTTGAAAAACGCAGGGAAAACAAAGAGCGCAAAAATCTTGCCTGGCTGATCAGTGCTCGAATCAGTAAGCGTAAAACCATGACCGAAAATGAGCAGGAAATTGAAAAAATGAAAGCCAAGCTACGCGCTAAAGTTGAGCATCCGTTTCGCTACATCAAGTGCGTATTTGGCTATAACAAAGTCCGTTACAAAGGGCTTGATAAAAACCATAACCGTTTATGCCTGCTAGCAGGACTAACGAACCTCATGATCAGCAGAAAATACTTGCTGGCTTAGGGTTAATGCGCCATTAATCCGCCAAAACGGCGAATTAATGGCTAAAAGAGGTGGTTTTACCTCGAAAACGGCCTTTTTTAGCTGTTTTTTTGAGTTTTCGAGTTTTTTTAGCTGTTTTTTTGAGTTTTCGAGTCATTTTCTGAAAAGCTCAATAATAAGCTGAGATTTTCAGAGGTTCCTTAAGGCTTTGCTTCAAAAGCGTTCATGTTTGACTGACCCAAAAACAGCTTACTTCAAGAGCAAAGCGATCATTATGAACCGAAAAAAACTAGCTAACTTCCAACCTTCTTGCTCGCAGTTTTCTGAGGATTTAATAGGTAGCGCTTTGTGCTCGATGCCAGTGGTATTTAGTGCAACCAAAAATGATCGATTTCAACAAAGAGTCATTAATATTCCTGCATTCTTAAAATGTTAGCTTTGTGCTCAAAACCCCATATAGAGTACTGTCCCCGTGAGTTCTTTTTCACACCAGCCAGTCAAGCTATGAAATAAAATAGTCATCTAAGCTTCATTTCTCTGCCATATTCAAACCTTAGTATTCGATTGTGAACCGCAATACAGCGGTGCCAATTATTGCGAAAGGTAATGATATGACGTTAAGCCACTCACCTCAGCCAATTCTGTCCACAGACGATCTTGGCATAATCTATCCCGGCGGAATTGAAGCATTACGTGCAACCTCAATCAACTTTCAACGTGGTGAATTCACAGTGCTGCTAGGTTTGTCAGGTGCGGGAAAATCATCCTTATTGAGGTCACTGAATCATTTAGTGAAACCTACCTCGGGTAAAGTGATTTCTGCTGAATTCGGAATACTGGATAATCAAGGCACACTGCGCCGGCATCGACGCAAAACCGCGATGGTGTTTCAGCACCATCAACTGATTCTGCGTCACACAGCCCTGCAGAATGTACTCATGGGGCGACTGGGATATCATTCATTCTGGCGTAGTTTATTGCCGCCACCCAAAACCGATCTTGAACTAGCATTGCATTGTCTGGATCGCGTTGGCCTTGCTGACAAAGCCCTGGTGCGGGTCGATCAATTATCAGGTGGCCAGCAACAACGAGTAGGTATTGCCCGAGCTTTGGCTCAGCAGCCGAGTATTATTCTGGCGGATGAACCTGTCGCCAGCCTGGATCCATCCACATCCGAAAAAATTTTGTCTCAATTGAAACAAATCTGTGCCGAAGACGGCATTACCTCTATCGTCTCATTGCATCAGCTTGAATATGCCAAACGTTTTGCCGATCGCATCATTGGTTTAGCTCAAGCCCAAGTGGTGTTTGATGCCGCTCCGCAAGAGCTCGATGACAAACAGCTCAAGTTGATTTATCAACAATCGGCCAACCCCAAAAGAAAAGATAAACATACCGCCGATACACAATCCAATTCTTCTTATCAATATTTACCCACTAAAACGGCAACACAACTGGAGATGGCAAAATGAAACTGTTTAAACAAATACTCTTAGCCACCACCTTGCTGGTGACAGCCATAAGCTCCTGTATGGCAGCAGATGCCGATCCGGATATGCTCAAAGTCGCCTTGCTGCCGGATGAAAACGCTTCCGAACTAATCAAGCGCAATGAACCCTTAAAAAATTATCTGGAAGCCAAGTTAAACAAAAAGGTGGAATTAATAGTTACAACCGATTATTCATCCATGATTGAAGCGATGCGCTTTGGCCGTATTGATCTGGCCTATTTCGGCCCGCTGTCTTATGTGATGGCGAAATCAAAAAGCGATATTGAACCGTTTGCGGCAATGATAATCGACGGTGTACCGACATACCGTTCCATTTTGATCGCCAATACAGAGTCAGGCATTAATTCCTATGCCGACATTAAAGGTAAAAAAATGGCCTATGGCGATCGCGCCTCAACGTCCAGTCATCTCATCCCGAAAACGGTTCTTTTAGAGGAAGGCGGCATCGAAGAGAAAACCGATTACGAACAACACTTCGTCGGCTCGCATGATGCTGTGGCTGTCAATGTGGCCAATGGTAATGCAGATGCAGGCGGGCTCTCTGAGGTGATTTTTAAGTATGTGGTGAAACGTAAACTCATTGACCCGACAAAAGTTAAAGTTTTGGGCTATAGCAAACCTTATCCACAATATCCCTGGGCAATGCGCTCCAACCTTAATAAGGATCTCAAAGTGAAAATTAAAGATGCGTTTGTCAGCCTGGATGACAAAGAGATATTGAAGAATTTCAAAGCAGAGGGATTTGCGCCGATTACCGATGCTGATTATGACGTGATACGTGTTATGGGTAAATTACTGAATCTTGATTTTTCCAAAATGTAAGGGCGATTTATGAATACCTACCTGATTACACAAACAGATGTGCTGCAACGTTACAGCAAGAACTGGAAACGCAAAACCCTGCAGGTGGTGACCTTATTGGTCATCGTTCTGCTGGCAGCTTGGTACGTGAATGTACTGAACTTCGAGATTTTGGCAAATGGCTTTCCCGCAATCGGAACCCTGGCCGGCGAGTCTTTTCCCCCGGACTTTACCAATATTCAGAACTGGTTTGCACCCTTGCTGGATACGCTGGCAATGAGTATTGCCGGTACCGCGATTGCAGTTATCTTTTCGGTACCCATGGCCTTTCTGGCGGCACGTAATACCTCACCTCATGGTGTAATCTTTCAACTGGCGCGCATCGTTTTAAATGCCCTGCGATCCGTTCCGGAACTGATCATGGGGATTATTTTTGTGGCAGCTGTCGGCTTTGGCGCTTTACCCGGTGTGCTGGCTTTAGCGCTGCATTCCATCGGCATGGTGGGTAAATTCTTTGCCGAAGCGATAGAGCACGTGGATGAAGCACCGGTAGAAGCCGCTCGAGCCGCAGGTGCCTCACCGATGCAGGTGCTCTATCACGCGATTCTTCCGCAAGTGATGCCACAGTTTGCCGATGTCGCGATTTATCGCTGGGAATATAATTTCAGAGCTTCGACAATTATGGGCATGGTAGGCGCTGGCGGTATCGGTTTTGAACTAATGGGTTCACTACGCATTATGCAATATCAGGAAGTACTGGCGATCCTGCTAGTGATTCTGCTGATGGTCACATTGGTCGATGCGTTGAGCGGCCTGTTACGCAAAAAATTCAAGTAGGAGATAACGATGAAACCAAAATTGGTAATTACGCATAAAGTACATGAAGAGGTGTTGGCCTTATTAGCACCGCATTGTGAGTTGATCACGAATCAGACCCCGTTCAGTTTATCACGCAACGATACGATGCAACGGGCGAAGGATGCAGAAGCCTTGATGGTGTTTATGCCGGATCGGGTAGATACCGCTTTTTTAGAGGCTTGCCCGCAACTGAAGGTCATTGGTGCGGCATTAAAGGGCTATGATAATTTTGATGTCGATGCCTGCACTGAACACAATGTCTGGCTGACCTTTGTACCAGATCTATTAACAGTACCCACAGCTGAATTAACCATCGGCCTGATGGTCGGATTAATTCGGCATATACGGGCAGCGGATCAACATGTACGTATTGGAAACTTTAAGGGCTGGCTTCCACAGTTTTACGGCATGGGAATTGAAGGATCCACTATTGCGATTATCGGCATGGGTGCGATTGGTCAGGCCATTGCACAAAGGCTGAGCGGCTGGGGTGCAACGTTAGTCTATACCGACACTCAGCCTCTGGACGCTGAACAACAAGCAGCATTAAAACTTGAATTTTTGTCTTTGGACGACGCCCTTGCTCAAACCGATATCGTGATTATGGCACTGCCATTAAACTCGCAAACGCAACATCTTTTAAATGCACAACGTTTACAGCAGATGCGGCCCGGTTCATTTCTGGTGAATCCCTGCCGTGGGTCTATCGTTGATGAAAGTGCCATTTTAGATAAGCTTAATAGCGGCCATTTAGCCGGATATGCCAGTGATGTTTTTGAAATGGAAGACTGGGCACGTCTCGACAGGCCAAAGGAAATCAATCCCAATTTATTAGCACATCCCAACACCTTGTTCACGGCACATATCGGTTCAGCGGTGAGCAAGGTCAGGTTAGCCATTGAAACACGTGCGGCTGAAAATATTCTCAGGGTTTTGAACGGCGAGCCTCCATTGGATCCGGCCAACCAATTACCCGCACAAAAGGAAATGGCATGCTCAATCTGATCTGGCTGAAAAGTTTGATCATGGTGATTGAGCAGCGCAGTTTTCAGGCAGCTGCCGAGCAGCTGGGATTAGCCCAACCAACTATCTCGCAGCATATTCAGAAGCTGGAAGAAACGCTCTGCGTATCCTTGATTCATCGTGTGCGTAGCGGTTGCCAGCCGACTGAATATGCCCTTCGTCTTTTGCCGTATGCGCAGAGCATGTTGCGACTACAAGACAGAGCCTTGCTGGCTGTGAATCAACCCTCCATGAGAATTGGAGCCAGTTCAAATATCGGCATTTATCTGTTGCAGCCTTACCTGCAGAATTACCGGCATAAACAAGCGTTTATAAATGACAAACTGGATATCGTAATAGACAGCAACCCAGTCGTTGCCGAAAAACTGGAAAATGCTGAAATCGATATCGCCTTGATGGAATGGTGGCCAGGTAAAGCTGGTTTTGAATCTCAAATCTGGAAAACCGAAGCATTAGTCTTGATTACGCCTCCCGATCATCCGCTTGCAAAACTGTCATCGATCAGCAAATCAATATTGTCCGGGCTGAATTTGTTAGGCGGAGAATCTGGCAGCGGAACAGGAAGGATACTCAAAAACTACCTGCAGGAATGCCAGCATTTTCCCACAGTATCAATGCAACTGGGCAGCACAGAGGCCGTTAAGCAGGCTGTTCGGGCAGGCATAGGAATATCGCTGGTATTTGCATCGTCTGTTGTTGATGAGGTGCAATACGGAAGTTTATGTGCAATCCCTTTAGAGGATCATGCGCTAACAAAAGACATCCAGCTGGTCTGGCGGCAGCAACCGACTATTCAGCAAAAACAGCCGCAATTTGTTGAATATTTACTCAGTTCATCGATCAATCTTTAACAAAAAATGTGATGCTGCTCCCACGCCCATATAGATTCATCCAACGTGTGACCCGGCAAGCACATTAAAAACACAAATAATTTTTAAGATCCTCGGGTCAGAGTAGTGGATTTTCGAGCAAATATTGAGGGATTTAGTCACTACGATATTTAAAAACTAAGCTGTTTAAGTTAATGCATGTGAATGCTGAAACAGGCAAGAGAGAAGAGATTGTTTTAGGTAGCGGGTTCAAGATTCAAACTGGCTGTTTTATCTCTATCTAAAATAAGGCTACCGAGCGGCGACTTTGCGGACTTGCATGTCTCGTGTAGTTTTCAAGCTCCAAACTTAATTTAATAAACGTGAACGTCTCGATTTGGCCGGATGTGGGCATAGCGATGATGGTGCAGATCACGTATAACAAGTTGCTGCACACGGAAAAATTACTCGCTAAGCTCCCAATTTTCCGGTGAGCAAGGCGTGTGTGCCGGGCATGGCACTTAACTAGCGAGGTGCAAGTCCTCGTACCAGGTATTCGCAGAGCCGAAGGTTAGCGAAAGGACAAGGGCGTTGTCGCGAGGCAGGGTCTGAAGGAAGTCCAACGCGAAATCGCGGGGCGATGAACAAGAACTCAATATGAGGTGTGACATATTCGGGGCCAGCGGGCACGTGACTAAGCCCTCCATCTGCATCTGGAATATGTTTTATAAATTGAGCGTCTACGCGAGGAAAGTTAAATGTCTTACCCCGGGAGGTCTGCAGTGTGTTGAAGGAGCAACTGACAATGGAGCAATCGATTGTGACCGCATTGCAGAAGTCAGCAGAAGGCA